>ENA-UPTA01000760-UPTA01000760.1-activated-sludge-metagenome-genome-assembly--contig:-NODE-760-length-37267-cov-13.016393_pt1 | contig 37267 bp, 33 predicted proteins | sample MGYA00238184_ERZ773361 | MGnify/ENA primary metagenome ERZ773361 (study PRJEB29100, sample SAMN05720205) | activated sludge metagenome | isolation source: anaerobic digester from wastewater... | reverse complement strand
CTGCTAAAAACGCCACTGCTAAAAACACCGCTGCTCAGGACAGAAATTCTTTAAAAACGGCGGCCAGCCCAGCAGTCAAACCGATAGATGGACTAAATAAGACAGCCAATTTGTTTAATTATGATCCTCAATTAATTAGTCAAGATTTGAAAAAAACATTATTAATTAGTCTGGTAATTTTAGTAGTTCTAGCTTTAATTACTTTGCGTTATACTTAGGATTGTCAATTTTTGGGGAAAGGTAGACAAGATATGTCTAAAAAAAACTTAGTTATTTTATTGATTTTTTATTTAGTTTCCAGCGTGATTTCGTTTTTTAGTTTTTCCTATTTCTCAAAGGAAAAGGTTGTAGCGGTTAATGAACCAGCCACAGAACCAAAAGAATCTATTTTAGGTGGTTTATTAGATATCGATCCTAACGAGCCGAGAGATCAGGCTTGCCCGCTTAATGGTAAATATTACACTTTAACTGAAAAGAAAGCCTGGGAAACCAGACGACCGTTATTTGTCATGATTGAGAATTCTCCAGATGCCCGACCTCATTCGGGATTAAGTCGAGCTGACGTTGTTTTTGAAGCAGTGGCTGAAGGTGGAGTAACTCGTTTTGGGGCTCTTTATTATTGTGCCGCCCAAAATGAAAATGTAGTGATTGCTCCAGTTCGTAGTGCTCGTACTTACTTTGTTGATTGGGCTTCAGGATTTAATTTGCCAATGTATGTTCATGTTGGTGGAGCTAATTTGTCTGGTCCTAGCAATGCTTTAGGCCAAATTGCTGATTATGGTTGGCGTGGTGAAAATGATATGGATCAATTTTCCATTGGCTATCCAACTTTTATTCGTAACTATAGTCGTATTCCTGATAAAGAAGTTGATACAGAACATACCATGCAAACGGATACTGAGGCGCTTTGGGCAGTGGCCGCTGATAGGGGTTGGACTAATATAACTCCAGAGCGAGTGGTTAATCGTCAAACAATCCCCGCTACCCCTTGGCAAGAAGGTTATCAGGGTTGGACTTTTGAGGATGAGGTTGGAGAACCAGGAGCAGTCAGAAAAATTAGTTATGATTTTTGGACTGGCTATAATCAATTTTCCGTCGAATGGAATTATGATGTAGACCTGGATGGCTATATAAGAACTAATGGCGGTGAGGTTCAGTATGACCTGAATAATGATGAGCCAATAGCTCCCAAGACAGTGATTGTGCTCTTAACTACTGAAAAAGGACCAATTAATGAGTTAAAACACATGCTTTATACCACTATTGGTAAGGGTAAAGCTTTAATTTTCAAACATGGTCAAGAACCAATCGAAGCTAATTGGAGCAAACCCAGTCGGGAAGCTGAGCTTCAATTTACGGATGTTAGAGGCAAAGCTGTGGAATTGGCTCGTGGTCAAATTTGGATTAGTGTTTTAGCTACTGGCAGTGAAATTGTTTATTAATTAATTTGATAAAGTTTCGTCATTAATAAGCCGGCTTTCGCCGGCTTTTTTGATTAAATTGTTACAAATTCGTTGTTGATTTTTTAATTTGAATCACGTAAAATTGAGTAAATTTTTGTTTCAAATAATTTAGCAAAACAATAAAGGAAACTTTATGTCCTGTCTCAATGATTTATTAATTTCCAAAGTTAGAGTCAAAGTGCTGGAATTGTTTTATAAAAATCCAGATGAAATGTATTATGTTAGGGAAATTACCAGATTAGTTAAAGAAGAAATTAATGCTGTTAGAAGAGAACTGGAAAGAATGTTGGATTGTGGCTTGTTAAAAAGTGAACAACGCGGCAATCGTCTCTATTATTATTTAAACAAACGCTACCTTTATCATCAAGAATTACAAAGAATTGTTGCCAAAAGTACTGGTTTGGGTAAGAAAATCAGGCGAAATCGCCGTAAACTAGGTACACTGTCGTACGTGATGTTTTCTGGTACTTTTACTAACCGTCAACAAGCCAAACCAGATGAATTAGATATTTTAGTTGTCGGCGACGTGGTTTTACCTGAGCTAGAAGAATTAATTAGAGCTGAACAAAAAGAATTGGGTAGAGAAATTAATTATGCTGTGCTAAGTGCCGATGAGTTTGAATTTAGAAAAACACGCCGAGATCCATTTGTTATGGAAGTATTATATGGTGTAAGAGTAATGATTATTGGTGATGAAAATGAATTCTGTCATCGAGATTTACCAATTAATTAATAATTCAGAGAGATAGTTTTCATGAGTAAAAAATCAAACACTAGAGCTTTTTTTTGGCTGTTATTACTAACCATAATTGCCGCCTATATTGCTTTTCCCACGCGGCTGGCTGTTGATACTAAAATTTTTAACAAAAAAATTCAATTTGTAATTAATAAACCACCCATTGATTTTTATTTTTGGGGTAAACATGTTTATAAAGATTTTGAGTTAAAAAAGGGTTTGGATATTCAAGGAGGGATGCAGGTGGTGTTGCGAGCCAAAATGAACGAAATAGCTAATGAAGATAGAGAGACGGCTCTAGAATCAGCTCGAGAAATCATTAGTCGGCGAGTTGATCTTTATGGAATTAGCGAACCGACTATTCAAGTTGCTCGTTTAGAAGATGACTATCGCCTCATTGTCGAACTGCCAGGGGTTGATGACCCCCAGCAAGCGCTTGACCTAGTGGGCAAAACGGCTGAATTAGAATTTCGATTAGAACGTGAGTTAAGTGATGCGGAACTGGCGATCGCTACCCAATCTGCCAATTTTTTAGATATGTATTTTGCGCCGACTGGTTTAACTGGTCAGCAATTAAAAAGGGCGCAATTACAATTTGATCAGCAAACAGCTAAACCGCAAATCGCTTTAGAATTTGATGACAGTGGTCGAGATCTTTTTGCCGAAATTACCAAAAATAATATTAATAAAATGTTGGCCATTTTCATTGATGGTTTGCCAGTAGTGACACCGACCATTTCAACTGCCATTTTAGATGGTCGAGCAATTATGACAGGTGATTTTTCGGTTGAGGAAGCCAAAAACTTAGCGATTCAGCTCAATGCAGGTGCGCTACCCGTGAATATTGAGGTGCTCGAACAGAAAAATATTGGAGCTAGTTTGGGCGATGAATCAGTGCAAAAAAGCATTATTGCTGGAGTGGTTGGTTTAGCTTTGGTTATTTTGTTTATGGTTCTATATTATGGTTGGTTAGGAGTAATTTCTTCTTTAGCTTTGATTATTTATGCGATCTTAACCATTGCTATTTATAAAATCATTGGTGTGGTTTTAACTTTGCCAGGAATTGCTGGTTTAATTTTAACTATCGGCATGGCAGTAGATGCGAATATTTTAATCTTTGAAAGAATGAAAGAAGAACAGCGAGCAGGCAGAAATTATGCAGAAGCTCTGGAACTTGGGTTTGGTCGAGCTTGGGATACAGTTAAAGATGCAAATCTAGCTTCGATCATTACGGCTCTAGTCCTCATTAATCCGTTAAATTTTTCATTTTTAAATACGAGTGGTTTGGTCAAAGGTTTCGGCATTACCTTTTTGTTAGGTAGTTTGCTTAGTATGTTTACTGGCATGACTGTTTCTAAAATTTTAGTTAAACAACTCATGCCACTCATTAAGCCTAAGGAATTTCAGTCATGAATTTAATGAAACATAAAAAAATTTATTTTTTAATTTCAGCATTTTTTTTGATTCCTGGATTAATTTCTTTAATCCTTTTTGGACTGAAACCAGCGATTGATTTTACTGGTGGCAGTTTACTAGAATTTCAATTTATAGATGAAGTTAAAGCTGAAAATTATTCAATTGAAGAGTTAAAACAAAGTTTACAAGAACTTTATCCAGTGGAAAGTATCCAAAAAACTGGTGACAATAGTCTAATTTTGCGAGCTAAGGAAATTACTAATCAGGAAAAAGAGTTAATTGTTGATTCAATAGTAAATGAATTTGGCGAGATTAGGGTTTTGCGTTTTGAAACAGTTGGTCCCATCTTAGGTCAAGAATTGTTAAAAAAAACTATCACTGCGATCTTATTGGTGGCAGCGGTGATTGCTATCTATATCTGGCAGCAATTTCATGACCTTAAATTCGGCATTTCGGCAGTACTGGCAATGTTTCACGATTCATTGATTTTATTAGGTATTTTTAGCTTGCTCGGTCATTTCCGAGCTGTGGAGGTAGATGTCCTGTTTGTGACCGCTGTTTTGACCACTCTCTCTTTTTCCATTCATGATACAGTGGTTCTCTATAATCGCATTCGAGAATTAAAGAAAAAACATCGCCATCTATCTCTAGAAGAAATTGCCAATGCAGCTGTGTGGAAAACCTTGGGCAGATCGATTAATGATTCCTTTACTATTATTATCATGCTGTTATCGTTGGTATTGTTGGGTGGAGAAAGTATCCGTTACTTTACTTTGGCTTTATTGATCGGAGCCATTACGGGTACGTATTCAAGTAGTTTTACGGCTGTGCCAATTTTGTTGGTTTGGGAAGAATTAGCCAATCGTCAAAAGCACAAATAGTCTATTATTTGTGCTGTAGAATTTGTTTCGCTTCTTTCAATAATAATTTTTTGGTATTTAATTGTGGATCTTGCAATACTTTATCTAAGAGTTCGTTAAGAATTTGACCAACCACCGGGCTTGGTTTGAGCTTTAATTCTTTAATTAAATCTGCTCCATTAACGGCTAAATCGGTTAAATCCATGGGTTGATTTAATTGCTCAATAATCCGTTCTTTGAATTCTTCGAGACGCCAACTAGTTTTTTTAGCTCCGCTACCAAGTCGATCACCTTCTCTCAAATCTAAAATATCATCAATATTTTCTAGGCCGACTTTTTTGATAAAACGTCTAATTGAAGCATCACTCTGTTCTGGCTGATAATAAAACATGTGATAGCGAACTAAAATAAAAATTCGCTGTACGTCTTTTTTGGCTAGACGGAGTCTTTTGGCAATTTTGCTAGCGGTTCTAGCCCCTAAAACTTCATGATTATAAAAAGTAATTTCTTGATCATTTTCTTTATAAGTTTCTGGTTTACCGATGTCATGAAGGAGGGTGGCTAAGCGCACCACTGGATCACGGCTAGGACAGGCGGCTAGGGCATCTAAACTATGGACAAAGACATCGGTGGTGTGATGGCCTGGCTGATCCATCTTTTTTCCCAGTTTTAATTCGGGGATAATATATTCTAATAGCCCAGTGTCATCTAGTAGCTTAATACCTTCAGCGGGATGAGCTGAGGCTAAAATTTTCATTATTTCCGCACCAATGCGTTCAAAACTGATAAATTTTAGTAGGTCCTTGTTTTTTTGAATTGACTGATAAGTTGCTTGTTCCAGTTCCATTTCGAGTTGTACAGCCAAACGGATGGCCCGCAACATTCTTAAGGCGTCTTCACGAAAGCGTTGATTGGGATTGCCCACTGTTCTGATTAATTTGTTGGTTAGATCCTGAAAGCCCTGAAAATGATCAATCAATTGCCAGTGTTGTGGTTGTAATTGGTAAGTTTCCTGAAGCTGGTTGTTTTCTTTGAATATTTGAAATAGGTAATTTTTATCAATGGCTATGGCCATAGCGTTAATCGTAAAATCGCGACGACTCAAATCGTCCCTAATTTCTTTTCCCCAAGTAACTGAGGCTGGGCGACGATGATCGGCGTAATCACCATCACTGCGAAAAGTGGTAATTTCGAAAGGAGGTAAGATAGATAACTGTTTTTGTTGAGCAATAACTTTTTTAGAGGCTAAAGCTCTTTCTTTTAATGAAAAATGAATTTTTTTTGCTTTTTTTAAATTAATGATTTTTTCTTGTTGATTTTTTTGGTAAATTTCTTGGTCATGTTTTAATAATTTTTGATAGAGGTTATTTTTGGGTAGCCATAATTTTTTGCTCAACATTTGTTCAAGTAAGTTGTCATGGGTGATGCTGACTGTGCCAAAATCATTTTCATAAAAACTTTTCGCAAACACCTGTTGAATCTCTTCTGGTCGCGCGTTAGTGGTGAAATCAAAATCTTGAATATCGCCTTGTTTTAAGATTAAATCTCGGACTGCACCACCTACTAAATAAGCCTCAAAACCAGCTTCGTGAAGGGCATGAATGACAAAAAGTGATTCAAATGGTAAATTCAACTGCATAAGGTTATTATAAAAGAACTATGAAGAAATGGCAGTTGCAATCTAAAACTGAGGTTCAAGACATCGATCAACTACTTAAAGTATTATTGACAAATCGGCAAATTAAAGCGAGCCAAGCAGCTGACTTTTTTCACCCCAAACCCCCACAAGATTGGCAATTAAAAGAGTTAGGTTTTGATCACGCTGAGTTGATAAAGATTCAAAAAAGATTGGCCATTGCTAAGGAAAAAAAGGAAAAAGTTTTCATTTTTGGCGATTATGATAGCGATGGTGTATGTGCTAGCGCCATATTATGGGAAGGTTTGCAATTTTTAGGAATTAATAGCACCCCTTTTATTCCCAATCGGCAAAAACATGGTTATGGTTTATCGGTCAAAGCCTTGCAAGACCTTTTTGCCAATCAAGGTAAACCAGATTTATTAATCACTGTTGATAATGGCATTGTAGCCTTGCCAGCTTTGCAGTTTCTAGCTAAAGAAAAAGTAGAGACAATAGTTACTGATCACCACCAAAAAGATCAAAATAAATTACCAGTTTTAGCCGTTTTTCATTCAACAAAAATTTGCGGAGCAGCAGTGGCTTGGTTTTTGATTGCCCAATTATGTAAAGCGACTGATAAACCCAAGCTAGCGAGTAAAAAATTAAATGATTTATTGTCTTTGGTCGCAATTGCCACCGTCACTGATTTGATGGAATTAGTTGGGATTAATCGTAGTTTAGTTAGTCATGGTTTATTAGCTTTACAACAGACAGAGCGTCCAGGTTTATTAGCGCTTTATCAGTTAGCTGGAGTCAACAAAGAAGCAATCAATAGTTATCATTTGGGTTATGTCATCGGTCCTAGAATTAACGCGATGGGGCGTTTGGCAGAGAGTATGGATGCGTTGCGTTTGTTGTGCACTAAAAATCCCCGACAAGCTACACAATTAGCCAATCTGTTACAAGACACAAATCTAGCACGACAAGATTTGACCAAAGACCTGATTAATCAGGTTGAAACCTCATTGACAGCCAAAGATAAACAATCAAAAATAATAATTGTCGAAGGTGATTACCATGAAGGAGTGATTGGCCTTTTAGCCGGCCAACTGAGTGAAAAATACGCTAAACCCTGTGTTGTTTTTGCCGTTCCCAAAGATGTTCATGACCAAGATTTAGCTATCAAGGCTTCTGCCCGATCATTAATTGGTTTAAATATTACTGAATTTCTACGTCAAGTCGAGGATCAATTATTAAGTGTGGGGGGTCATCCTTTAGCGGCTGGCTTTTCGGTAAGTTTAAAAAATTTAGCCTCAGTCAAAAAACGTTTAATGACCTTAGCTAAACAACAATTGGCCGATGTGGCTTTAGAAGCTGGTATTAATGTGGATTGTCCTATTTCAACTAAATTAGTGACGCTGGATACCGCTCAGGCTTTAGAAGCTTTTGAACCGCATGGTAACGCTAACCCTCGACCAATTTTTTTATTAAAAAATTTGCAATTAAGAAATTTGCAGACGCTGGGCAAAGATGCTCAACATGTCAAAATGTTCTTTACGGACGAAAAAAGTGGCAAAGAAGTGGTTGTTTTAGCTTGGCAATTTGATCAAAGATTTACTAAGCCGACTTTAGGCCAAAATTTTAATATTTTAATTAGATTGACAGTTAATCAGTGGCGAGGCAGCACCAAGCTTCAAACAACTTTAGTTGATCTGAAAAACAATGCTTTATAGAAAAAACAATGCTTTATAGACACAGCAATTTGTCGTAGAGAAAAATAATTTTTTATAAATGCTTTTCCAACATGGCTTCTACCTCTTCAATGGGTAGGGCGCCACCAATTAATTCTCGACCACCTTTTTTGCTGATGATGATTGTCGCTGGAGTGCCACCAATTCCGGCACTAACCGCTTCTTGTTTCATTGTTTCAACTACAGCAGCTTTTTCGCCACTTTCAAGACACGCTTGAACCTCGTTTGGCGAAGCACCAGCATTAGCGGCGATAGTCAAAATACTGTCATCAGTAATAATTGGATTACCATTTTCTAGGGTGTAAATTGATTCGTCAATTAACTTTTCATAAAGGGTATTGGAAAAGTTCCAAAAGGCTTCTTCACCGCCATATTCAGCAACACACTCACTCGCTTGAGCTAATTTGTCTGAGTAAGTAAAGCCTAAGGTAAAATGTCGATAGGCAAAAGTGATTTGATCACCGTATTTTTCAATTAAACTGTTTAAAGTGGGGTGCCACCGTTGACAAAAAGAGCATTGAAAATCTAGGTATGAAATCATGATTACATCAGCATTTTCGGCGCCAAGTACGTGATCAGCTGCGTTAAGTTCAGGAATTTTGTCCAAAGCCAGCGAATCATCAATTTGATTGTCTGCCTCTACTTTTTGAGCTTGATCTTTTACACCAACTTGATTATCAGATTTCAACATTTGATTCTCTGTCCACAGCGAACCGCTAACAAAACCGATAGTAAGGACAATTAAAATAATGATAAGTAGGGCAAAGTGCTCATTGATAAAGCTGATAAAATTGCCAAAGGAGAATTGATTTGGTTTTTCTGATTTTGCCATTTAGCCTTTCATCTCTATAATAGCGGTTATTCTAACAATAATAGCGATTATTCTAGCATAAGTTTTAAAAAAACCATTGAGTAATTTTTATGTCCAATCACGGCAATAAACAGCGAGCGTTATCGATCTATGAAAAGCAACAATTGTTAAAATATGGCTTGAGTGAAGCTGAATTTTTAAAGATGGGAGAAATGCCAGTTGAATATTTTACTGGCCGCGTTGATTTTGCTGGTTTGACTTTAGAAGTCAATCAAGATGTGTTAATACCACGAATTGAAAGTGAAGAATTGGTCGATCAAGCGCTTGATTTTGCTAAAAGTTGTCCGAAGCAGCAGCTAAGAATTCTTGAGATTGCTACTGGCAGTGGCGCGATTGCTTTAGCTTTAATTAATAAAATTCAGCAACTCAATTATTTAACTAAAAGCTGGGAGTTCGTGTTAACAGAAATATCAGCTCCTGCTTTAGCCGTGGCTAAAAAAAATTATCAACACTTGTTAGCCAAAGACATTAATCAGGACAAAATTAAAGTAAAATTTATCTTGAGTAATTTATTAGATGAAATAAAACCACCACCACCATTTGATCTCGTTTTGGCTAATTTACCATATATTCCCCACTCGGCAATTAAAAGTTTGGGTGCCAGTGTTAAAGAATTCGAACCACCAATGGCTCTGGACGGAGGTGAAACCGGGTTTAGCTTAATTGCTAGTGCCCTAGAGCAGTTACTAGAGAAGCAACTCTTGGCTGATGAAGCTACAGTTATTCTTGAAACATATCATTTACATGATCAGCGATTTATTAGGCGAAATTTTTCTTTTTTGTTTACCCAATTTGAAATTCAATTTATTAAAGATCAATTTAATAGACAACGCTTTCTGCATTTAAAAAAAATTAGTGGCTAAGCTTGAAGCTTTACTTAATAAGCTGTAGAATCAACCTCACTTGTTTTATGAGAATGCTAATCAAAAAAATTTCATTTTTTTTAGTAATTGTCGCTTTAGCTGTATTGTCTTTAGTAAAATTTTTTGATGTTTCAGCACTCGCTAGTGACCAAACACTTACTCTCGCTAGTGACCAAGCAGCTACTATTCATATTTTTTCCTCAAAGTTGTGTCCTCATTGTCGTGAAGCAGAGGAATTTTTGCGAGACTTAAAAGAAGAGCGCCCGGAAATTACTATTTATCAATATGAAGTTTCCTATCAACAAAACTCTCAGTTATTAGCCTTGGTCGCCAATAATTTAGAGGTTGCTGGACAAGGTGTGCCATTTATCGTGATTAATAATCAGGTGATTGTCGGTTTTTCTGAAGCCACGCCCAAGGCTATTGATCGATTACTAAGTCAGGAAGTGCCAAATTTAGATCTAGTCCTAGAAACTGTTCGAGCTAATCAATTAACTCCAATCATTAAGGAGTTGGAGATGGAAGAGGTTGCACCAGTTGTTGCTGAAGTACCCCTCACTATTGACGAACAAAGTGAAGCAATAGAACTACCTTTATTTGGTAAAGTGCAACTGAAAGAAGTATCTTTACCATTATTAACTGTAATGATTGGTCTGATAGATGGTTTTAATCCTTGTGCCATGTGGGTGTTAATCTTCTTAATTTCTTTACTGATCGGGATGCATGATCGGCGACGGATGTGGATCTTAGGTTCCGTTTTTATTTTTGCTTCTGGTTTTGTTTATTTTTTATTTATGAGTGCTTGGCTAAACTTTTTTATCTTTTTGGGTTTAGTCAATTGGATAAGGATTGCTATTGCTGTTTTAGCGATTTTTGTGGCAATTAATTATTTGCGAGATTTTGTCAAAAACAAAGATGGGTCTTGTGAGGTGGATTTAGCAGGCAATAAACAAAAAGTTTTTGGTCGCTTAAAAGAAGTGGTTTATCGAAAAAATTTGCTTTGGTCGCTGTTTGGTATCATTCTTTTAGCTTTTAGTGTTAATCTTTTGGAGTTAGTTTGTTCAGCTGGTTTACCGGCGGTTTATACGAAAATTTTGAGTATGAATGAACTAAGCACTGTTCAATATTATCTTTATTTATTGATCTATATTGTTGTGTTTATGCTTGATGATCTGGCAGTATTTATCATTACCATGATCACTATGAAACGAGTGGCTCTTAATACCAAATATGCTCGTTATTCACATCTAATTGGGGGAATTGTGATGTTGATTATTGGTTTATTGATGTTTTTTAAACCAGAGTGGATTATGTTTGGCTAACTGACTCGTTGAGAGTTTTTGTATTATAACATAGATCCATTTTCGGAAAAAAGCTTGTTTTTAGCTATAAATTTGATTATGATGTTTTCGTGTAAAGTCGATGAGACCTTATTTTTTTGTTTGAAATTAATTAAAAAATAACAATAAGAAGGAAAGAATGGAAAAAAAATTCAAAAGCGGTGTTTGGCAAAAGCAAATTGACACCAGAGATTTTATTTTTCAGAATATAACCCCCTATGATGGCGATGCCAGTTTTTTGGTGGGTCCCACTGCAACCACTAAAAAATTATGGGCCAAAGCTACTCAGCTCTTAAAAAAAGAAAGAGAGAACGGTGGCATTCTTGATATCGATACTGAGACTATCTCTACGATTACCAGTCACAAGCCTGGCTATTTAGATAAAAATTTAGAAAAAATTGTTGGTTACCAAACCGACCAACCACTAAAAAGAGCCATTAAACCTTTCGGTGGTATTAGAGTAGTACAAGCTGCGGCCGAAGAAAATGGCTATAAAATTTCTGATGAAGTGGTGAAGATTTTTACTGAATATCGCAAGAGCCATAATGATGGTGTTTTTGATGCCTACACTGAAGAGATGAGAAAACTGCGTTCTACTGGAATTTTAACTGGTTTACCAGATAATTATGCTCGTGGCAGAATTATTGGTGATTATCGCCGAGTCGCACTATATGGAATTGATGCTTTAATTGAAGCCAAAAAAGCGGATAAAAAAGCCTTGGTAGGGGTGATGACTGATGATTTAATTAGATTACGGGAAGAAGTTAGTGAGCAAATTAAAGCCCTAAAAGCAATGAAGGTGATGGCTAGCAGTTATGGTTATGATATTTCTAAACCAGCGGAAACTGCTCAAGAAGCCATCCAGTGGACTTGGTTTGCCTTTTTAGCAGCGCTAAAAGAGCAAGATGGGGCGGCTATGAGTTTAGGTAATGTCAGTTCTTTCTTTGATATTTATCTTGAACGAGATTTGGCTGCAGGTAAAATTACTGAGGAAGAAGCTCAGGAATTAGTGGATCATTTTATTATTCAGTGTCGACTAATCCGCCACTTACGCATGAATTCTTACAATGAATTATTTGCTGGCGATCCCACTTGGACCACTGAATGTTTGGGTGGTTTCTTTAGTAATGGTCAACATAAAATTACCAAAACCAGTTTTAGATTTTTACAAAGTTTATATAATTTAGGACCAGCTCCAGAACCCAATCTGACCGTTTTATGGTCAGAAAAACTGCCAGAAAATTGGAAGAAGTTTTGTGCTCAAGTTTCAGTTGATACTTCATCGATTCAATATGAAAATGATGAGCTGATGCGCGACAAAGGCAATTGTGATGACTACTGTATTGCTTGTTGTGTCTCCATGATGGAAACCGGCAAAGAAATGCAATTTTTTGGCGCCCGCTGTAATTTGGCTAAGGCAATGTTAATGGCCATTAATGAAGGTCGTGATGAGATCAGTGGGGAATTGGTAGTACCCGGTATTGATCCTTTACCGGCTGGTCCAATCGATTATGCAGAATTTGAAAAGCGTTTTGAAAAGACCATCAGCTATCTGGCTAGTGCTTATGTCAACACCATGAACGTGATTCATTATATGCATGATAAGTATTATTATGAAAAAGCCCAGCTAGCTTTAATGGATACGCATTGTCATCGTAACATGGCATTTGGCATCGCTGGTCTCAGTGTGGTCGCAGATTCAATTGCAGCGATTAAGTTTGCCAAAGTCACTCCAGTTAGAGATAAAGACGGAATAGCTAAAGACTTTAAAGTTAATGGAGATTTTCCGATGTTTGGCAATGACGATGATCGAGTTGATAGAATAGCGACAGACGTAGTTAAGCGTTTTAATGCAGAATTAGCAAAAAATCATATTTATCGAGACGCTACGCCAACTTTATCGGTGTTAACTATTACTTCCAATGTGGTTTATGGCAAAAAAACTGGAGCTACACCAGATGGCAGAAAAGCTGGAGAACCTTTTGCTCCTGGGGCTAACCCAATGCATGGACGTGATCATTCTGGCGCCATTGCTTCTCTAAATAGTGTGGCCAAAATTGATTATGGTGATGCTCGAGATGGAATCTCTAACACCTTTTCAATTGTACCTAAAGCTTTGGGCAGTGATCGCTCTCAACAAATTGATAATTTAGTCGGGATGTTAGATGGTTATTTTAATCAAAAAGCTCATCATCTTAATGTCAATGTGTTGAATCGAGAAACACTCGAGGATGCTATGGAACATCCTGAGAAATATCCACAATTAACCATTCGCGTTTCTGGTTATGCGGTAAATTTCATCAAATTGACTAGAGCCCTACAAGAAGAGGTGATTGCGCGCACTTTCCACGAGACAATGTGAGATGGTTAAAACTCTAAAGATTCACTCAATTGAAACTTTTGGGGTTCATGATGGGCCAGGCATTCGTTTAGTCGTTTTTGTCCAAGGTTGTCCTTTTCGTTGTTTATATTGTCACAATCCAGATACTCAGGAGTTAGAAACTGCGAAAACTCAAACTAAAACGATTGATGAAATTCTTGCGCTTTTAGAGAGAGAAAAACCCTATTTTGGTGAAAATGGCAATCGGGGCGGAATCACTGTTTCGGGGGGCGAACCAACCCTGCAAGCTAAAAACATGATAACCTTATTTAGAAAGGCTAAAGAGCGAGGGTTTCACACTTGTTTAGACAGCTGTGGAGGTATAGTCAATAAGGATGTTGAGGAATTATATCGTTTCACCGATTTGCTTCTACTTGATGTTAAGCACATTGATCCGCTATGGCACCGCCGCTTAGTTGGACAGGATAATGCAAAAGTTTTGGAAAATGCTAAAATCAGGGAGAAAAGTGGTCGGGAAATGTGGTTGCGTTATGTTCTAGTGCCTGGCTGGACAGACCAACCCGAATATTTAACAGCTTGGGCAAAATATTTTGCGCATTTTAAAACAGTCAGTAGGGTGGAAATTTTACCCTATCACGAATTAGGAAAGCATAAGTATCAAGAATTAGGTAGAGAATACCTGTTGGCCAATGTTAAACCGCCTAGTCAGGAACAAATAGCTCCGGCCAAAGAAATTTTTACTAAATATTTAGGTAATAAGGTGGTAGTCAACTAAAATAGAAAGCAGATATGAATTTTCAAGCTCTTTTTCAACCTCAGGCAATTGCCATTATTGGCGCTTCTAGTCGAGAAAAGACTGTGGGTAATGATGTGGTAAAAAACTTAGTTAATCAGGGTTATGCTGGAAAAATTTATCCAATTAATCCCAAAATTGATGAACTTTATGGTTTAAAAGTCTATCACGATATCAAGGACTTGGATCAAAAAATTGATTTGGTAGTGGTGGCCATCCCAGCCAAGTTTGTCGCCTCAGCTATTGACGAAGCAGCTAGCAAAGGGGCTCAGGCAGCCATTGTGATTTCAGCCGGTTTTAAAGAAGCTGGTAATTTGGCATTAGAGCAGGAACTGGCTGCTACTTGTCGACGTCACGGGATCATTCTGGTTGGGCCAAATTGTTTAGGGGTGATTAATGCTGAGCATAAAATGAATGCTTCATTTGCTGCCATTATGCCAGAAGTAGGCAACGTGGCTTTTATGTCTCAAAGCGGAGCACTTTGTACAGCAGTCTTGGACTACGCTCAAGAATTAGGTTTAGGTTTCTCCAAATTTATTAGTATAGGCAATAAAGCCGCTCTAGACGAATTAGCATTAATTAAATATTTACATGAGGATCCGCAAACCAAAGTGATTTGTTTATATGCTGAGGCACTAGATAATGCAACCGCCATCATTCAAACGCTAAAAGAGTTAAATCGCGGCAAAGAGCCAAAACCGGTGATTGTGCTTAAATCTGGTAAAACAGCCGCTGGAGCTGGAGCCATTGCTTCTCACACCGGTTCACTTTCTGGTGGTGATAATGCTTATCAAGCACTGTTTAATCAGGCTGGGATTATCCGAGCACAATCGGTCAGTGAATTATTTGATTTAGCCTCAATTTTTAGTAATAATCCTCTTAAGGAAATTAAAACGGTGACGATTATCACTAATGCTGGTGGTCCCGGAGTTTTAACCACTGATGCGGTCATAGAAAATGGTTTGGAGATGGCTAAATTGGAAGAGCAAACGATCAAAAAATTAAAGAGTTTTTTGCCAGCCGCAGCCAATACTCATAATCCCGTAGATGTTTTAGGTGATGCGGTTGGTGAGGTCTATGAAAAAACCCTGGCAGTAATTGGTGACGATCGGCAAACTGACGCGATTTTGGTATTGCTGACCCCACAAACCATGACTGAGCCAGTCAAAACAGCCCAGGCGATAGTGAATTTAAGAAAAAAAACAGATAAAGTCATTGCTGTTTCCTTAATGGGTCGAGATTTAGTTGCAGATGGAGTGAAAATTTTAAAAGATAATAAAATTGCTAATACCACTTTTCCTGAATCAGCGGCTTTAGGTTTGGGCGCTTTAGCTAAATTTGTGGCTTGGACTAAAATTAAAGAAGATAAACCATTAGTTTTTAATGACGTTGATCGAGAACGGGTTGCTCAAATATTTAAGAAAGCCAAAAAAGAAGGGAAAACTAGTTTCCCAGAAGCTGAAGCGATGAAAATTCTCCAAGCTTATAATTTTCCCTTACTGAAAAGTGCTGTGGCTAAATCAGCGAGTGAAGCCAAACAAATTCTAGAAAAATTTGCTTGTGCGGTAGCGATGAAAATCGTTTCTCCAGACATTTTACACAAAAGTGATGTGGGCGGAGTGATGCTAAATGTGACAGCAGACAATGTTGAAGCAAAATTTCAAGAAATGATGACCACTGTCCGTAAAAATAAACCACAAGCCAAATTAGAGGGGGTGTTATTAATGGAAATGGCACCCCAGGGTCATGAAACTATTTTAGGTATTAATAAAAACTCGCTGGGGAGTATGCTAATGTTTGGTTTAGGTGGGATTTATGTTGAGGTTTTTAAAGATGTAACTTTCGCTTTCCCTCCATTAAGTAAGTTAGAAATTGAAAAAATGATCGGCGGTTTAAAATCTAACAGTATTTTTATGGGAGCTAGAGGTCAAGCAGCGATTGATCAAAAAAGTTTAATTGAAGCTATTGCTCGCTTGGCTCAGTTAGCTGGCGATTTTCCGCAAATCAAAGAATTAGACATTAATCCATTATTATTAACTGCTCAAGGAGTAAAAGTGCTTGATGCACGCATTGTTATTGAATAATTAAATTATGACAAGAGCTTTATACGCCCTTTCTGGCGACCCAATTACCCACGGTCATTTAGATATTATTACTAGAGCTGCCAAGGCCTTTGATCAGTTAATTGTGGCTATTGGTGTTAATCGCTTAAAAAATTATCTGTTTACTCTCGAGGAAAGAGAAGAAATGGCTCGACGTAGTTTAGTCAATCTGAAAAATGTTAAAGTAATGTCTTTTACTGGTCTGCTAGTTGATTTTGCTTATGAAAATAATGTGGACGTGATTGTCAAAGGTGTTAGAACCAATCAAGATTTTGAATATGAGCAGAACTTACACTTAATGGGTGAAAGTCAGCGTTTGGGTATTGATACCTTCTTATTATTTACTAAACCTGAATTGTCACATATTAGTTCCAGCGCAGTTAAGGAAATTCAAAAGGATCAGGGCTTAATTCAAGACTACGTTAGTCCTTATGTTAAACAATGTTTAGAAAAAAAGTTATCCAAACAATATATTGTTGGTTTGACTGGTGAAATTGGCAGTGGAAAGAGTTATGTTGGCGAACAGCTAGTGCAACTAGCAAAAAAAGACAAGATTTCTGCTCATAATATTGAACTTGATTTATTGGCTCAGCAAATTCAAGAAGATTTAAGCGAAGAAAAGTATGAATTAGTTAGACAAGAAATTATTAAAAATTTTGGTCAAGAAGTTGCCAAAAAAGATGGCAGAATCGATCGAAAAGCTTTGGGTGAAATTGTTTTTGCTGACAGTGAAAAGCTAAATAAATTAAACAAGATTATGCGGACCCCAATTTTGGTGAGACTACGCAAAGAACTAAAAAATAAAGAAGGTTTAATAATCTTAAACGCCGCCCTGTTGGCTGAAACGCAAATGATGGATTTGAGCAACTTTAATTTGATTTTATTAGATGTTAACGAGCAAACTCAAGCCCAACGCTTAATTAAACGAGGTTTAAGCCAAGAGCAAATTAAAAGAAGACTAGCCAGTCAATATGATTTTGCTAAAAAGAAAAAAATTATTGAACAAGCGATCAGCGATCATCAGTACGGGCGACTTTTTATTTTAGACAATTCTGTTGACGATAATAAACAAGGGATTGCCGATTTGTGGCAGGAGTTAAAAGAATACTTTTCTTTGTAATTTATTAGCAATACTGAGTAATTTATCAGTAACACTAAGTAATTTATCAATTTAAATGGATTAAAATTTTAGCTCGATAGAAATAGGACAGTGATCTGAGCCTGGAACTTCGCGATGAATTGTGGCTGCTTGTAAATTTTTTTTCAGCGACTGACTAACGAAGAAATAATCAATTCTCCAACCAACATTACGTTTTCTAGCTGCTGTTCTTTGACTCCACCAGGTGTAAGCATCTTTTTGCTGTGGATAAAAGTAGCGATAACTATCAATGAAACCTGAATTTAGTAATTGATCTATCCAGGCTCTTTCTTCCTTCAAAAAACCAGAAATATGTTCATTAGCTTTGGGTCTAGCGAGATCAATTTCCTGATGGGCCGTATTGACATCACCGGTAATGATAATATTTTGATTAACTTTTTTTAAATCCGGCAAATAAGCTAATAAATATTGATAAAAAGCCATTTTATATTGCAGGCGTTCTTGACTAGCTTTTCCATTGGGGAAATAAATATTTAGTAAAATAAAATTGGGGTAGTAACTAACAATGGCTCTACCTTCTTGATCAAAACGTTGTTGATTCAGACCAATTTGAACTTTGTTAGGTTCGGGAATACTATAAGTGGCCACGCCACTATAACCAGCTTTGTGCGCACTAGCAAAGTCAACTCGATAGTGGTCAATCATTTTTAAATCAAAACTGAGTTGATCGGGATGAGCTTTGGTTTCTTGAACACACAAAATGTCTGGTTTTTCCTTAGTGAGCCAAGCAACAAAACCATTTTTGGCTACAGAACGGATACCATTGACGTTCCAGGAATAAATTTTCATAACTCTTATTATAGCGAATTTTTACTCGATAGTTTATGATAACTAGGTGGCTGTTTATTTTAATGATTTAGACCATGCAGTTTTTTTTACCCTCGTTTACAGTGACTATTTTAATTACCCGCTAAAAAAAACTGAAATTTACCAACGTTTACCAAAAGTGTGGGATTGGGATTTTTTAACTGGAGTTAAACTTAAAAGTGATCGGTTTAAAATCGATAAAAATTCCGAGAAATTTACCAAAAGTTTAGAAAAACTGGAAAAGGCGAAAAAAATTGCTAAATTAAAAGTAGCAGATGATGACTATTATTTTTTAACCAATCGACAACAATTAGTTAAATTGAGATTAAATAAGGAAAAGATCGCTTATAACAGACGCGCTGTTATTCTACAAGCCAGTCAATACTTGTTGCGTTTTCCGAGTATCCAAGCTCTTGGTTTGACTGGTGCAAGTGCGATGAACAACGCTAGTTTAGCCGATGATTTAGATTTTTGTATTATCGTTAAGAAAAACACTTTGTGGCTTACTCGTTTGGTGGTAATTGTGGTAGCCAAAATTCTGGGAAAACGGCCACAAATTGATGCCCATGCTAAAAATGAAAATAAACAAGCTTGGTGTTTTAATTTATGGTTAGATGAAAGCTCATTAAATATAGCTCAAAGGGGTTTTTCTATCTATCAGGCATATGAGTTAAGGCAAATGGACTTTCTATTCGATAAGGCGTCTATCCAAAAGAAGCTCTGGTTACAAAATTGGCAGTTTGCTGAATTACTAGACCTTAATCTGCCCAATAATGATTTGTCCAGTGATAAAGACAATTTAATCGATTATTTTCTCTGGCCAATTAATGGTTTTCTCTATTTAATACAAAAGATCTATCGGAGGTTAGCTTTCGGTAAAGAAGATTTTTCATTAAATTTGCATCAGGCTCATTTCAATCACATTGGTCGCCAGGATAAGATTTTTAAAAGCATAAAAAAGAAACTGCAAAGCAATGCTTTTACTGATCTTTAAATTATTTTCCTGGCGAATTATCAACCATGCGTTGTTAATATTGATTTTGATTCAACTAATTTTAATCTTACTGTTATGTTTAATGTTGCTAATTATTTTTGCTTTTTATCGTTACTTAAATTTAACAAAGCAGATTAATTCCTTAATTAAGTATCAAGAAATTTATTGCGAAAAAACGGTTGCTTTAATTGAAGTGGCTAAATTATCCCTGTTTTCTATTAATTATCTAAAAAATCCAATAACTAGTTTAAGATTTATATTTGAAGAATTAAGAGATCCTGCTGTTGTTGAAAAGAAAAAAATAGTACACCAATATCTCAAACAAGCTGATCAGCTGTTATTTAAAATTAAAGACAAAGATGACATCTTGTCTCGGCAACTTTTTCCGCAAGATACTAAAAAATTATTTGACTTAAAAAAAGAAATTGATTCAATTTTAGTTTTTTATGAAGTAGCTTTTAAACAAAATGGAATTTCCGTGAATTTTAACAGTGATCATGAATATCGTATTTTTGCCCAACGAGATCAATTATTGAGAGTAATTAATGCTGTATTATTAACCAGTGTCCAGTCTCTGATCTCTTCTAAGCAAAAAAATAAACGATTAAAAATTTATTTCATTAGAACGGCTTATTTATTAAAAATTATGATTGAAGATAACGCTGGAACGATAAACGCTGAGAGCATTAGTGGTCGAATCAAGCTTAATGGTTTTGAAGAGAGAGATATTGATGTATTTCAACTGTCACTTTATTTTGCTAATAAATTGATGAAAAAATATTTTCAAAAGAAAATTGAAATAGTTAATAAGAAAAATTTAACAACCACGGTCTGTCTAAAAATTAAAAATTCTTATATTTTGGCAGAACCTAGAATTAAGAGCTGATCCCGGGCCAGGATTCGAACCTGGAATAATTGATTCAGAGTCAATGGTGATGCCATTTCACTACCCGGGATAATTAAGCAAATCTCATTACAAATTTTAACTTAATTTTAACTTCAGTTATTAAAATTAACCTAGTTATTATATAACAGAAGGTTAATTAATGAGATGTTTAAAATTCTAATTCTTGAAGACGATCTAATTTTACTTAAGACGCTTAAAGACGTACTTTGCAAGAATCACTATCAAGTGGATTTAGCTCATGATCTGAACCGCGCCGAGCAATTAATTGCCGATAATGATTATGATCTATTAATCTTTGATCGTTTAGTCAACAATGAAGATAGTTTAGAGTTTCTGGAAGCCTTGAGGGCTGATCAAACTTTTATCAGGGTTTTAATCATTAGTCAAAAGAAGCTTATCGATGATCGATTATTATCGTTAAAAGTGGCCGATGATTTTTTGGCTAAACCGTTTGTCATCAAAGAACTTTTATTAAAAGTCAACAACTTGCTTTCTCGATCAAAATATAAATTAGAAGAAAATTTTGTGTGTCCGTATTTTTATTTAAATGAGGCTGGTTTGGTGCAGGATTTAGCCACTGGCAATTGTTTCTATTTACCCAAAAAAGAACGACAAATATTAGAGTGTTTATTGCTCCATCAGAATCAGGCAGTAAGTTATCAAACGCTGATTAATTATGTTTGGCCAAGAACTGATAATATTCCACAACAAAGGACGCTAAATGTCTATGTGCGTCGCATTAGATTAAAGATTGGTCGCTTTAGTCGGTACATCAAGACTATTCGAGATTTTGGCTTTATTTTGGATTGTAATCAAGCGGAAAGTTCAGTAACACGGTAGAACCATGATTTTTTTTGCTCAAAAATTGAATTTTTGCAGAGAACTCATTTTTGAGAATTTTCTTGGCATAAAATAAACCCACTCCTTGGTGATCATCTTTTAGCGAGTAATATTTTCTGCCAATTAATTGTTGTTGAAACCAAGTTAAGCCACTACCGCCATCAGTTACACTTAGTTCTAAATTATTATTTTTAAGCTGAGTTTTAATCAAAACAATTTTTTCTAGACTATTGCTGCGATAAGCTTCAATAGCATTGTTTAATAGGCAATTGATCACTTCTTGGAAAAGTAATTTATTGCCACTAAGTTTAATATTGTGACTTTGGTGAATTTTTTTGCAATAAGCAACCTCTTGATGAAAACATTGATTTAACAAGATTATTTCTACTAACGCATCGTTCACTAAAAATAATTCACGCTTTTTCTGTTCATGATTATCCAGCAAATCTTTAAGGTAATTGGCACTTAACAAGATTCTTTTTAGGCTTTTTTCTTTATTTTCTTGATCACTGAGGGCCAATTGACTATTCAATAAAATATTAGATAAAGGAGTACTAGCTGCATGCTTAAAAAAATCAAAATATGAGAAATGTTTCATGAAAATTCTCCTTTCTTGGGATAAATAATAAGAGCCAGTTTATGGGAAAAAGTTAAAATTAAACTAAAATTTTTGAGTGAAATTAATTATTTTCGAGTAAATAGCTCATATCCCAAACTTGTAAACAGGGCGCTCGGTTAGGTCGGCAATATGTCGCAATTAGTTGGGCATGGCTTGTATCCATGGTGATGCGGTGAGAATTGACAACCAACCATAGACTTTCATAATTCTTAGCTTTAGTGAGAAAATCGTCAGGAATAGCGTGAATCGGTTGCCCAATGCCTTCTACTAGTAGATTATTGACATTTTGTCGGTGTAAATACATCAGAATACCATCAGGAAGGGTGCCAAAAAAACCTTCTGTCGCCACGGCTAAACTTTGATTTTGGCTGGTGTGTAGCATCAATTGGCTAACATCATAAATACCTTGTCCGCTTGACCACTCTTCCAAATATTGCACGCGGTCAGCTTGACTAAAGGGAATTTGCTCAATATTAAAATAACTAGGAAAAATAAACTTACCACTGTGTAGAACTATTAAAAAAATTAAAATACCAGCTAAGATATGATAGATTTTTTCTTTTGCTGATAATAAATTGGCTAAATTAATGCTAGCAATTAGGATAATAAAAAGACTACTGGGAAGCAAATAACGCGGATAAATGATTTTTCCCAATAGAGCTAAAGGTGTAATAAAGGCCAAAAACATTAAAACTAAAAGCCCAAGCAATTTCTTGTTTTTTTTATTAAAATTAGCAATGGCTAAAATTAAAATGCCGGGGCCAAAATAAATAGCGTATTGATTGATAAAAAAATTTAGGTTACCCAAGAAGATATTAAAAATTTCTTGGTGAAATAAAGTTTCCACAGGATATAGAAAATCACTGCCTCTCCGAAAAAGTTGCGGAAAAACTGGTAAAAAACGCCAACTATAAAATAAAAGAAAAGCAACGGCTAGCGCAGCTCCTATATAAATTAGATTTTTGAGTAAGCTTTTCCATGAAAGCTTATTGGCATAAAGAATCAAGACAATTAGGCTGGGGATAAATAAGAGAGCACTTAATTTACTAAATAAAGCTAAGAAAAAACTTAAAATTAATAAAAGTAGATCAGTAATTTTTGGTTGTTTTATATATTTCAAGGTAAAGTAAAAACTGCAATTGAGATTTAAAAATAATAAAGCATCAGTGAGAGCCATCCGGTGGTGAAAAAAAGTAAATGGTAAAATACTAGTTAAAATCATGGCAATATATTGGCTGAATTTTTTTTGTCGGTCGCCTGCAGTCATTTCTTTGCTAATTAGGCCGATCAGTACAACGTTGCCTGCTCCAACCAGAACCGAAAGAAAGCGGCCAGCGAATAATTGATTTTTAAAAATAAATTGAAAGGGAATCATCAGCCACATTTGTAACGGTGTTTTACCATCGTTCATCGGAAAAAATAAATAGCGTTGCCAATCATCGATAATCAATTGAGTCCAGCGGATATAGATTGCTTCATCAGCAAATACTGGCAGTTGGTTTAAACGAAATAAAGTGATGGCAAAATAGAATAATAAAATCAGGGCGATAATTAAATAATGGTTTCTTTGGCTTTTAGTTTTTTGCATTATTCCCTATTTTTTTGATCAAGAATAGGCCATTATAAATCAATGGTGGCAGCCATAGTAGCCACTGTTTGAGTAATAGAACGTTGGGTAAGGGCTGATCAAAATAAAGCCACGGGACGTAGGTGATGTCAACTAGGTAACTCAAGAGAGCGCTCAAGGAAAAGACGACTAGAGTGTTTTGCCACCAGCGGCTTTTTAATAGAGGCAGGAAAGTCATGGGCCAAATTAAATACCAAGTTAAGAATCGTTGTGAACGAGCAGTTAATAATGGTAGGAAAAAACTAATACTTAATAAGTCCCAAAAATACTTATCAAAAAAAAATTTAATTTGGTTTAAGTATTTATTTTTAAAAAAGGCCAGTTTATTGAGCTGATCCTTCAATAAATAATAAAGTAAAAAAGGAATAGCTATTAAACTCGCATACTTTGTTAAAATCGAAAAAAACATTAAAACACAAACTGCTACTAGGTAAAACAGTTTGGATTGTTTAGCGGTTTTAAACCGATCAATTAATATAAAACTAGCCAAGACCGGCCACATCATCCACCAATCGTTATGCGCATTACCAATAGTCTCTAACAGAATTAGCGGATTAAAAAATAATAAAGCTAACTTAGTAGGGGATTTGTGATCTTTTTTGATTAATTTTTTTAGACAGAAGCAGGCAAGGATCATCCCTAACAGAGCAAACACTTTAAAACTTAACCAAGTGGTCAAGAATTTGGTAAAGCCCAGTAAATAAGGAACAATTGAAATTAACGTCCAGGCTTGCCCGTAGGGAGCGGGGGTGTGGGTGTTGTGCATAAAGCGCAACCAGGGATCGTCACTAAATCGTTGGGCGACGACTAGATGCGGATTCGCCCCATATTTAACTAGTATTCGGGCATTAAAAATATAATTGAAAACATCGTGGCTGAGAGCGTTATAACTGATTATTAATAAAAAAAGTATGCCCAAAATTAAAAAAATTATTTTTTTATTAGAATAATTAATTTTTTGGGGCCAGAATTTAATTAAATAGAAATAATTAATAATTAAAGCCATGATGAGAAACACATATAAAGATATTCTCAAATGATTGTTGGGTAAGATATTTTGCCATAAATAAGTTTGATAGTTAAGAAAATATTGATGGTTAATCAGAATTAAATTGGGATCGGTGAAAACAAAAGAAAACAGAGTCCAGATCAAAAATAACAATAAATAACTACTGAGTAGTTTTAAGAATATTCTCTGCTTAGTGTGATTCATGATTTGGATATTTGCCAGATAAGTCAGCCAGTCTAATGCGCATAATATCTAAGAACATTAACAAAGAATCTTTGATAGGATTAACTCGATCGGTGGCATGATGTTGCCAAATTACTGGTACTTCTCTGACTTTAAATTGATATTTTTTGGCTAAATATAACAATTCCACATCAAAAGCTCCGGTAAAAGCATCGTGACGCTCTTTTTTTCCACTATAAACGTAGAGTTTGGGAAAGAGTGTTGTCGTTGCTTCTTGGGAAAATAGTTTAAAACCGCATTGAGTGTCCAACATGCCTGGGACAGCAAAGGTTTGCACCACCAAATTGAAAACTCTGCCCATCAGGTGACGATAGAACGGCTCTTTTTGTCGTTGAGCCCCAATGATCTCTCGCGAACCAAAAATGACTTGATATTGATCGGTATATTTGAGCAGGGCAGTGACTTCTTTCAATGGAGTTGATTGATCAAAATCAGTAAACAACCGCCATTCGCCCGTGGCAGCCATCATTCCCGCACTGACAGTTGGGCCTTTACCCCGATGAGGATTAGCTAAAAATTTAATTCGCTGATCTTTTTTGGCAAACTCGCTGAGGGCGATTTTAGTTCCATCAGTGGAGCCATCATCACTCAAAATCAGTTCCCAACTTTTGGGATAATCTTTGAGGAAGTCATAAACTTCGTCTAATACCCCTCTTTTAATATTTTTCATTTCATTGTATGAGGGTAAAACTACTGACAAATATATTGACATCTTATTCTTTATTATAATTATTTTCTGTTTTGCCCAATACGGTAATTTCTGGGCCTGGTTCAAATTGATATTGTTCAATAATGTTTTTTTCCGGAAAAACGACTATTTCGTAAATATTTAAATTTAATAAATCTCTTTCTTTTTTTTCTTCGTTAATGATAAAGAGTTTTTCGGCTTGATGGTGATCCTCAATTTTTACAGGAGGATTGTCCATAGTCGAGAGAAAATATCGATAATTCATACCATACAAATCTTTTGATTCTGACAACAACACTAAATTATATTTTTCCCCATTTTTGACTCGCTCCTGAATACTAGTTGCTACCCTTTTGACGTCATTAATGGTCCAACCGGACGCTTGCAGTGAATAAAAATTCATATTCTTGATAACAAAAAAGACAAGAAAGATCAAGCTAATTACATAAAATAAGCCTTTGGGTTTAATTTTACTTAATAGCCAAGCATAAAAAATATAAATCATTGGTAAAAGATAGGCGTAGTAGTGGGTATAAACCTCGTGTTGATATAAACTGAGACCAAACAAGCCAGTTAATAAGTAGCTAAAAAGCAATTGCTCGCTCGTTGGCAGCTTTTTTCTATTTTTAATTAGATAAACAACCACAAATAGTAAAGTCAGGTAAAAAAACAAGTTATTAATACCCAGATCACCAAAAGTGCTATCAAATAAAACCTTTTTACTTTGTCTCCTTAGATCAACTGTAAAGAATTTAATAATCGTTTCCAAACCCTGACGATCAGTTTTTCTTTGTAAGTCAAAACTTTGTTCTTTAGTAATAATATTGGTAAATGCCTGAACATTGCGCCAGTCGTGTTTCCAGTCAAATAAAATGAGTGGAGTAAGTGAGAGGAGAAATAATAAAATTGATAAAACAGTATATTTCAATAATTTTTGGCGATCTTTCTTTTTTGTCTTCTTTGGTAAATGGAGAAGAAAAAAGACTCCAGCACCAGCCAAAGACAGTAAGGCCACATAGTGTAATTGTGCCAAGATACTAAACATGACACTAACCAGTAGCCAATAACGACTGTCTTTTTTGACTGCCAGATAAGAAAAATAAAACATTAACAATGAAAAAAAAGGAGCTGGATTGGGGTTCCAGCTAAAACGTGCCAGCTCAACCGTGATGTGTGAAAGAGCAAAGAAAATGGTAGCTAGAATAGCCATTTTTTGATTAAAAATTTTCTTAGTAATCAAGTAAATCAAGGCAACAGTAATTACACTCAGGGCGGCCACGGCATAAACTGGCCCAATGGGATTGGGATAGCTTAAATACAAAAAAGGCAACATAAAATAATAGTAAAAAGGGCCAAGATACATGTTGCCAATACTGGTGACCGGGCCAATAAAAACCGGATCTTTTTCTTTAAAAATATTTGCAACCACTAAAGCATCTCGGCCCTGATCCCCCTGGAACATGAAAGTATTCTCTAAATTATAAAAACGCAGGTAAATCGCGACTAACAGAATGATTAGTAAGAAAATATTTTCAAAAGTCAAATATTTTTTAATATTTTTCATTTAAAATTGGCTAGTTAATTATTTCTTTTTTTTCCAAATAAAAGTGTTGTAGGCAAAAAAGTTCCAGAACATACCAATTAAAATGCCCGTGACGGCAAAAATCATGCCAGTATCAACCTTAATGGCGACGATTGGTAAGGTAAAAAGATCGAATAAGCCTAAAGTATTTTCACCGATTGCCGCAACCAGCATTTGAATGAGCAACGAACCACCTGAAGTTAAATTAAACTCAATGAATTTCTTCGGAATTGATTGTTTTTTGAGTTTGCGATCGGCAAAAGTCCAAAAATTGCTCAGAATAAAATTACTAATGATAGCGGTTTCGATGCTGAGGATAGTGGCAACGAGATAAGTGGTCAGAAATAAATACTGAAAATCTGGCAATAAAAATCGGTAAAGAGATAGCGATAATAATTGCACTAAAGCGCCAATGGCGCCGGTGACCGCAAATTTAAATAAACGGGAGTTAACAATTTCTTGGATTCTAACTTTCATAACGTATAACAGAGTATTTTTGATGTACTCTGGTCCTATTTTGCTTTTACCGATTTCTCGATCCTTAAAAGCAAAAGCTACTTCACTAATTTTAAAATTTTTCTTTTTCGCTTTATGTAAAAAGCCGATCTGAAAAGTATAGCCGAAAAAGCGTTCAGACTCTAATTCATTGGCGACTGCTTGATAAACTTCTTTCTTAATCGCTCGATAACCAGTAGTCCAATCTTTAATGGAGAAATCCCACATTACCAAGCGAATAAACAAATTGCCAAAGACACTTAAAAATTTGCGATGCAATCCCCAGTTCTGGGGAATTGATCCGCCGGCAATATAACGAGAACCCAATACTAAATCACTACCACGTTCAATTTCTTTAAGCATCAATGGCATTATTGCTGGATCGTGAGAGAGGTCAGCATCAAATTCAAAGACTAAATCAGCGCCAAGGTGATTAAAAGCTTGATCCATGCCTTTGAGATAGGCAGAACCGAGTCCCGCCTTTTTTTTATTAACTAACAATTGCAAAAAAGAGTATTTTTTTTGGAGGTTCAAAACAACCTCGGCCGTGCCATCTGGTGAGCTATCATCGACAACCAAGATTTGCATCTGCCAATTGTTGATCTTTTGAAAAACTTGCGCCAACTTTTCAATAGTAATTGGTAGATTTCCGGCTTCGTTATAAGTGGGGATGATAACAACTGCTTTTGACATGTTAGAGAGAAGTTTTTTCTTCAATTCGGAGGTCTGCTTCAACCATAATTTTTACTAATTCTTCAAAACTAACACTTGGTTCCCAATTAAGGACTTTTTTGGCTTTGCTCGCATCACCGATTAACACGTCCACTTCGGCCGGACGGTCATATTTAGGATTATGTTGATAATATTTTTGCCAATTATCTAAGCCGGCAGCTTGGCAGGCCAACTCTAAGAACTCTTGAACACTATGAGTTTCGCCAGTTGCAATCACATAATCGTCAGCTTGATCTTGTTGGAGCATTAAATACATGGCTCTGACATAATCTTTAGCATAACCCCAATCTCGTTTAGCATCCAGATTGCCCAGTTCAATGGATTCTTGCTTACCCAATTTAATCCGCGCCACACCGTTACTAATTTTTCTGGTGACAAATTCTAAACCACGTCGTGGTGATTCGTGATTAAATAAGATACCGGAAACAGCAAACATATCATAAGATTCTCGATAATTAACGGTAATCCAATGGCCATAGACCTTAGCCACTCCGTAGGGAGACCGAGGATAAAATGGTGTATTTTCGTTTTGTGGCACTTCTCGTACTTTACCAAACATCTCACTCGAACTGGCCTGATAAAATTTAGCTTTAGGCGCGGCCAAACGTACTGCTTCAAGCATTCTCGCAACGCCAATCGCCGTAAACTCACCGGTCAAAATTGGCTGTTCCCAAGAAGCTTGGACAAATGACTGTGCCGCTAAATTATAAACTTCATCAGGTTGAACCTTTTGGATGGCAAAAGTAAGTGAATGTTGATCCATCAAATCACCAGAAACTAATTCTAAATGGGGATGATGGATAATATTTTGAATGCGCGCAAAATTTTGAGTACTAGTGCGACGAGTTAAGCCATAAACTTGATAACCTTCTTCCAGCAATAATTCGGCCAAATAAGAACCATCTTGGCCGGTAATGCCAGTAATAAAAGCTTTTTTCATGTTTTTACCTTTCCTTAGTCGTTTTTTTGGCTTGAGCACGCCACCAATTGAGTACTCTGGTTAAAGTGTCTTCGATTGAATATTGAAGCTGCCAACCTAAGTTTTTGATCTTACTATTATCACAGATTAATACGGGTCGATCAATCGGTCGTAGACGCGCTGGATCAATTACCAGTTCCACTTTAATTTTAGCTAAATCAATCAGCTTTTTTAAAATATCTTCCATCCGGTAACCAATTCCTGACCCAATATTGTAAACTTCACCGCGCACTCCCTGGTTCATTAAAATAATATAGGCTTGAACCATATCTTTCACGTCGGTTAAATCTCTTACTGCAGCTAAATTGCCTACTTTAATAGTGGGGTTGTGCCCGTTTTCAATGTTAACGATTTCATTGGCAAAGTCACTGACAGCAAAACCCAGCGCCTGTCTTTCACCAATATGATTAAACGGTCGTGCTCGGACAATATCTAATTTTTCGCTCTGAACATAGGAATAGCTTAAATAATCTTGGATCATTTTGGAAAGGGCATAAGGATCATTGGGCCCAATTGGAGCAGTTTCAGCCAAGGGCTGATTACTAATTTGATATTCCAACGCGGAGCCAATACTTAACAAGCGGGCTTGAGGACAGTAGTCCTTCATCGCATTAAGGACATTTAATTGCAGATTTAAATGAGTTTCTAAAATAAATTGTTGTTGTTTAAAGCTGTTGCCAACATTGGCTAGCGAGGCCAGATGATAAATTTGCTGTGGTTTTAATTTTTTGAATAGTTCAATAGTTGCCTGATGATCAGTTAAATCGAGCGCATGAATGTGATCGTCACCAATGAGATCTTTAAGAAAACCAGGTCGATCTCGATAAGATGTTAAGTGAATATTGCTATAACCTTGTTCAATTAGAGCTTCAACTAAGTGACTGCCAGCGAAGCCGGTGCCACCGGTGATTAAAATAGTTTGACTTTTATTGGTCATTTAAGATCTTCCAATCCCTACATATTGATAACCAGCTTGTTTGATGGCTGTTCGGTCCAACTGGTTGCGACAGTCAAAAATAGTTTGTGGCTTAGCTTCTTTATAATCAGGGTAAGGAAATTTAATAATCTCTGGCCACTCGATTAATAAGAAAATTGCGTCAGCACCTTTGATGGCTTCTTCAATACTTGCGACTTGCTCATGCGCCTCATCTTTGATTGCAGTGAAAGAGACATAGTTAGCCATGGGATCATAGCTTTTGATCTGAGCGCCTTTACTAATCAGAAAGGGGATAACTTTGGTACTCGGTGCTTCCCGCATGTCGTCGGTATTGGGTTTGAAAGATAAACCAAGCACTGCCACTTGTTTGTTAGCAAAACCGTCAACTTTTTCTTCAAAATTATTTAATAAATCAAAAATTCGTTGTTTATTAATTTCATTGACCTTGTTCATTAAGTTGCCCTCTTCACCAACAGTTCTAGAGTAGGCAGCTAGTTCTTTAACATCCTTAGGGAAACAAGAGCCCCCATAGCCTAAGCCTGGATACCAATAATGTTGGCCAATTCTTTGATCTAGGCCAATAATTTGAATGACTTCCTCAATGTCGGCCCCATTCTTTTGACAGAGGTTGGCAATTTCATTAATAAAAGTGATGCGAGTAGCTAAATAGGTATTAGCGGTGTATTTGCCCATTTGCGCAGAAGCCACACTGCAATGAACGATTGGGGCATTAAAAGGACGGTGGAGCCGATCTAATTTATCAAAGACAAACTGGCTAGCTGCTCCGATAACAATCCGACTGGGATGAAGCGTATCGTAAACAGCACTGCCTTCACGAAGAAATTCAGGTAGGGACGCTCCATAGAACTTAACTTGGCTCTTGGCTTTTATTACTTCAGTTAATTTTTCCAGTGTACCAGGTGGGACGGTGGATTTAATGGCCACGATCGCATTTTCTGTCAAATAAGGAGCTAAACTGTCACCACTTTTCATCACATAACGCAAGTCGGCAGTTTCGTCTGGAGCAGAGGGAGTACCAACAGCAATGATAATGATCTCACTCTGACTAATCGCTTCCTGATAAGAAGTGGTAAAAGTTAATCGATGATTTTTTTGCTGTTCGATTAGCAGTTCTTTTAAATCTGGTTCGTAAAAAGGGACTTGCCCATTTTTTAGCTTATTAATTTTGTCTGGATCGATATCTAAACCGATAACTTGATTGCCTTGAGAAGCATAAACTGCTGCCGAAACCACTCCTACGAAACCGGTGCCAATAATGGTGATTGTCATATTTCTTCGGATTCCTCGTATTTTTTACATTTGTATTATAATGATTAGCGGCAGTTAACACCAGTAAGAGAAAGCTATGCAGATCAATTTTTTGACTATTTTTCCTGAATATTTTAGTAATATTCTCGACTCTTCTATTCTGAAAAGAGCTCAACAAAAACAGCTGGTCAAATATCAAGTTATTAATCTTCGTGATTTTGCCCAGGATAAGCACCACACTACCGATGATCGACCGTTTGGTGGTGGTCCAGGGATGGTAATGATGATTGAACCAATTGATTTAGCGCTGCACAGCCTTAATCAGAAAAAGGGAACAAAAAACAAAAAAATCATTTTAACTTCGGCTAAGGGTCGACTCTTTACCCAAGCAAGTGCTCGACAGTGGAGTAAATTAGCAGAATTAACCATCATTTGTGGCCATTATGAGGGAGTTGATGAACGAGTAGCTAAATATTTGGTTGATGCGGAAGTGCGGATTGGTGATTATGTTTTAACCGGTGGTGAACCCGCAGCCGCGGTGATGACTGATGCCGTAGTACGTTTATTACCAGGGGTGTTAGGTAATGATGAAAGTGGTCAAGATGAATCACACCGCACCAAGGGCTTAGCTGGACCTGAACAATATACCAGACCAGCAAATTATCGAGGCTGGAGTGTGCCTGAAGTTTTACTTTCTGGGGATCCTAAAAAAATTTCTGCTTACAAAAATCAATCAAGAAATTTAAGCTAAGATGTGACTCATCGCTGTGGTGATTGGAGTCAATGAAAAATCTAAGACAGACTTTAATTTGTCGACAGAAAGGGCGGTATTTTTTTGATAAGGTCGCTGACTGGTTTCAAGATATTTAGCTAAACTACCGGCTTCGACCTGATAATCAATATGTAGTTGTTGTGCCAGACTGCGGGCGAAGTCAAAGTCAGTCCATTGTTCACCACTAGTGGCATGATACAAACCAGTTAAATTTAAGCGAATGACAGCGTCCAAGACTTTAGCGAAATCATCAATGTAAGTTGGACCAAAATAGTGATCAGTAAACTGAGGATAAATTTTACCAGCCCGCATCCCCTCAATCAGTTTCCAAGCGACATCTAATTTGGCAAAGGGGTCTGAGCGAAAAGGTTGATCAATGCGGAGAATCGTCCAAGTTAAACCCGGTGTAGATTGCACCACTTCTTCTGCCCAAGCTTTAGTTTGGCCATACCATTCAATTGGGGAGAGTGGGTCTTGTTCGGTATATAGGCCTTCTTTTTCACCGTTAAAAACATAGGCAGTGGAAATATGAATTAAATGTTTGTTAAACTTTTGGCAAGCTTGAGCAATATTTTTGGTACCCACAACATTAACTTGATAACACAAGCCATTTTTATCACCACTTTGGGCAAAAGCAGCAGTAACATTGGTGAAAGCGGCAAAATGAATTAAAAATTTAGCAGCTGATTGAGCGATGACACTTTCCACTTGTTGTTGCTGGGTAATATCGACTGGGCGTTGCTTGTCTCGCAAATCTAAATTATCAAAAAGATATCGATCACTAAAATCGCTGACAAATTTGGAGCCAACCAAACCATTTAAACCGGTCCCTAAAATATGCTGTTTAGTCATTGGTCTTTCCATATTGTTGTTGAAAATAAGCTTGATTTTTTTCTTTTAGTGGTCGCCACCAAGCTTCATTAGTTTGATACCACTCAATAGTCCGCCTCAGACCAGTTTCTAGATCAACGCTTGGTCGCCAATCAAGAGCTTTTTCTGTTTCGGAAAAATCAACACTATAGCGACGATCATGGCCAGGACGATCTTTGACCATTGCTATCGCACTCTCGTCCTGATTCATTAGCTTAATAATCATTTTGATCAACTCAAGATTGCTGATATCTTTATATAAGCCACCAAATAAATAAGTTTCGCCGACTTTTCCCCGATTAAGCACGGCATCAATCCCGCGACAGTGATCTTGAACATAGAGCCAGTCTCTGACATAGAGCCCGTCGCCATAAATGGGTACCTTTTGCCCATCCAGTAAATTGGTGATGGCTAACGGAATTATTTTTTCGGGGAATTGGTATTCGCCATAGTTATTTGAGCAATTACTAATAGTGACAGGCAAACCATAAGTATCACCATAAGCCCGCACCAAGTGATCAGCTGCAGCCTTGCTAGCACTGTAGGGGCTGTGAGGATCGTAGGCAGTATGTTTATTAAATTTTTCTTGGCTAGTCAGTGGTAAGGCGCCAAAAACTTCGTCAGTGGAAATATGGTGAAAACGCTTAATCTTATTTTTTAGCGCTGCTTCCAGTAAAACTTGAGTGCCGATCACGTTGGTTTCTAGAAACAAGGCAGGGTCAAGAATGGAACGATCTACGTGAGATTCAGCAGCAAAATGCACCACAATATCAACGTCTTTCATTAGTTGATTAACTAATGGCCGGTCACAAATATTACCTTGAACAAAGTGGTAATTACTGTGGTTAGCTACGGTTTGTAAGTTAGCTAAATTACCAGCGTAGGTCAAGGCGTCCAAATTTAGTAAATGGTCTTCAGGATGATGTTTGAGCCAGTAATGAATAAAATTGGAGCCGATAAAACCTGCGCCACCGGTTACCAAAATAGTGTTTGCCATCTTAGTCCTTTTTTTCGAGTTCTTTTAACGTAATGCTTGCTAAATCTCGCTTAGAGATAATCATTTCTTCCTTGGGGAATGGCCATTTAATAGCTAAATCTGGGTCAAAGAGAGAAATGGCCTGATCGTCAGCCTGATTGCGATCTTGATACAGTTGATCAACCCCATACAGATAATAAACAGGCCCTTGTAAGGCACAAATAGAATTACCCAATTGAGCACTAATGTATAAAGCCTCACCCCACTGTTGGTTGTTATCAGCATTAAAATCAAAATAAATAGTTTCTTTATATGTAATTGAATGTGGCCTGATATCGGCAATGACCAATTGAGCACGACCACTTAAGACAGTAATGAGTTTATTCCAGTTTTCTGCATGAATACCGCGGACAACTTTAGTTTTTGAAACAGATAAATTAACTTGTTTAATAGTAAAGTGAGGATTAATCTGCTGAGTAATGCGAGCTGGCTCAAGTACCTGAGCAAAAAGTCCTCTTTCATCAATAAATTTTTGATATCTCACGTAATACAAACCATCAATGGCAGTGCGATAAATGTTTTCAGCAAGGGCTAAATCCTCTTGCGGCTGGTAATAAATAATTTCCTGCATAATTAGTCCTCTACTTAAAACTCAAGTTCTAATTGGGCACTGTTACTAGCGGTCAGCATCAATTCTAACTTTTGGCAGTGTTCATCTAGAGCTTGGTAGCGACGTTCTTGAGTTTCTAGGGCTGATTGAAAGTAGCCAGCAGCTAAAGCTAACATTATTAGTAAAAAAAAGACCAGGCGATTAAAATTTTTTTGATTGATCATTGTTAGTTTGCTTAATAACCCTTAATTGTTAAAAAAGTTTTGGAGACTGGCTTGAAATTTGTCTAAGTCTCGAATCATATATAACCACTGTTGCTGAGTTTGCCATAACGGCGGATTAACTATTAAACCCTCCTCGCTATCGGGGTAGACAGCAATACTATAAGTGACAAATGAGGGAGCAATTACTTCTGGATCATGTTGATGGTTGATTAACCAACTAAACAAAATGCGGGCGACTTCAGTGACAGATAATGATTGATCAAAATTATCTAAATAAAAGCGATAGAGCTGACCGACTTTTTCTGGTTCATTGAGCAGAAAATTAGGATCTGAAATCTTTTTGACGAGAGCTTCCAGGACCTGTTGCTGGCGCTGGCCACGAGCTAAATCCGTACCTTGATCATCGCCACTTTTACGACTGCGCATATATTTAAGCGCTCGCTCACCAGTCATTGTTTCTTCACCTTCAGTAAAAACGACAGTTTCATAGAGAAGATTGGGATCTGTTTCCACACTTACATCGACCCCTTTTCGAGGGAAGAGTGGATCAGTAAAGCCTTCTTTGATCTCAATGGTCACCCCATCAACTAAATCAATCAGGTTTTCTAAAGCGGCTATTTCAATCAGTAAAGTGTGATCAATTCGTATGCCAGTTAACTCACTAATAGCTTGAGCGGGGAAGGCCAAAGGATTGTCTTGGTTTCGCTCTAAACCGTAATAGTAAAGGGCATTGATTTTGGTTTGATAATCGGGATGATAAAGGTCTCTTGGCAGGGCAACCGATTGGATCTGATTATTGACTAAATCTAATTGTAAAAGAAGCATGGTGTCGGTGAGTAAAGCGCCATCATCACGACCTTCGACTTGATCAGCGCCTAAAATTAAAAGATTTTTTTCTTTAATAGCTTGATCGGGATTTTCAGCTAGAGTAGCCAAGTCGTTAGCGACGGTATTAACTGTTTGTTCGAAACTGTCTAAACTAATTGCTGCCCCCTGTAAAAATTGATCACGGTATTTTTTGACTTTCCGGTAAGTAACCACGCTACTGATTAAAATACTGATGATAAAAAGTAAGAGGATAGTTAAAACTATTCTCCAAAACAATTTTGGTTTTTTATATTCAATGCTTAAGGTAACGTTTTCTTTTTTTGGCGACTGATCTTTTTTCATAAGTTTTATTTAACAGTATTATTTCTCAAAGTCTATCTTTTAAGTATACTTTAAAAGAGCTCATTTTCAAAGCTTGAGAAAAGCTTTAAAATAGGCGTTATGTTGAAGGCTGAAACCACTCAGGCTAATGATCGCGTTGATGAAACCTTGGCTGAGGATGACTTAAAAGCCATCAAGAAAAAATCGCTGACTGGGGTAATTTCCTTTTTTATTCGCACCATCATCTTACAGGCAATCGGTTTATTATCGGCCCTAATTTTGAGCGTTTTTTTGGGTCCAGAAGACTTTGGGATTTATGGCATTGTTACCCAAATTATTGCCTTGTTGATTTTTTTCTCCGACATTGGATTAGCTTCCTCTTTAATTCAAAAAAAAGAAGAACCCACCCAAGAGGATTATCAAACCGCATTTACTGTGCAACAGATATTGTCTTGGTTTATTTTTCTTCTGGTCTTGTTGTTGATTCATTTTGGAGTGTTTGAGCAAAAAATTGGTCGCGATGGTAACTGGTTATTGTTGGCTTTAGCGATTTCATTTCCGCTGGCCACACTAAAAACTATTCCCTCAATTATTTTGACCAGAAAACTTGAGTTTAACAAATTAATTGTGCCACAAATTTTTGAGCAATTAGTTTTTCATGCAATTTTAATTGTTTTAGCTTGGCGAGGTCATGGCGTGTTGTCTTACGCTTACGCCAGTATTGCCCGTAGCTTAATTGGAGTGCTAGTCATGCAGATCATTCAACCGTGGATTTCTATCTTGGGTATTCACCGCAAGTCGCTGAAAAGCTTATTAAATTTTGGGGTGAAATTTCAACTCAACGACTTCTTGGCCAGAATTAAGGATCAATTATATTTTTTAGCCTTAGGCGCTTATTTACCGCTTGATCAATTTGGCTATTTGCAGTGGTCAAAAAATTGGTCGATGTATCCATATAATCTCACTGTATCCAATGTGATGTCAGTTACCTTCCCGACATTTTCCAGATTACAAGCGCATCCCGAAGTCTTAAAAAAAGCCATTGAAAAATCAATTTATTTTATTAGCCTAGCCATTTTCCCGATCTTAATTGGGATGAGCTTATTTATTCAGCCGTTGATTATGGTCTTTGAGCGCTATAGCAAATGGGCTCCCGCCGTTCCCAGTTTTATTATGTTTACCCTCAGTGTGTTGTGGGCGGCCATTTCGACACCGTTACTCAATGCCTTAAATGCCATTGGCAAAATTAATCAAACTCTGAAGTTAATGTTGTTTTGGACGATTTTAACTTGGGTTTTAACGCCGATTCTGATTTGGTTAGTTGGTTTTAATGGAGTAGCGCTAGCAGCCTTATTAATTTCCTTCACCTCAATTTTATCGGTAATTTTGGTTAAAAAATATGTGCCCGTCGATATTTGGCAAAACGTTAATGCCCAATTAGCGGCTTCTTTTTTGATGGTGTCGGTAGGAATTTTAGGGATGTCTGTTTGGCGCCAATCGTTGGCCAAATTGTTTTTAGGGGTAGCATTGTGTGCTGTGACCTACTTGGCTAGCTTTTACTTAATTGCTGGCAAACGTTTGCTTAGGGAAATTAGAAGCATTAGAAATAATTTGTGAAAAAAATT
>ENA-UPTA01000759-UPTA01000759.1-activated-sludge-metagenome-genome-assembly--contig:-NODE-759-length-37274-cov-8.348317_pt1 | contig 37274 bp, 28 predicted proteins | sample MGYA00238184_ERZ773361 | MGnify/ENA primary metagenome ERZ773361 (study PRJEB29100, sample SAMN05720205) | activated sludge metagenome | isolation source: anaerobic digester from wastewater... | reverse complement strand
CCCAGGAAAACGCCGGCAAGGACGACAACGTAACCGATGTGGATTTCGAGGAAGTGAAGTAAGTTGTAATCAAAAACAGTCAATAGTTATATAAGCGAAAAAATAGCGGCAAGACCCTCGTCTTGCCGCTATTTTTTTTTGGGGGGTTGTTCTCTTCTTTTTCCTTTTGGGCAAGTATGTGGGTGTTTAAGATGCTTTAGCTGATGAAATATATCTGATTTTTGTTAATTACACCCCCAACACGATTATTTTAAACATATTGCATTCCTTATGTAAAGAAAATGAGATTTTTTATACATATCACATCTCTCGTGTTAAGAAAATCGACTTTTCTTAACATGCTATTTTTTCATGTCGAAAAAAGTTGACTTTCTCAATACGTACCACGACTAAGCCTATTGACCTAGTCCGGCACTTTCACTGCATCGGCGGATTAACTCACATCTAAATACGCCCCGGATAACGCTCCGGATAACGCTCAGGAGAAAACTCGGGTGGTTTTTTTAGCCTTTACAATGTAATTAATCCGAAGCAGAACTTTCATATTTCTTCAATTACGACGTAACTCGGTTATCCTATTTTCGTTGCGAATAAAAACAACAAGCTATGCGACGAAAAAAATTTACATTAGGATTCTTAATTGCTATTACTTCGTATTTGTTTTTAGTTTCTGCTCAAGAAAACAAACCTTATGTCGGTTACAGATTGGTTCATCCTGATAAGATAGAGTCGAAAAACTTTTACTTTACTCTATTATTAAATGAATCATCAGAGCTGAAAGATATTTTTGCGGCAGACGGCACACTAAGCAAAATAGCGAAAGAAAAGTACTTGCAATTAACCAAGTCGGAGGATACTCCAACTGCTATCAGCAATGCCTTAAAGTTTACTGAGGGGGAAATTAAGTTAATTGCAGACAGGTTAGCCGAGTTTTACGAAAAAGAACAGGCACTTAAGGAGCTTTATAAAAATCACATTGTGGCATCCGGGTGCTATTATCTTTTGGTGAACAAATCTTCTGAGGCAGAAAGCATTAAAAAGATTTGGGAGCAAGATGCAAAAGCCATGAACCGCATTATTGATGTGTATGGAATTGGCGCCAAACCCTATTATCCGGGTATAGATTCGATAAGTTATCCGGTAAATGGCAAAAAGCATCAAGAGTTAATGCTATCAACCAAATCTCTAATCGTATTTGAATCGGAAGACAATTCTTTATTTTATCATATACCATACTTGGCTTCAGAGGTATTACTCGATATCAATGACCGTGACGAAGCTGTTGTTTATGAACCGTTATGGAAAAATGATAATAGAGCAGCTTACGAAAGAATAAAAACCATCAATTGGGACGACTATCCCTATTCGGCGTTGGTTGTTCTTGGCTCCGGTCCCGATAATTACGACTTCCCGTTAAACCCCGGTGGTAAAATCAGATTGCGAATTGCAGCGGAAAAATACAAGGAGGGTATTGCTCCCTTTATAATAGTAACAGGAGGTAAAGTATATCCTTTCAAAACCCGAAATGTTGAAGCCTACCATATGAAACAATATCTTATGGACAGGTTTAACATTCCTGAAAACAACATTATCATAGAGCCACATGCTCGTCATACCACTTCTAATATTCGCAATACATCCCGAATTATCATCCGAAATGGTATTCCAACAGCAAAACCCATGTTAGTTACTTCGTCAGAGCGACACATTAATTCTGTATCGAGTGATGCTTTTGCTGAAAGATGTAAGCGCGAACTTGGTTTAGTTCCCTACGTACTGAAAAAAAGGGTTAGTGCCTACTTTGTAGAACTTTATCCGCAACTGAATGCTCTTCAGATAAATCCAATTGAACCATTGGATCCTTAATAGGAATTTTGATTAACGTACATTTAATTATTCACATTTATATTCTTTATGTTTATGAATAGCTTTAATAGTTTTAGTTATTGTAAGAAAAGGAGTTTCAAACTCCTATCGGCATTATTGCTTATTGGTTGTTTAAGTTTTACTAATTTGTCGTATGCAGATGTTGTACAACATAGTGTGATAGAAGGTATCGTAGTGGACGCACAAAATGCTCCGATTATTGGTGCCAACATCATAGAAAAAGGAACAACTAATGGTATCATAAGTGATTTGGATGGGAAATTTTCATTACAAGTTTCAAATCGTAATGGCGTTCTCGTTGTGTCTTATATTGGATACATTACGCAAGAAGTCTCCATTGGAAATGCCAACAACATTAGAATTGTACTCGAAGAAGATGTACAACAGCTTGAAGAGATGGTAGTGGTAGGTTATCAAACCATGCGGAAAACCGATTTGACAGGGGCTGTAGCTAGTATTAAGGCCGGAGAGCTTAATTTAACCACTCCTTCAGTGGGACAAAGTATGGTTGGTAAAGTTCCGGGAGTTCAAATATCACAAGTGAGTGGAGCTCCTTATGTTGGAACTAAAATTCGGGTTAGAGGTACAGCCTCCATTAACGCCAGTTCCGATCCTTTATACGTAATTGACGGATATCCCAGCAACGAAGATATCTTTCTTAACCCCAACGATATCGAATCGATAGAAGTGTTAAAAGACGCGGCATCTGCAGCTATTTACGGTTCTCGTGCTGCCGGTGGTGTTGTACTTATCACAACCAAACGAGGAAAAGAGGGTAAAACTCAAGTAAATTACGACTATCAATTCGGCATTACACAACTGGCAAAGAAAATAGATATGCTTAACGCTATGGAATTTGCAGAATTGTATGTTGATGGACGTAACAATAACTATAAAAACCTGATGGTTAATGCCGGTAAAGCTTGGGATGACTCTATGTTTAGTGATACAAATGAAAAAAGAGCTGAACGATTAGGAGCCAGTAATAGCGGGGTGAATATTCCGGATTTCCTATATGATTTTGAGAATCAAAAAGTTTTAAAACCGGAATACGATACCGATTGGCAAGATGAACTTTACCGCAATGCTCCAACGCATCGACACAATATATCGATAGCCGGCGGTTCAAATAGAGTGAAATATCAAATTAGTTTAGGTTATCAAGACCAGGAAGGTATTATTGTTACAACCGGACAGAAGCGTTTAAATGTACGTAGCAACATTGATATTGACGTGAATAAACGACTGAAGGTTGGAACCAGTCTCGCTTCTACTTCAACTTGGAATAGGGAAGTCAGAGAAGGACGTTTCCATATAGGACCTATTTTGGGTGCATTGGTATATGCTCCTATTTTTAAACCCTACAATGAAGACGGTTCATTTGCCAAAAATGAAATGGGTTCTATGTCAAGCATGTACGCTTTGCAATCAATTGAAAACCCTGTGGCATTGGCATCTGAAACCAAAATAAATAGAAATGGGGTAAGAAATACTTATAATGTGTTTGGGACCTATGAACTTGTTGATAATCTGTTTCTCAAAGCAAATTTAGGAACTTACAATTTTACGGAGAAATACGAATTCTATCAACCTACCAGCTTATCAAGCGGAAGATATCCACCCTATTCTCCCCAAGCTATAGCGGCTGCTTATGCCCGTGCAAAGAACACGAACGTAAGCGACTACCTGGGAGAGTTCACGTTAAACTACAACAAATCTTTTAATGATATTCATAACTTCAGCGGAGTAGCCGGATATTCGCTTCAATATCATAAAAATGACGTATTGGAAGTTAATGCTAAGGGATTTCAGGACGATCACATAACAGAAGTAACAGGACACGGTGCAGATCCGAGTGACCTATCTCTTACGAATAGTACCGGTAAATCAATTTGGACGATTATTTCTTATTTCACTCGATTGAACTACAACTATCAAAACAGATATTACTTAACGGCTTCTTTCCGTGGCGATGCTTCTTCTTTGTTCGGACCGAAAAATCGCTGGGGATATTTCCCTTCTGTATCTGCAGCATGGAATATATCCAATGAACCTTTCTACAAAAATGCATTCGGCAACAACTCAATCTTGAAACTGAGAGCTAGTTGGGGACGAAGTGGTAATAACGATATAGGAAACTATAATTTTATTCAGGTAATGAGCTCTCCTGAAGGTGCTGTGTTTGGAAATGGATCGCTTGCTCCGGCCATGTATCCTTTGGACTTTAAAGATGAATATTTGGGTTGGGAATCTACATCTCAGTTTAATACAGGTGCAGATTTAAGTCTTTTTAATGGACGACTTGCCGTATCCGCTAACTATTATAATAGTTTGACATTTGATTTGCTTTTCGACCAAACGATTTCAGCCCTATCAGGTTCAACAAAGATGCTCACCAATCTGAGAGAATCTAAGATTAGAAACAGAGGCTTTGATTTGCAACTTGACGGACGGATTTTAGCACACAAAGATTATGATCTGACAATAGGTGCAAACACCTCTGCAAACAGAAATAAAGTACTTGACTTAGGAGGTGCCAGCACAATTATTACCAACGGAGCAGAACGTTCATACAAAACTCACATTACCATGGAAGGACAACCAATTGGAATGTTCTATGGCTTTAAAGTGTTAGGTATTGTAAGAGAGTCGGATATGGCTAATATTGCAGAAGATGATAAGCACTACAACGAAGCTACCAAATCATTTCCGGAAGGATATAAACTAAAAGGACCTGCTCGTTCTTTATCTCAAAGTATCAAGTTGCAACCCGGAGATCTTTACTTTGAAGATGTTAACGGTGACGGTGTAGTGGATGATGATGATAAAGCTATTATTGGCTCTCCGCATCCTGACTTTATTTTTGGAATTAATATCAACGGACGTTATAAAAACATCGACTTAAGCGCATCATTCAATGGCTCAGTGGGAAATGAAGTTTTGGACGGACAAGATTATTACATCTTCAACATGGAAGGTTCCGGTAATCAATATAAAGAAGTAACACAACGTTACAGAAATGAACAAAATCCCGGAAACGGTAGAATTTATAAAGCATCGAGAGGTGGTACTCAGAGTAATAGCACACGCTTATCCACTTTCTACCTGCAAGATGGTTCTTTCTTGAGAATGACCAATCTTACTTTAGGTTATTCATTGCCCGCTATTGCTAAATACACTCGCAATAACATTCAAAAGCTAAGGCTTTATCTGGCAATAGACAATCCTTTTACTTTAACTAAATACAAAGGATATAACCCGGAAGTGGACTACAACAATGGGGCCAACCTGACTCCGGGAGTGGACTATGGAAAATATCCCTTAGTTCGTGCCTATAACTTTGGAATTCAACTTACATTCTAACCACATAATACATTACTAAAATGAAACATAATATTTTTATAAAGGCAATTATATTGATAGGAGTTCTGCTGATTTCTTTCTCATGCGAAGATTTTCTAAATCAGGAAAATCCTAATAAAACTTCTGTAGAGGCCTATTTCAAAAATGAAAACGATGTAGTCAGAGCTGTAAATGGAGCATATTTAGCTTTAAGAAGCGGCTATTTATTGGGTGAGACCAGCACGACTTATACCGAAGAGCGCTCAGACAATATGGGAAGGCTGGATAATCAATCGTCCTCCGGAGAACCTTTTCAGTTTACGGATTTTTCATTGCTACCCAGTAATACTTATTTAAAAAGACATTGGGATGATCACTTTGAGGCTATAAGCAGAGCAAATTTCGCTTTAGCCGGAATAGAATCTGTGGTGTTTGAAAGCCCTGAAGCAAAAGCCATCCACAAATCAGAAGCTCTTTTTATCAGAGCTTTGGTTTATTTTCATATGGTAAGAAAATGGGGAGATGTGCCTTTGGTAACGACTTATTTGCAGACAACCGATGAGATAGCAGCTCATACTTTTAGAGAAAAAAAGGAAGTAGTTTATGAGCAAATCACAAAAGACTTAACTGAGGCATTAAATGGTAATTTGCCTGATATTCAGCCTGTCTCAGGAAAAGGAAGAACTTGCAAAGCAGCAATAAACGGATTGTTGGGTCAGGTGTACTTAACCATGTACACCACATTGGAATCGGAAAATAAAGCTTCCTATCTGTCAAAAGCTAAACAATACTTATCCGCTTCGTATGGAATGAGAAAATTCAATGACCTGAGCGAAATTCCTTACTCAGATGTCTTTAATGTGGATAAAAAATCGACATGCCCCGAAATCATATTCCAAATAGTATACATACAGGGCGATAAAAACTATAGCTCTGCAGTAGCACGAAACAATCAGGCTAAAGGTGAGACTATCAATTCTCAATATAAATCGAGCGGTTCCGGTAATTTTGTAAATCCGGATTTAGTAAAAGAATACGAAGAAAACGACCCCCGCAAGGACTGGTCTGTGAAATATGCAACGAATCCTGTTGCTCGAAATTACATTATCACCAAATATCGTGATACCAGTGATGCTGCCGGAAAATTGGGATACGGTGGAAATGATTGGATTTTAATGCGCTATGCCGATATTATTTTAATGTTAGCAGAAGTTGAAATGTATTCGGGCAACACTGAGAAAGCTATTGAATATTTAAATCAAGTAAGAAATAGAGCAGGTGTACCAACTTACGAAACTATGCAGGGCAACAGCGATTACAAAAGTAAATATCCTACGCTAAAACTTGCGATTTTACACGAAAGAAGGGTAGAACTCGCTTTTGAAAACCACCGTTGGTATGATTTGCTTCGTTTCTTCACTCCCAATGAATTAGTTACATATATGCATGCCAAAAATCAAAATGACTATGGAATTTCCAATCTTCAAAATTTTGGTATAAAAGACATATATTATCCGATTCCTTTTGATGAAGTGAAACTGAATCCTGAAAAGATGTATCAAAACACCGGTTATTAATCAGTGGTGAAAAGAACTTTGTTTTTCGCGGTATTTGTATCGCTTATTGGCTGTGCCTTTGCTCAAACAAGAGTAGATTCTTTAATCGCGATATTAAATGATGTTGAAACGGATGAGATTTTGGTTGTGGCACATCGAGGTGATTGGCGAAACGCACCTGAAAATTCCCTGCAGGCTTTCAAAAATTGCATTGACAATGGTGTACATATGATTGAGCTCGACTTAAAGAAATCAAAAGACGGACATCTAATCATCATGCACGACAAGACCATCGACAGAACAACTAACGGAAAAGGAAACCCGGAAAATTACACACTGGCTGAATTAAAGGAATTTCGACTTAAAAACGGATTGGGGCGAGTTACAACTCACCCCATCCCAACTTTGGAGGAAGTGTTACAGCTTTGCAAAGGGAAAATATTAATCAATATCGATAAAGGATACGATTACTTCAATGATGTTTACCAACTTTTACAGAAAACGGGAACGACAAAGCAAGTGGTTATCAAATCAGGTCATCCCTTGTCGAAAGTAGAAGCAGAAAACAAAGAGATTCTAAGTAAAGTGCTTTACATGCCCATTGTAGCGATTGACAATTCCGATGCAGACAAAATAATAGAAGATTATTTAACGATAAAACCGGCAGCATTTGAATGCACTTTCAATACGCTTAGCCCCGATGTGTTACGTAGATTGCAGTACTTACAAAAGAAGAAAGCCAAAATTTGGCTCAATTCACTTTGGCCTTCATTGAGCGCCGGGCACGATGACGACAAAGCCGTTGAGGAAGGTAAAGAAGATGAAACATGGGGATGGTTAATTGACAACGGGGCACGAATAATTCAAACAGACAGACCCTATGAGTTGCTCCGGTATGTAGCTTCTAATAAATAAATGCTTGAAACAAATTCGTTTAACTAAGAGTTTGACTCTGTTTTGAGTCAAACTCTTTTTATTACCCATTTTCCTGATTTTGTTGGACCTTCGTGTTTGATGATGCTTGCGTTAGTCATTTTTTTGATGTGATATTTTATGCCATTAATGGTAATTCCAGTAATTTGAGCTAACTCCCTTTGAGTTACTTCCGGTTTTTCCTCCATTATTCTCAAAATAATTTCTTGGGTAGTTTCTTGGGTAGTATTATCCGTTTCTTGGGTAGTTTCTTGGGTAGTACCATCCGTTTCTTTGGCTTTTCTTGGATGTTTTTTTGGGTGGTTTCTGTTCCAAAACCCTTTTCCGTACAATCCACCGGGGTTTTGCACCTCAATTCGGTCATCGTATTCATAGAATTGAACGGGTGCATTGGTTTCATAATCGCGGTGCATAAGGGCGTTCATTAAAAGTTCACGAGTAGCCCAATAGGGATACTTTGAAAAAGTTTCTTCACGCAGCACAATTACAGGAACGGGGCGTTTTTGTGCAATGCTGGTTTCTATAAATGTGTCGATTTTAGGAAGTTCCCGGCAAAGATTTCCTGCAAATTTGTGTTCGTTGATGATATCACCGGCACGGTCCTTCCCTTTGAAACGGACATACTTAATATACGAACCATGCAGATAACGTTAAGATTATTCCCGAAGGACCTTTGGAGTATATTTGGCATAAGTGGACTTGGATAGGGGTAAAAAATAATAGCCCACCCCCTTGCATATCATAAAAAATAGCTATATTTGCGGCCGAAAGTAAACAAAACTATGATCCATACGGCTCTGATTTCCCTGATTCTAATTGCTATACTACTGTTCGGCAGGTAGGTAGTGAGACAGGTGTATATATCGGAGAACGACGATCGAAAAATATAGAGCTCTTCTTGCTACCAGGCAGGAGGAGCTTTTTTTATGAACTAATTTTAATGCTAATGGATATGTCAGACAAAGTTTTTATTTTCGATACCACCCTGCGCGATGGCGAGCAGGTGCCGGGTTGTCAGTTGAATACGGTAGAAAAGATTCAGGTGGCCAAAGCCCTCGAATCCCTGGGCGTGGACGTTATTGAGGCGGGTTTTCCGGTATCGAGTCCGGGCGATTTTAATTCGGTGGTGGAAATTTCCAAGGCTGTTACCTGGCCGACCATTTGTGCTCTGACCCGTTCGGTCGAAAAAGACATCGATGTGGCTGCCGAGGCTCTTAAATACGCCAAGAGAAAGCGTATTCACACCGGTATCGGCACGTCGGATTACCACATCAAATACAAATTCAACTCCAACCGCGACGAGATTTTACAAAGGGCTATCGCTTGCGTTAAATACGCCAAGAAGTACGTCGAAGACGTGGAGTTTTATGCCGAAGATGCCGGCCGTACCGATAACGAATACCTGGCCCGTGTGGTAGAAGCTGTTATTAAAGCCGGAGCCACGGTTGTAAATATTCCCGACACCACCGGTTATTGTTTGCCCGATGTGTACGGAGCCAAAATCCGTTATTTGATGGAAAATGTGCCCAATATCCACAAGGCTGTTATTTCAACTCATTGTCACAACGACCTGGGCATGGCAACAGCCAACACCATGTCGGGCATACTAAATGGCGCCCGTCAGGTGGAAGTCGCCGTCAACGGCGTTGGCGAGAGGGCCGGCAATACTTCTCTCGAAGAAATAGCCATGATACTTCGCTGTCACAAAAACCTGGGCGTGCATACCGACATCAACACCCAGCATATTATGCACAGCAGCCGCCTGGTGTCGAGCTTGATGAATATGCCGGTGCAGCCCAACAAAGCTGTAGTGGGCCGTAATGCTTTTGCTCATTCCTCGGGTATTCATCAGGACGGGGTGTTGAAAAACCGCGAAAATTACGAAATCATGGACCCCAAAGACGTGGGCATAGACGAAAACTCCATCGTGTTGACCGCCCGCAGCGGACGTGCGGCGCTGAAACACCGCTTACACCTTTTGGGTGTAGAGATTGGAGAGGAACGCTTGCAAGAAGTTTATCAGGAATTTCTTAAATTAGCCGATCGAAAAAAAGTCATCAACGACGAGGATATTTTACTGCTGACAGGTGAGGAGAGAGCCGAGAAAAAACGCATCAAACTCGATCATCTCCAGGTGGTTTCGGGCAAGGGTGTAAGAGCGGTGGCCAGCATAACCCTGGATATTGCCGGTGAAAAATTTGAAGCCACTGCTTCGGGCAACGGACCGGTGGACGCCGGAATCAAGGCACTGAAACGCATAATAAACCGGGAAATGACCCTGCAGGAATTCCTGATTCAGGCCATAGCCAAGGGCAGCGACGACACCGGTAAGGTACACATGCAGGTAGAACACCAGGGCTCTGTCTATTACGGATTTTCTGGTAATACCGACATAATTACCGCCTCTATCGAAGCTTATATCGACGCCATCAATAAATTTATAGACTGAAAATAATACGAGCATGGGAAAAACCTTATTCGATAAAATATGGGACAGGCACGTAATCACTACTGTGCCCGACGGGCCTACCCAATTGTACATCGACCGGCATTATTGCCACGAAGTTACCAGCCCCCAGGCCTTTCAGGGTTTGAGAGACAGAAAGCTGCGCTTTTTGCGTCCCGAAAAAACCTACGCCATCCCCGATCACAATATTCCTACCCTGAATCAGGACCATCCTATTAAGGATCCTGTTTCGCGCAAGCAGGTAGAGACCTTGCAGGAAAACGCCCGGGAATTCGGTATTAAGTATTTTGGGCTGGGACATCCCAAAAACGGTGTGATTCATGTGGTAGGGCCTGAAACCGGTCTTACTTTGCCAGGCATGACCATAGTCTGCGGAGATTCGCATACTTCCACTCACGGCGCTTTGGGAGCAGTTGCCTTTGGCATAGGAACTTCCGAAGTAGAGATGGTGATGGCGTCTCAAAGCATCTTGCAGACCAAGCCAAAGAAAATGCGTATTAGGGTAGAGGGCAAACTCCGTCCGGGCGTAAGCGCCAAAGATATGGCCTTGTATCTCATTGCAAAAATGACCACCGGAGGTGCCACCGGTTATTTTGTAGAATACGCCGGAGAAGCCGTGCGGGCTTTGAGCATGGAGGGTCGCCTTACGCTTTGCAACCTGTCCATCGAAATGGGAGCCAGGGGCGGTATGATTGCTCCCGATCAAACCACTTTCGATTACATCAAAGGCCGGGAATTTGCTCCCAAGGGAGCGGCCTGGCAGCAAGCAGTAGAGAAATGGAAAACGCTCTACAGCGACGAGGACGCCGTTTTCGATAAAGAGGAGCAATTCAAAGCCGAAGATATAGAGCCCATGATTACCTATGGTACCAACCCGGGTATGGGGATGGCTATTACCGGGCGTATTCCCTTGTTGGAAAGCATCGATCCGGCTGGCAGGGCCTCTTTTGTCAAAGCTTTGGACTACATGGGTTTTAAGCCGGGAGAAACTTTGTTGGGGAAAAAGATCGATTACGTCTTTCTGGGCAGTTGTACCAACGGCAGAATAGAAGATTTCAGAACTTTTACCCAATTCGTCCGTGGACGTCAAAAAGCTCCCGGTGTTGTGGCCTGGCTGGTACCCGGCTCCAAAGCGGTAGAGCGACAATGCCGCGAAGAGGGTTTGACGGAAATTCTGGAGCAAGCCGGTTTTGCCCTTAGGCAACCCGGTTGTTCGGCTTGTCTGGCTATGAACGACGATAAGATTCCCGCCGGCAAATACGCTGTTTCCACCTCCAACCGCAATTTCGAAGGCCGTCAGGGACCCGGAGCCAGAACCATACTGGCAGGTCCCCTGGTTGCGGCGGCGGCAGCCGTCACCGGCCGTATTACCGACCCAAGAACTTATTGAATCATGAAAAAATTTACTACACTTACTTCCACCGTCGTTCCACTGCCCATGGAAAATGTGGATACCGATCAAATCATACCTGCCCGTTTTCTGAAAGCTACTTCCAAAGAAGGCTTTGGCGATAATCTTTTCAGAGATTGGCGTTACGACGGCAACAATCGACCCAATCCGGATTTTGTGTTGAACAATCCGCTTTACGGAGGTTCGATATTGGTGGCCGGCAAAAACTTCGGCAGCGGTTCCAGTCGTGAACACGCAGCCTGGGCATTGGCCGGTTACGGCTTTCGTGTGGTGGTATCAAGCTTTTTTGCCGATATTTTCAAAAACAATGCCCTCAACAGCGGAGTTTTGCCCGTAGTGGTGAGCGAGGCTTTTCTTCAGGAAATTTTCGATACCGTCTATGCCGATGCGAAAAGCACCCTTACGGTGGATCTGGAAAAGCAAGTCATTCGCAACAATGCCAACGGTCGCGAAGAATCATTCAGTATCAACGCCTACAAAAAGAATTGTCTGCTGCAAGGCTACGACGACATCGACTTTTTGCTGAGTAACAAAAACAAGATTCAAGCCTGGGAAAATGAAAACGATTGAAATTTTAGATACTACGTTGAGAGACGGCGAACAGACTTCGGGTGTAAGTTTTGGAGTGCAGGAAAAATTAAGCATTGCCAGGCTGTTGCTCGAAGAGCTCAAAGTTGATCGTATAGAAGTGGCTTCTGCCAGAGTCTCAGAGGGTGAATTCAAAGCTGTGCGGCGTATCTCGGAATGGGCCGGTGAGCGTGGTTTGCTCGATCGTATTGAAATTCTGGGCTTTATAGATAAAGGCTTGTCCTTGCAATGGGCCTCGGATGCCGGTTGCAGGGTGATCAACTTGCTTTCCAAAGGTTCATACCGGCATGTTACTGAGCAATTGAAAAAAACTCCTGAACAACACTTAAAGGATATCAAAGACGAAGTAGCCCTGTGTAGAGCCAAGGGGGTGCAAGTGAACCTCTATCTCGAAGACTGGTCCAACGGCATGATGCATTCGCCCGACTATGTCTTTTACTTGATGGACAGCTTGCGCGATGAAACCATTGGGCATTTTATGTTGCCCGATACCCTGGGTATCCTCACTCCTGAACAAACATCCCTTTACTGCCGGCAAATGGTGGAACGTTACCCCGGATTGAAATTTGATTTCCATGCCCACAACGATTACGATTTGGCCGTTTCCAATGTTTTTCAGGCTGTCAGGGCAGGAGTAACTACCGTGCACACTACGGTAAACGGTTTGGGCGAAAGAGCTGGTAATGCTCCCATTACCAGTGTTATTGCCGTGTTGCACGATTTGCTGAAAGTTCAAACCGGCATCAGGGAGGATAGGGTCAACAGAGTAAGCCGCATTGTGGAATCTTATTCCGGCGTGCGCATTCCTGCCAACAAGCCGGTAATCGGCGACAATGTTTTTACCCAGACAGCGGGCATTCACGCCGATGGAGACGTCAAAAGCAATCTTTATTTCAACGATCTGCTGCCCGAACGTTTTGGCCGTGTACGCCAGTATGCCTTGGGTAAAACCTCCGGCAAAGCGAGCATCAAAAAAAACCTGGAAGCTCTGGGTATAGAGCTCGACGACGACGCTATGCGTTTGGTTACCGAACGCATCATTCAACTGGGCGACAAAAAAGAGCTTGTAACTCAAGAGGATCTACCTTACATCATATCAGACGTGCTGAAGCAAAATCACCAGGAAGAGCCTGTCAAAGTGCTTAATTACGCTCTTTCGCTGGCGCATGGCTTGCGTCCGGTAGCCACCGTTATGTTGGATATTTGCGGTGAGGTTTTTCAGGAAACAGCCAGCGGCGACGGACAGTACGACGCCTTTATGAAAGCCCTGCACAAGATCTACAGCAGCCAAAAACGCAATTTGCCCCAGTTGGTAAATTACGTTGTAACCATACCGCCCGGCGGACGCACCGATGCCTTTGTACAAACCGTTATCTTCTGGTCGTACAATAACAAGAGCTTCAGAACCAGCGGGCTGGACGCAGACCAAACCGAAGCTGCCATCAAAGCAACCATGAAAATGCTCAATATTATTGAGGAAATGAATATGTAAACCCATTCAAAGTCTTGGACCGGTTTTTTTAAAATCCTTTCTTTATTAAAGAACAGAAACAAGAATAAAACAATAAAACAATAAAAACATGAAACTGAACATTGCAGTATTACCCGGTGACGGGATAGGCCCCGAAATTGTGGAACAGGCCTTGAACGTCACCAAAGCCGTTTGTGAAAAATTCGGCCATGAATTGAATTATAAAACAGGTCTGGTGGGCGCTGCCGCCATAGATGCTTGCGGTGATCCTTATCCCGAAGAAACCCATAAACTCTGTATGGATTCCGATGCCGTGCTGTTTGGTGCCGTGGGTTCACTCAAATACGACAACGACCCCAAAGCCAAAATTCGCCCCGAACAGGGCTTGCTGTCAATGCGGAAAAAACTGGGACTCTATGCCAACATTCGTCCGGTTTCGGTTTTTCCCAGTTTGATCAGCCGTTCGCCCCTCAAAAACAGATTGGTTCGTAATGTCGATTTTCTATGCATCCGCGAACTCACCGGCGGTATCTATTTCGGACGTCCACAAGGGCGCAGCGAAGACGGCAACAGCGCCGTAGATACCTGTACCTACAGTCGCGAAGAAATAGAACGCATCCTGAAACTGGGCTTTGAATTTGCCTCCAAACGTCGCAAGAAACTCACCGTGGTCGACAAGGCCAATGTGTTGGAGACCTCGCGCCTCTGGAGACAGATAGCCCAGGAAATGGCACCTCAATATCCTTATATCGAAGTGGAATATCTCTACGTGGACAACGCTGCCATGCGTATTATTCAATGGCCGCGCAGTTTCGATGTTATTGTTACCGAAAATATGTTTGGCGACATTCTCACCGACGAAGCTTCAGTCATTACCGGCTCATTGGGTATGTTGCCCTCGGCTTCCATAGGTTTGCATACTTCGGTGTATGAGCCTATACACGGTTCTTATCCGCAGGCAGCAGGCAAAAATATAGCCAATCCTTTTGCCGCCGTGTTGTCGGCAGCCATGATGTTTGAACAGACTTTTGGCCTGAGCGAAGAGGGCAAGTTGATACGCGAAGCAGTTACCGTGGCCATGGACGCGGGTTATGTAACCGAAGACATCACCACCGGGATCTTCAAGAAGGCACGTTCAACCGCAGCTGTGGGCAGGTGGCTGGTGAAGTACATTAGGAAATAAATTGCTTTTTACTGCCAAAACAAACAAGCCGGATGAATAATCACCCGGCTTGTTTCAGTTTAAGGATTCCTTCTTATTTCCGTGCAACGAATTATTTGGCATTCTTAAAGGCAGCAATGCCTGCAAAACGACCGGCGGTACCCAATTCTTTTTCGATGCGGATAAGCTGGTTGAATTTTTCGATGCGTTCGCCACGGCAACCGCTACCGGTTTTGATGTGTCCGGCGTTGACGGCTACACTCAGGTCGGCAATAAAGCTGTCGACGGTTTCGCCGCTGCGGTGAGAGGTAAAGTTGTTGTAAGAGTTTTTGTCGGCCAGTTCGATGGTTTCGAGAGTTTCGGTAACCGTTCCGATCTGGTTGAGTTTTATCAAGATGGAGTTGGCTACACCCTTTTCGATGCCTTCTTTGAGGATGGCTTTGTTGGTGCAGAACAAGTCGTCGCCCACCAATTCGATTTTATTGCCGAGGGTGTCGGTCAGTTTTTTCCAACCGGCCCAGTCGTTTTCGGCTAAACCGTCTTCGATGGAGATGATGGGATATTGTCTTACCCAATCGGCCCAAAGTGCTACCAGTTCATCGCTGCTTAGTGATTTGCCGCTGCTCTTGAGCATCTTGTACTTACCGTCTTCCCAGAGTTCGCTGGCGGCGGGATCGAGACAAATGCTTACTTCGGCTCCGGGTTTGAAACCGGCTTTGGTGATAGCTTCGAGAATAACGTCTACAGCTTCTTCGTTGGACTTGAGGTTGGGAGCAAAGCCGCCTTCGTCTCCAACGCCGGTGCTGTATCCCTTTTTATTGAGGACAGATTTGAGGGTGTGGAAAACCTCAACGCCCATGCGGATAGATTCCCTAAAAGAAGTAGCTCCGTGGGGGGCAATCATGAATTCCTGAAAATCAACATTATTGTCGGCATGTTGTCCGCCATTGATGATGTTCATACAAGGAACGGGAAGGAGGTAAGCGTTGCTTCCGCCAAGATATTGATACAGAGGCAAATTGCTGCTTTTAGCTGCTGCACGGGCAAAGGCCATCGATACGGCCAGAATGGCGTTTGCACCCAGTTTTGATTTGAAGGGGGTTCCGTCAAGTTCCAGCATACGGTAATCTACAGCGCGCTGTCCGGCAAAACATTTGCCTTCGAGTTCTTTGGCTATGATGTTGTTGACATTGTCAACTGCCTTGAGTACACCTTTGCCGAAATAGCGTTTTTTGTCGCCGTCGCGCAATTCGGTGGCTTCGCGTTCGCCGGTGGAGGCACCGCTGGGCACCATTGCTCTGCCGCAACTACCGTCTTCCAATTTAAGATCAACCTCTACGGTGGGATTGCCTCTGGAATCCAAAATTTCAATGGCTTCTACTTTCTTGATTTTCATACTCTTTTCTAGTTTTTAGTTTATGATTTTATTTTACGGGATAATTACATATTTGAAGAAACGATCGCAAAGATATATATTTTTTATTCATCATCTAAGCGGATACAATTGATTTTTGGGCTTTATTTCCCCATCTTAGTTCGAAACCCGTTTCAGTTCATAGATGTCTTTGCGACGGTCGATCAGGTTGCGTACGCTGCCGTTGTTGTGCAGTTCAGTCAGCAAATTGAGATCCACGTCTACAATCAGGATCATTTCAGTATTGGGTGTGGCTTCGGCTTTGATACCGTTCACCGGAAAGGCAAAATCGCAAGGAGTAAACACCATAGACTGAGCATATTGAATATCCATATTGTTTACTTTGGGCAAATTACCCACGCTACCGGCGATGGCTACGTAGCATTCGTTTTCGATGGCTCGGGCCTGAGAACAATTCCTGATTCTCGAATAGCCGTTTTGGGTATCTGTGAGGAAGGGAACAAACAAAATATTCATTCCTTCATCGGCCAGGAGGCGGCTGAGCTCAGGGAATTCAGAGTCGTAGCAGATCAAAACGCCGATTTTGCCGCAGTCGGTGTCGAAGGTCTTAAGCTGATTACCGCCCACCATGCCCCAGACTTTGGCCTCGTCGGGCGTGACATGAATTTTTTCGTAACGTTCCACCGAGCCGTCGCGTTTACAAAGATAACCCACGTTGTAGAGTTTATCGTCGACCAGTTCGGGCATACTGCCCGTGATAATATTGATGTTGTATGAAATGGAAAATTCCGCAAATCTCTTTACGATTTCCTTGGTGAAACTGGCTAGTTTCCTGATGGCCTGAGGTTCTTCCAGGTGATTGAAAGCCGCCATCAGAGGAGCATTGAAAAACTCGGGAAAGAGTGCGAAATCGGCCCGGTAACTCGAAACGGCATCAATAAAATATTCAGCCTGTTGCATTAAGTCGTCGATGTCTCTGTAGAGACGCATTTGCCACTGAATCAGTCCGAGACGGGCAGAACTCTTGACGATCGAGGGACTGGCAATCTCCTTGCTTACCGGCTCTTCGTAATAAATATTGTCCCATTTGAGCAAAACGGCGTATTCCTCGCTGGCCTGATCGCCTTCGAGGTAATTCTTGAGAATGCGTATGGGGTGAAAATTGTTGGACAACTGAAAATTCAAAACCGGATCGTGAATTTTGCGTTCGCGCACCTGGCGGATGTATTCTCTGGCCGATAATTTGTCGGAATAGTTATGGTAATAGGGAATGCGGCCGCCAAACAAAATGCCTTTGAGATTGAGCTTTTCGCATAATTCCTTACGGTAGTCGTACAAGCGCCGGCCCAGGCGCATGCCTCTGAACTCGGGTTTGACAAATACATCGATGCCGTAAAGCACATCGCCCAAGGGATCGTGGGTGTCGAAGCTGTAATTACCGGTAATTTGTTTGTAGGTATGGTTTTTTTCGAAACGCCCGCTTTGAACGATCAGCGAAAGTGCGCAGGCCGCAATTTCGCCGTTAATTTTTAACACCACCTGGCCTTCGGGAAAAAGGCTGATCAGCTTTTCGATATGGTGTTTTTTCCAGTAAGAGCTCTCCATGCTGGAGTAGGCCATTTGCATAACTTCTTTCAGTTCCGGATAATCCTCTATACTTAAAAAAAGAAGTTCCAGGTTTTCTATTTCTTTCATCTTATGTTTTAAAAAAATCAAACACAAAGATAAGATTTATTTCGCAAAAATCCGAAAAAGACTATGGCTTTTTTGTAGCGTCCCGGCTCTTTTTTCATCTATTTGTTCGTAGTCTTTTTTCAATATTTAAAAACATATCATTATGAAAAAAATTTCCAAACTTTTGCTTTTACTTCCCTTGTTGGCGTTCTTTGTCGCTTGTGAATATGGGATTGATATAACGCCTGCGGGGAAGCATTCTGCCGAATACGCTGACGGTACGGGCAGCCCGGGTAATAATCAGGGTTCGGGCGGGGCTCAGGCCGGAGTAGTAACGGCAGCCGAGTGGAACGATCTGGATAACTGGACTTTTTGGACCGATCTGATCAACGACACTATTTACAACACCTATCCGCCTTACTGGAAGTTTTACCCCAAGCATCGTGTCGCCATACGGATCAACCATGGAGCAAATCCCGTCATAAATGCAGCTTTGGAATTGAAAAAGGCGGAATACAGCGTTTGGAAAGCCCGCACCGACAACCTGGGTAGAGCGGAAATGTGGATATCGCTGTTTCAAAAAACCGAAAGAATTTCGATGAGCGATTATGTGCTTTACATCGACGGCAAAGCCTGGACAGGCGAGCTTAAAAGTTTTGATCAGGGTTGGAACGAAATCAGCCTGAGTAGTGCCGGTGAAAATTCCAACCGGGTGGAACTGGCTTTTGTGGTGGATGCCACCGGTTCCATGGCCGACGAGTTGGAATTTCTCAAAAGTGATTTGCAGGATGTGCTGGATTCCGTATCGAAAAACAACAGCAGTTTGAGTTTATTTACCGGGGCTGTTTTCTATCGTGACGAGGGCGACGAATACGTGGTGAAACATTCCGGTTTTACTGCGGAAACAGCTACTACCATCGACTACATCGGTGCACAACGAGCCGATGCCGGAGGCGATTATCCCGAAGCTGTGCATACAGCACTGAATACCACTCTGACCGAACTGCAATGGTCGGAACAGGCCAGAACCCGCATTGCATTTTTGTTGCTCGATGCTCCGCCTCACTATACTACCGCTGTTATCAGCGATATTCATGCCTCGCTGCAACTCGCTGCCGCAAAGGGCATTAAGATAATTCCCATCACCGCCAGCGGCATAGACAAAGAAACGGAATTTCTGATGCGCCTGATGGCTATGACCACCAACGGCACCTACGTGTTTATCACCAACGACAGCGGAGTGGGCAACGATCACCTTCAGGCCAGCGTGGGCGAATATCAGGTAGAATTGCTCAATAAATTGATGGTTCGGCTTATAAACAAGTATACCGAATAAAGGGGCTTTGTAAATAAATGACTACCTTTGCGCGAGTTTTTGACAGTTCATGGGAAAGGCGCAATCTTCACCGGTAATAGCCCCGGAGATATCTAACAATAATTCGACAGAAAGTAACTTAAGTCAGCAGGGCGCAGCTCTGCTGACTTCTTCTGTTTCCGACGAAAGGCTGGGTAAGGAAAGTATCAACAGGCTCCTGCTGGAGTTTGCCATTCCGAGCATTGTTGCCATGACCGCCACTTCGATCTACAACGTTGTGGACCGCATATTCATAGGCAACGCCGTCGGCCCCATGGCTATTGCCGGTCTGGCCTTGGTCATGCCGGTAATGAATTTATTGTCGGCTTTTGGTTCGATGGTGGGAGCAGGGGCTTCTTCGATGGTGTCGATACGTCTCGGGCAACAACGTCGCGAAGAAGCCACCAGTATTTTGGGTAATACATTGATACTGAATTTTCTGATTGGAGGTTTGCTCACCATTTTGGGTTTAATTTTTTTGGACGACCTGCTCATTCTGTTCGGAGCCAGCCCCAAAACCTTGCCTTACGCCCGGGATTTTATGCAGATCATTCTCATAGCCAACGTGCTCAACCACAATTTCCTGGGGCTGAACAGTATCATGCGGGCTTCGGGTTACCCCAAAAAGGCCATGTGGTCGTCCTTGCTCACCGTGGGTGTCAATGTAGCCCTGGCTCCTTTGTTTATTTTCGGGTTTAAGTGGGGCATACGCGGGGCTGCCTTGGCGACGGCTTTTGCGCAGTTGAGCGGTTTTATCTGGGTGACGGCCCACTTTGCGAATAAAAAACACAGTTTGCACTTTAAGCGAGGCTATTTCAAACTTCGATTGAAAGTGATAGGAGACATCTTGTCCATCGGCCTTTCGCCCTTTTTTATGCATTTATCGGCCAGCCTGGTAGTAGTGGTCATCAACAAAAGTCTGGCTGCCTACGGGGGCGAACAGGGCGACCTTGCCATAGGAGCTTACGGTATAGTCAACAGCGTGGTAATGTTGATTCTGATGCTGGTATTAGGCCTTAACATGGGTATGCAACCCGTGGTAGGCTATAATTTCGGGGCAAGAAAAAACGACAGAATGTTGCAGGCTTATCGCAATACCATATTGATTGCCAGTTTGATTACCACCAGCGGTTTTTTCATGGCACTCCTGTTTCCCCGCACCATTGTCTCGGTATTCACCGACGATCCCGGCATGATCGATCTGTCCGTAATCTGCCTTAAAACTGTTGTGTTGAGTTTTCCCGTTGTTGGTTTTCAAATGGTGACCACCACCTTTTTCCAATCCATAGGCAAAGCCGCCTGGTCCGTTTTTTTGAGCCTGAGCCGCCAGTTGATCTTTTTAATTCCCGGCATCATCATAATGCCCCGCCTCCTCGGACTGAAAGGCGTCTGGGTAGCCATGCCCCTGGGCGATTTTCTGGCCTCTCTGCTCACCTTGATCGTAATTATCACCCAGATCAGAAAATACCGCAGCAAGCCGCTGCCGGCAGCATAGAAGCCGCTGCTTTATCTTTTTCTGCAGCAGTCCTTTTGCGATTAAGCAAAAAACCGTACATTTGCAGCACAAAAACGATTCGTTAGCTCAGTTGGTTCAGAGCACTTGCTTGACAGGCAAGGGGTCGGTGGTTCAAGTCCACTACGAATCACATGGGAATGAGGCCATCACGGCCTCTTTTTTTTATTGATGATAATCAACTGTTTCATAAAACAAAAAAACAGCAAAAATAGTTGATTAATTAAAATATTTTTTACCTTAGCTCCGTCAAAATTCTTGAGGGAAAATGGAGGTTGTAAAATTCCGATAGTCTCCGGAAAGTCGATATTCTATAATTTCTTTTAATACCAAATACCTATGAAAACCACCACCGTATTATCTTTTGCCCTTTTGATGGCAATGAGTATGATTTGTTCATGCAACAGGGTCTCTGAGCCCGAAAAGAATTTCGTGAAGGACGACACGACAAGTCTAAGTGTCAAAAATCCCATCGTGCAGACTTGTTTTACGGCCGATCCGGCGCCTATGGTGCATAAGGGCAGGGTGTATGTTTATACTTCGCACGACGAAGATTCCACGGTTAATAATTTTTTTACCATGTACGAATGGCGTTGTTATTCGTCGGAAGATATGGTGAACTGGACCGATCATGGAGCCGTAGCCTCTTTGAAAAATTTTAAATGGATGGACAGGACCAATGGTGCCTGGGCTCCGCATTGTATTGAGCGAAACGGGAAGTTTTATCTTTATGTTCCCATTCACGGCGAAGGTATTGCTGTGTTGGTGTCCGATTCTCCCACCGGCCCCTTCACAGATCCCATTGGGAAGCGCCTGGTCGAAAGCGACCATATTTGGCAGGATATCGATCCGATGGTTGCTATCTATGATGGGCAGGCTTATCTATACTGGGGAAACCCCAACTTGTGGTACGTCAAATTAAACAAGGATATGGTTTCGTACGACCTTGGCATCGGAGATAAAGGTATTGTTTCCGTCGATATGACCCCCGAGGCTTTTGGTTCCCAAAAAGGCCCCGGAGACCGGGTTAGAACCACTTACACCGAAGGCCCCTGGTTATACAAACGAAACAAGACGTATTATATGGTTTACGCCTCCTGCGGAATCCCCGAGCGCATTTCCTACTCAACCTCAACGTCGCCTGAAGGGCCCTGGACCTACCGGGGCGTTATTATGGACCGGGCCGATCACCTGGCTTTTACCATTCATCCTGCCATCATCGACTTTAAAGGAAATTCGTATTTCTTTTATCACGACCAGGTTTTGTCCAAAGGGCAGGGCTTTAAACGTTCGGTTAGTGTTGAACAATTCGATTTCAACAGCGACGGAAGTATTCCGCTCATTTCTTCAACAAGGGAGGGTGTAAAACAAGCTCTGTCGGTCTTGAAACCCTTCAAAAAGGTCGAAGCCGAAACCATGGCCTGGAGCCAGGGCTTAAAGACCGGGAGCGACAGCCTGACTGGGGTTTACGTTACCGATATCAATAACGGCGATTTTCAGCTAATACGAAATGTTGATTTTGGCAGAGGAGCAAAAGTATTTCAGGCCAGTCTGGCTTCTGACTCCGATGGAGGCCTGATTGAAATCCGGCTGGGTCATCCCGAAGGCGAACTTATCGGCACACTCGAAGTGCTCAACACCGGAGGTCGGCAACAATGGAAAACGCTGAGCTGCGAATTAAAAAAGATCAAAGGCGTTCACGACCTCTGCTTTGTGTTTAAGGGCGACGAGGGAGCATTGTTCAATTTTGACTACTGGATGTTTAAACGGAATTGATTTATTGTTGGCATGTATATACGTGCAACATTTTGCTCCGAGGCAGAAACAATCCGGAATAGAGTAAATTAATCTTTACCGCTTTTGACCTGACGCCCGTCTCGCTCGATAGAAACAAATCCACAAAAGGGTAAATTAAACCCCGCCCCGCACGCCCATAAGCCCAGCGGGGTGGGGATTTTTATGATGCAGGTGTTAACGTAATTAACAAACAGTATTACCTGTGTTAGGACGCAGAACAAGATAAATCGCAGAACAGCAAGTAGAAAAGCATAAAAAAACAAAGGAGGAAAAAGATCAATTTGTTGAATTTCAGGGTCAAAAATGCAAATTGAACAAATATAACATACCTTCTCATTTTATAAGACTAAATCGTTTAAATAAAGTCTACATTTATATCAGTTTCAGGCAAGTAGAGAAACAAGCAGCCAACCTTAAATCAATTCTTAATTTAAATCGTGAAGGTATGAGAAAATTAATTTTACTTCTTGTGAGTGGTTTTGCTCTTTCGTTTTCTTTGTTAGCTCAAGTGAGAATTCAGGGACGCATTACCGATCAGTCCGGCGAAGCTTTGCCCGGAGTGAATGTGGTCGAAGACGGGACCAACAATTTTGCCGTCTCCGACGTCAACGGGAACTATGTTTTGACGGATGTCAACAGAAATTCAACCCTGATTTTTTCTTTTGTTGGGATGTTAAGAGAAGAAATTCAGGTGGGGAACAGAACCCGCATTGACGTTGTAATGAGAGAAGATGCCGTGAGTCTCGAAGAGGTCGTGGCCATCGGTTACGGCACCGTTAAAAAACGCGATCTTACCGGAGCTGTTCAATCTATCAAGAGCGCCGAAATCACCCAAATTCCTACGGGCAACATGATGCAGGCTCTGCAGGGCAGGGTAGCCGGTCTCGACATAGTCCGCAGATCGGGAAGGGCCACTTCGGGCGTCGAAATGGTTTTGCGTGGAAAGAGATCCATCAGCGGCAGCAATACACCCTTGTTTATTATTGACGGAGTGATTGGAAACTACGAAGACATCAATCCCAACGATGTGGAGTCGATCGAAATCATGAAAGACGCTTCCTCAACGGCCATTTACGGTTCGGCGGGAGCAAACGGAGTTATTATTGTAACCACCAAAAAAGGTCAAAAAGGCAAAGCCGTTGTCAATGTTGATTCTTATTACGGTGTCAACGGATTTCTTCAATTTCCTCCCGTTCGTACCGGCGAGGATTACATCGAATTGAGGCGTCAGGCCAACTTGACCACCGGAGCCTGGGCAAGAGGTGATGCCGATTCCAAACTGTTCTCGGATCCCGAATGGGATGCCATCCAAAAAAATCAATGGGTAGATTGGTTTGAACTGGGCACAAGAGACGGAGTTTTGCAAAACCATTCCGTTTCCGTGTCGGGAGGCAGCGAAAATACGATCGGTTATTTTTCGCTCAACTACTACAACGAAGAAGGTATCCTCAAAAGCGACGATATTTCTAAGTATTCGTTCCGTGCCAACGTAGAACATCAGGCCAAAAAATGGTTAAAAGCCGGACTCAATATCAACGGAGCTTTCACAGACCAGAACGAAAGAAAAGGCCAGTACTTTACCCGCGTTTTGTGCCTGCTGCCCCTGGGTACGCCCTACAATGAAGATGGAACCATCAATCCGTTTCCTCTTGCCGGAGATACCCAGCTGAGCCCTATTGCCGACATGGCCGAAGACCAATATGTCAACAACCGGATTGCTCTGGGCGTTAATCCCACTTCTTATCTGCAAATCAATCCTATCAAAGGTCTCACTGCCAAATCGGTGTTTAGCGCCTACCTGAATTTTTCGCGACAAGGATTGTTCAAAGGAGCTTTGTCGGCCGACGGTTACGGTGAAGGTAAGAGCTCGGCGCAGATCATCAACGGTAACAGATACAATTACAAGTGGGAAAACATTGTCACTTACGATTTCAGCATCGACGATGTGCACAATTTCGGAATAACCGGAGTTACCAGTTGGTCCGAAAATCAGGGAGAAAATGCCAGCATACTGGGCTACAATCTCAACTGGAACAAATACCTCTTCTACAACCTGGCGGCTACCGATATGCAGAGCAGAGTTGCCACCTCTTCGTATGTACGCACCCAGATGATGTCGTACGCCGCCCGTGTCAACTACAACTACATGGGGCGTTACTTCCTGACCGTTTCCAACCGTTGGGACGGAGCCTCCATTTTGGCCGAAGGCAATAAATGGGATTATTTCCCCGCTGCCGCCCTAGCCTGGAGAATCAGCGACGAAGGATTTATGCAGGGCCTGGACAAGCTCGACAACCTGAAGCTTCGTTTGGGTTACGGTGTTACCGGTAACGCCGGTGCTTCGGCTTATGCCACCCTAAACTTCGGAGTGGCCGGATCAAACCTGGCTTTCCAAGAAACCCCGGCTCCTTACTACATGTTTTCACAAAATTTGGCCAATCAGGTACTCGACTGGGAAAAATCCTACAACTGGAACCTGGGTATAGATCTGAATATGTTTAAAAACCGTTTGAACATTACTACAGAACTTTATAACACAGACACCAAAGATATTCTGTTCCAGAGAAATCTGCCGGCTTCCACCGGCGGTTACAAGGCAGGTAATTATTCCATTTGGGAAAATGTCTGCGAAACCCAAAACAGAGGTATAGAATTTGAGGTGAATACCGTCAATATCAAAAGCAATAATTTCAGCTGGTCCACCACCCTGTCTTTGGCAGCCAACCGCGAAAAGATTACCAAGTTTGTCAGCGAAGATCCTGTGACCAACGGCAGCACCTATTTGGTTGAAGGCTATCCCATTCAGTCGTTTTATGATTATAAATACCTGGGCATCTGGCAAGAAGACGAAGCTACCGAAGCCGCTTTGTACGGCAGAGTACCCGGCGATGTGAAAATTGAAGAGGTGCTTGTGGACAGCACCTATACTACCGCCGACCGTCAGGTAATCGGTTCTCCCACGCCAAAGCTTATTTTTGGTTTATCCAATACCTTTACCTACAAAGGCATAGATCTTACCGTACTCTTGGATGCCCGCATCGGACAAACGATGAGCTACGGCATTTTGGGTTGGTACAATCCCAATGGCGAAGGCAACGGCCCGGCTGTTGTCGATTACTGGACTCCCGAAAACCCTGAAGGCAGATTCCCTCGTCCGAACGCTTCTTATTCTCGTTTTGCCAATCTTCCGCTGGGAACCAATAGTTTGTTCTATATCGATGGTTCCTATTGCAAGGTTCGCAATGTTACGCTGGGTTATTCCTTGCCGAACAATCTTCTCAGGAAGTTGAATTTGAACAAAGCCAGAATTTACGCCACCGCGTCGAATCCGGTCATTTTTACCAAAAGCAAATACTTGAAGAATTACGACCCGGAATTGGGAGGTGCCGACGAATTCCCCTTGGCCAAACAACTGGTCTTTGGTATAAACTTATCCTTCTAACGTAAAGAAAAACAGAGATATATGAAAACAATTAATAAATTACAGATTCTTACGGCAGTAGTTTTAGGTTTACTGCTGTTCAATGCTTGTTCGCTGGAAGAATACAATCCTTCGGGAGGACCCACCACCGACGAGTATTTTTCGACACCGACCGGTTACGAGCAACTGATCAATGCCTGTTATTTTCCTCTCACCAGATCGTGGACAGGGGGCGGAGAAGATTACGTGGTGTTTATGGCCGAATGCGGAACCGACCTTTGGACTTGTCCCCAGGGTGAGGGTTGGATGAAAGAAGTTTTTTATTATACCGGGCTCAACGGTGGCACGGCTCATCTGAACGAAGGCTGGCAAAGCAGCTACGAAAGCATCAACTACTGTAATGCGGCCATACGTTTTGCTCCCAAGGCGGGATATACCGATGATGCCGTACGTGATGCCAAAGTGGCAGAAGCTCATTTTTTGCGTGCTTTCTTCAACTTCTTTATTGTAGAGCAATTTGGCGGGGTTTATTTACCTAAGGTGGAAACGACAAAACCGATTACCGACATTCCCCGTTCGAGCGTGAGCGAATTTTATGAGCTGATCTTTTCCGATCTGAAATTTGCCATGACCCATTTACCCAAGATCCAGACCGAAAGAGGCAGAGCAACTCGGGCCGCTGCTTATCATCTTTACGCCAAAGCCTGTCTGCAATACGCCTCTTACGATGCAGCCACCGACAAGAGGACTCTTTACACGGAGGCTAAAGACGCTGCTTTGGAAATTATCAACAACAAAGCCAGCTACGGACTTGCTCTTTACGCCGAGCCGGCCGATATTTTTAACGTAGCCAACAACAAAGACAACACCGAGGCGGTATGGGTGGCCACCCACTCGAAGAGCAGCACCCTGAATCCTCGTGGTTCAAGGTACTGGAACCGGGTATTCAAGCAGTTTGGTTGTCTTCAGGAAAACGGTATTTGCGGTGTATTTCACGACATCAACAGTGAATACGTAAAATTTGATAAACGCATTATGCCCAGCCTCAAATTATTGGATTTGTACGGCCCCAAGGATATGCGTTACCAAGCCTTTTTCCGCGAGGAATATTATGCTACGGCCGATTATACCTGGTCCGAAGGCCATTGTTCAAAATTTGGCAAAGACATCGCCACCTTTGCAGGTATCAAAACCATAGCTGCCGATAGTCTGGCTATGTTGTTTACCCGGGCCGATATCGCCGATCCCCTTGCCCTGAATTATGCCTGTTTCGATCGCGATCTTATCTACAATGCCGACGGCTCAGCCAACATCAACTACACCAACTACGGTTATCCGGCGCTCAAAAAATACGAAGCACCTGGCATGTATGCCGGCGAATTACATAAAGCGTATTCCTGGTCCGACAACCTGACTTATCGTCTGGCCGAAACCTATCTGCTGGCCGGCGAAGCTCTCTACAGGCTGGACGATCCTCTGGCAGTGAATTATTTCAACGAAATCAGAAACCGCGCTTGCCTCAACCACGACGGCAGCATGAATATAGCCATGAGCGACGTAGGTGTCGATTTTATTCTGGCCGAAAGAGCCCGCGAGCTTTGCGGCGAATATACCCGCTTTATGGATTTGAAAAGAATGGGTAAAGCCATCTTCTCAAGTTACATACTGAGTAATCCCGACATCAGCAAACGTCAGGCTTTCGATGCCGACATTCATTTTGTAAGGCCCGTGCCCGAAAAAATGGAATTGAACTATCAGCTCAACCCCGACGACTTCCAGAATCCGGGTTATTGATTAGCTGTCACTTAAAACGCTCAACACCCGGACTCCTGAAAGAGGGAGTTCGGGTGTTGATTTTTTAGAATAGCCTGGCCGGTGTAATGCCGGGATTAAAAGATAGAAATTTCTTTCACAGAGTCTTTAATGCTTGATTTTACATCGTTCCATTGAAGGGGTACATACATTTTTGGCAAAGGATCGCTTTCGGCATCAGCAAAATAGACCAGACTACGAATTACATTGTAAATAGCATCGGTCTTGTATTTCAATTTATAAAATTGCAACATTTCATTCAATGAATAATGTTGCAATAAGAAGTAGATATCGATGAAATCCTTTTTTGTGCCCCTGTTGGTTATGGCAGCGAGTTTCATCGAGGCAATATCTTTCATGCCAGCGAGAATTATTCCGTCGTCTTCGACCGGAGCTTCGAGCCATTCAAATGGGTAGTTTACAATATCAACTTTCACTCCTTCGATATCGAAGATGTTAATTAAAGATGTGTTTTGTGTTGAGTTAAATGTAAATCCTTCGCGATTGAAAGCGTCGGTAAAATCAATAAGCGAATATTCGAAGGAACCGAAAAAATCCAGATCAATAGAATTGCGGTGACCCAAGTGTAGAGCCAGAGCAGTACCGCCAACAAGCCGTGCGTTATGAAAAACGGGCAGCTGTTGAAGTCTTTTCAGAAGTGCCAAAGTTTGTTTTTCGACTGTAAATGTTTGTAGCATCGGAATTGATCTTCGGGAATATGACTCACAGTGGAAATGAAAGCCAATGATTTTGGAAACAGACTTCTCAGATTTCGAGCAATAGACGCGATCTGATTCAATCCATAATGGTTGAGAATTATCTTCCAGTCTTCCCATTGTCCGTAGTCGAGTACGCGGTTTATTATGAAAGCTTTGTGTTGCTCCATATCCAAGTCTTCAACAGTTACGTCCCAAAACAAATTGGGTGAAAATTCCGTAATAGGATTCTTCTTGTCTTCTTCTTTTTCCATTGGGAACCTGTGATTATTTTTCTTTTTCAAAAGTAAGAAGAAAAAATTGAACAGAAAAGCCATTTAGCTGATATTCATAATATATCAAAATCAGTCCTAAAAACATTTTGAGATAAAAACAAAAAATGCTTACTTCACAGCCTAATTCCAGGCTGCCCTATGTAGAGGGCAGCTTACATTAAGGACTTTTGTAAACCGTTTGTATTGTCTTTTTAAAAAAATGCGCAAGAAATAATATGATTATTGGTAAGAGGTTAAATCTGGAGGAATTTCGGGCCATTGTAGAGGGAAAGGCTAAGATAGATATCGATGACGAAGTAAAAAAAACTGTAGTAGAGTGTTTTGATTTTTTGGAGGATTTTTCGAAGGACAAGGTTATTTACGGTATCAATACCGGGTTTGGTCCGATGTCTCAATGGCGTATTCCTGATGCGCACCTTATAGAGTTGCAATACAACATCATTCGCAGTCATTCCACCGGTGCAGGCGAACCTCTGCCGGCGATTTATGTGCGCGCCTCCATGCTTTCCCGTCTGATGACTTTCCTGCAGGCACATTCGGGAGTGAATTTTCAAACCTGCCGGTTACTTGTAGAGTTTATCAACAGAGAGATATACCCCTTGATTCCGCAGCATGGAAGTGTGGGAGCAAGCGGAGATTTGGTACAGTTGGCTCATGTCGCTTTGGCTCTGATCGGAGAGGGCGAGGTGTTCTATAAAGGCGAGCGTAGAGATACTGCCGAAGTGTTTGCAGAGTTGGGCCTGGAGCCCTTGAAAATGTATATTCGTGAGGGCCTGGCAATAACCAACGGAACGGCGGTTATGACGGGAATAGGCCTGGTCAATCTCCTTGACGCGAAGCGACTGATGGAGTGGTCGCTGAAAGCCTCGGTATTGATGAACGAAATAGCCTCTTCATACGACGATTTTATGTCCGGTGTATTAAACGGACTCAAACACCATTCAGGGCAAAAAATAGTTGCCTCAAAGATGCGGCAGATAGCTTCAGGCAGCCGGATGTTGCGTAGCAGAGAAAATGAATTGTATCGGGGAAAAGACCAACAGTCGTTTTCCAATAAAGTTCAACCATACTATTCTTTGCGTTGTGTACCACAGGTTTTAGGACCGGTATGGGACACTATGGAGAATGCCGAAAAGGTTTTGATAGATGAGTTGAACTCAGTAGACGACAACCCTATTGTAGACCCACATGGCAAAACGGTTGTTCATGGCGGCAATTTCCACGGTGATTATGTCTCTTTTGAGATGGACAAGCTGAAAATGGCCGTTACCAAGATGACTATGCTTGCAGAACGACAGATGAATTATCTGTTTCACGACCGTATCAATGGCATACTACCGCCCTTTGTGAATCTTGGTGTGCTCGGATTAAACTACGGTTTGCAAGCTTCTCAGTTTACAGCCACCTCTACAACGGCTGAGTGTCAGACGCTTTCAAATCCGATGTATGTTCACTCTATACCAAACAATAACGACAATCAGGATATAGTATCGATGGGAACAAATTCCGCCTTGATATGCAGACAGGTGATAGAAAACAGCTATCAGGTGATGGCTATCCACATGATTGCTTTGGCTCAGGCGGTCGATTGTCTGGGAGCGGGCGATAAGCTGGCTCCGTCCACTCGTAAACTTTACGAGGAGCTGCGTTTACTTGTGCCGGCTTTTGTAGAAGATACTCCAAAATACAAAGAGATAGAGAGGATAGAAAATAGGCTAAGAGGAGGGCTGTAAACCGACAACAGATTGATAAGAATGGAAATGAACCCAACTAAATATGCGTTAGTAACAGGTGCCAGTCGCGGCATCGGACGGGCAATTGCTCTAAAGCTCTCCACCGAAGGTTATAAAATAATTATAAATTATGCATCCAATACGGCAGCAGCCGAAAAAACCTTAAGCGACATTAAGGCTCTCGGCGGTAGCGCTGAACTCTTACAGTTCGATGTTAGCGATAGCAAGGCTACGCTCGAGGCACTTCAGACGTGGAAGTCGAAACACCCTGAGGAGTATATTTCCGTGTTGGTCAATAATGCCGGTATCCGTAAGGATAACCTTATGATGTGGATGCCACAGGAGGATTGGCGCGATGTGCTTTCTGTCTCGCTCGACGGATTTTTCCATGTTACCCAAGCCTTGCTCAAAGACATGCTTGTTAAGAAATGGGGGCGAATAGTAAATATCGTCTCACTTTCGGGTATTAAGGGAATGCCCGGGCAGGCAAACTATTCGGCTGCCAAAGGTGGGCTTGTAGCCGCCACAAAGGCCTTGGCTCAGGAGGTTGCTAAAAAGCGGGTTACGGTAAATGCCGTGGCTCCGGGTTTCATAAAAACCGATATGACTGCCGATTTGAACGAAGCGGAACTAAAGAGTCTTATTCCCGCCGGACGTTTTGGAGAGCCGAGCGAAGTGGCAGAACTTGTGGCTTTTTTAGTTTCCGAATCAGCAGCCTATATCACGGGCGAGGTTATATCCATTAATGGAGGAATTTATACTTAAGGAGCTATGGCACAGCGAGTAGTAATTACAGGAATGGGTATATACTCCTGCATCGGGAAAAACAAAGAGGAGGTTTTGAAGTCGCTTTTTGTGGGCAAGTCCGGTATAGGCATAGTACCCGAAAGACGAGAATTGGGCTATCGTTCCGCTCTTAGCGGCATTTTGGAAAAACCAAATCTGAAAGAGTTATTAGACCGCCGTCAGCGACTATGCTTGTCCGAACATGGACATTATGCCTATGTTGCCACCTTAGAGGCCTTACATCAGGCTTCCATATCGCCCGATTATCTAAAGTTAAACGAAGTGGGAATCCTCTACGGCAACGATAGCAGCGCCGAGGCTGTGATCAACGGAGTTGATATTATGAGAGAAAAGAAAAATACCGTATTGGTGGGCTCCGGCAATATTTTTCAGTCGATGAATTCGACTATCACCATGAATCTGTCTACCATATTCAATCTTCGTGGAATTAATTTTACCGTATCGGGTGCTTGTGCCAGCGGCTCGCACGCCATAGGCATGGGTTATCTGCTGATAAGGCAAGGTCTGCAAGACTGCGTTATCTGCGGTGGAGCCGAAGAGGTCAACAAGTATTCCGTGGGAAATTTCGATGCTCTCAGTGCCTTTTCTATTCGTGAAGATGAACCCGCAAAGGCATCTCGCCCCTTTGACAAGAATCGCGATGGCCTGGTGCCAAGTGGAGGTGCCGCCACATTAATCCTGGAGAGTTACGACTCTGCCCGGAAGCGGGGAGCCGCGATACTCGGCGAGGTAATAGGCTTCGGGTTTTCATCGAACGGCGACCATATATCCGTGCCAAACATAGACGGACCGGTTCGTTCGCTCAATATGGCAATCCGCGATGCAGGCGTTAAGCCGGGAGATATAAAATACATCAACGCTCATGCCACTTCTACTCCCATCGGAGACACTAATGAAGCAAAAGCAATTTTAGAGGTGTTTGGCGAGCATAAACCATATGTAACATCGACCAAATCGCAGACGGGGCACGAAATGTGGATGGCGGGAGCAAGCGAAGTTATTTACTCTATACTTATGATGCAAAACAACTTTATTGGAGCAAACTTAAATTTCGAGGAACCGGATGAGGTTTCGACAAATTTGAATATACCGGCAAAAAGAGTGGATACGGCATTTGATATGTTTTTGAGCAACTCTTTTGGCTTTGGAGGCACCAATTCAACCTTGATTATAAAAAAATAAACAACAGGAAATATGACTATCGAAGAGATTGTTGAAAAAGCTACAACCATATTGGCAGAAGAGTTTGAAGTTGAAGAGTCTGAGATAACACCGGAAGCTTCTCTTAAGGAGACATTGGGCTTAGACAGCCTCGATTTGGTAGATGTGGTTGTTCTCGTAGAACAGCATTTTGGTGTTACTCTCAAGGGACAAGACTTTGTCGGGATTAAAACATTCAACGATTTTTACGAGCTTCTGAATCGAAAAATCAATGGCTAAAGAACCCGAAAAGCAGTGGGAGGGAAAATCCAGAGGCGGTCGTTGGGGCTATACATTTTTTATCTCTACGATCAGACTGCTTGGAATTCGCTGTGCCTATTTCTTTTTGGCCTTAGTTGTACTCTATTTTATACCTTTTGCACCAAAAGCCACCAAAAGCGTTTGGCTTTACCATAGGCGTAGAAGAAAACTTGGAGTGCTACGATCTCTCAGAGAGTTGTATTGCCACTACTACGTATTTGGTCAAACCCTGATCGATAAAGTTGCAATGAATGCCGGAATGACAAATCGTTACAACTATGTGTTTGACAACTACGAACGTTTTTTGGACTTGCTCAACAGTGGTCAGGGAGTAGTGATGATTGGTGCTCATGTGGGTTGCTGGGAGGCCGGAGCCGGATTTTTTGGCGAGTATGGCAAAAAGATCAATATAGCGATGTTCGATGTAGAGCATCAACAGATAAAAGAGCTGCTCGAAAGCAATTCCAGTAGCAAGAATAACTACAAAATTATTGCCATTAACCAGGATGCCATTTCGGCCGTGTTGCAGATGAAAATTGCCCTTAACAACGGAGAGTATCTTTGCTTCAATGGCGACAGATACGTCGATAAAAACAACGCCCGGGCAGTTGAATTTATGAATGCCAGAGCGAATTTCCCTATCGGACCATTTCGGATTGCTGCAAAATGCGGAGCACCTGTGGTGTTTTACTACGCGATGCGCGAACCGGCTCGCACTTACAGGTTTATATTCGAGGAGGCTGGGATTGAGGGCAAAAATTCCGAACAAAATATTACAGATCAGTATGTTAAGTCGTTAGAAAGGATACTGAAAAGCTATCCTCGCCAATGGTTTAATTTCTATGATTTTTGGAACGAAAGTATTATAGTATAAGATATGAAACTCTCTAAACCACTTGAAGATATATACGGCAAAGAGCAACAGACGGCTCTCGGAGCACAGAGGAGAGCGCAGGAGATTGCTTTTGCACCTATGGTTTTTCAAGTCTCTCGCCTGATGGTGAAATTTGGAATTTTAGACTATTTGGCAAAGAGTCGTAACGGAGCTACTCAGCAGGCGATAGTGGAGCACACGGGCTTATCGAAATATGCCGTACAGGTGTTGTTGGAGGCATCGCTCTCCATAGGCACGGTATTAATAAAACAAGATAGGTACGAGATTTCTAAAGCAGGCCGGCTTTTGCTAAACGACCCGATGGCCAGGGTAAATATGAACTTTAATCAAGACGTCAATTATTTAGGACTTTTCCATTTGGAAGAAGCTCTTAGAGAGGGAAAACCTGCAGGGCTGAAAGTTTTTGGCAATTGGGCTACAATCTACGAGGCTCTGTCTGAACTGCCCGAACATGTTCAGAAGAGTTGGTTTGCCTTTGACCATTTCTACTCGGATGAATCGTTTGCAGCTGCCTTGGAAGTGGTGTTCGGTTCAAACAGAAAGATTAATCGTTTGCTCGACGTGGGCGGCAATACCGGTCGCTGGGCCCTGCAATGTGTGGACTACGATAAAGATGTGGAGGTAACAATTATGGATCTGCCACAGCAATTGGAGATGATGCGCAAGAATATAGCGGGAAAGCAGGGAGCAGAACGCATTAAAGCTTATGGTTGCAATCTGCTCGACCCGGGTGCGAAGTTCCCCGGGGCTGCATTTGACGTCGTTTGGATGAGCCAATTTCTCGACTGCTTCTCGGAAGAGGAGGTGGTGAGTATATGCAGCAGGGCAGCGGAGTCGATGGATAAGTATTCGCGCCTTTACATTATGGAGACCTTCTGGGACAGGCAAAAATACGAGACTGCGGCCTATTGCCTTACGCTCACAAGCATCTACTTTACCGCAATGGCCAATGGCAATAGCAAGATGTATCATTCGGACGATATGCTTCGATGCGTCGGAAATGCAGGATTGGAAGTTGAAAAGATCGTAGACGGCCTCGGGTTGGGACATTCGATAATGGTATGCAAGAAAAAGCGATGAATAATATATTAGAGCTCATACCGCAAAGAGAACCCATGGTGATGGTAGATGAGTTCCTCGGCATGGGAGAGGCTGTATCGAAAACCCGTTTTACAGTACGGGAAGACAATCTGTTTGTAGATAACGGACAGCTCTCCGAATGCGGCCTGATCGAACACATCGCCCAGTCGGCAGCAGCCAGAATCGGCTATATATTCAAGAGTAAAAACGAGCCGGTACCTATCGGTTATATAGGCTCTGTAAATGATTTTATATTTTCGAGGGCCGTAAAGCCTGGAGAGACTATAGAAACCACCGTAAAGGTGCTGCAGGAAGTGCTCAACATCACTTTAATAGAGGCCCGTTGCTACATAAACGACAAAGAAGTGGCTTCAAGTAAAATGAAGATATTTATAAAAGAATAGATGAAACGAAATCGCAAAATAGGCACCACGGAGCCAATATTGAGAAACATCACTCAAACAACGGTCAGATTCAGCGAAGTGGACTCCATGCAGGTGGTGTGGCACGGCGAGTATGTCCGCTATTTTGAAGACGGTCGGGAAGCTTTCGGACGCCAGTTTACCGGTATCGGCTATTTAGACTTTTATGCAGAAGGCTACACCGCTCCCATAGTGGATCTGCAACTGCAATGTATTTCTCCTCTTCGTCTGAACGATCAAGTGCTGATAGAAACTCGTTACATAGACACGCCTGCGGCAAAATTATGTTTTGAGTACATCATCACCCGGCAAAGCGACTCTGCTTTGATTGCGAAGGGAAGTTCCGTTCAGGTGTTTATAGATAGCGATGGAAATATGTGTTTGAATAATCCTGAATTTTTTCAGAATTGGAAAAGAAAATGGTTGGAAAAACAGAAGTAAATATTTACATAGGAACAACTTCCATTTATACTTGCCTGGGCAATAAATTCGAGACTTTGGCTGCTATGAACAGAGGCAGAGGAGGATTGAGCTTCAACAAGCAATTTTCTATGTTCACGGGTTCGCTCGAAGTAGAAATGATGGAGACTTATACCCGTTTCGAGTCGCTGATGATAGATCAGTTGATCGAAGTACTAAGCCGTACGAACATCAAACTGTCCGACCCATCTGTTCAACTCATCATATCAACCACAAAAGGAAATGTAGAGCTACTTGAGGAGGATGTTGACCATCCTTCCGAACGTACATTTTTATACACTTCGGCAGAGTTGGTGGCAGCTCGTTTTTCTGCCTCGAACCCTCCAATAGTAATCTCAAATGCCTGTATTTCAGGCGTATCTTCGTTTGTTGTAGCCCGCGAGCTTTTGCTTTCGGGGAGGTTTAAACACGCGGTTGTGGTTGGTTGCGATGTGCTGTCTGGATTTATTACATCGGGCTTTGCTTCGTTTAAATCGGTCAGTGAAAAACCCTGTCGTCCCTACGATGCACAGAGGGACGGGCTTAGTCTGGGCGAGGCTTGCGGAGCAGTGGTGCTAACCACCGATATAAGCAGGGCAGTGTCGCCATATATTCGCCTTGCAGGAGGTGCTATCACAAACGATGCGAATCATATATCTGCTCCCTCGCGCACAGGAGACGGATTGTTTTACGCCATCCGTTCGGCCATGGCAGAGGCAGGACTTTCTGCAGACGATATCGGTTTTGTGAATTCACACGGAACAGCCACCAGGTACAACGACGAGATGGAAAGCAAGGCTTTGGCATTATCGGGACTGAACACCAAACCGCTCAACAGCCTGAAAGGCCACATTGGACATACGCTTGGAGCATCGGGCGTAGTGGAGACGGTGCTTGCCGTAGAGCAGTTGAGGCAAGGATATATTGTTGGAACATACGGCTTTAAGGAATCTGACCTGCCTCATCCGCTCGCTATTTCGTCAGGGAAACAAAAGATTACAAAAGCTTGTTGCGTGAAAACGGCCTCCGGCTTTGGAGGTTGCAATGCGGCTATTGTATTGGAGGGTTCGGATAGTGCAAAGCTTACAGCAGAAAACCACAATATACTGCCTCAAAAAGTGAATGTTGTAGCGAAATACACCCTGCCTCAGTCTGATAAGGCGTTTGCCGATTATATTCGCGTAGAGTTTAAACAGCTTGGAGAGAGCAACCTGAAGTTTTACAAGATGAGCGACATGAGCAAAGCGCTTTATATTGCTGTAGAGAGACTTTTGGCTATCGAGGGTTTTTCGGAAATCGAACCCACGAGACGGGCAATTATCCTTGCAAACCGCTCTGCGTCTATCGATTCCGATATTGCCCATCAACAGATTGTTTCTCAGCGTTTACCCGAAGGCCCGTCTCCCGCTGTATTTGTCTATACTTTGGCAAACGTCTCTGCCGGCGAGATGTGTATTCGCCACAAGATACAGGGCGACAACACCTTTTTTATAGAGAATCGAGACTCCGGTCTGGCAGAGGATTATGCCCGGCTGCTGATAGCCCGCGACAGAGCAGACGCCGTTATTTGCGGTTGGTGCGAATACCTGAAAGGAGAATGGAATGTTGATCTTAAATTATTAAAAAAAATATACGACTGATATGGAACAGCTTATTGGTGAAC
>ENA-UPTA01000756-UPTA01000756.1-activated-sludge-metagenome-genome-assembly--contig:-NODE-756-length-37288-cov-19.172267_pt1 | contig 37288 bp, 27 predicted proteins | sample MGYA00238184_ERZ773361 | MGnify/ENA primary metagenome ERZ773361 (study PRJEB29100, sample SAMN05720205) | activated sludge metagenome | isolation source: anaerobic digester from wastewater... | reverse complement strand
CTGGCTAAAATTGGAGGGATGATATGACCAAACCGGTTCTGTATGGCGGGATTGAAGGCGGCGGCACCAAGTTTGTTTGTGCGGTTGGCACCGGTCCGGAGGATATCCAGGCGGAAATTCGCTTTCCCACCACCACTCCTGCGGAGACGATGGAACGCACCATCGACTTCTTCCGCCAATACCCGGAGATTTCTGCCATTGGACTGGCTTGTTTTGGTCCGCTGGATCCCAATCCCCTCTCACCCACTTTCGGACAGATCCTTCCCACACCCAAGCCGGGTTGGACCGGCGCCAACCTGGTGGGGATGTTGAAGCAGGCATTTCACCTGCCGGTTGGTTTTGATACGGATGTGAACGGTGCTGCCTTGGGCGAGTATCATTGGGGCAATGGACGCGGGCTGGATGTTTTCATGTACCTGACGGTTGGAACCGGGATTGGCGGCGGGGTGTTTGTCAATGGCAGCCTGCTGCACGGCATGATTCACCCGGAGGCGGGTCATCTCCCCATGCCGCATGACTTGGTGCGGGATCCCTTCCCCGGCATCTGCCCCTTTCACCAGGATTGCTTTGAAGGACTGGCGACCGGCGTGGCAATGGAAAAACGCTGGGGGCAGCCTGCCGCCACCCTTCCGCCGGATCATCCTGCCTGGGACCTGGAAGCGCATTACATAGCCCATGCCATGACGAGCTATATCTATATTCTCTCCCCCCAGCGGATCATCCTGGGCGGCGGCGTGGGGCAGCGTGATGACATATTAAAATTGGTGCAGGAGAAAACCCGCGCCTATCTGAATGGCTATGTTCAGTCCCCGGCTGTGCTGGAGCATATGGATGCATATATTGTCCATCCCGGTCTGGGCAACCGGTCTGGCGTGGTGGGGGCATTGGCGCTGGCGCAGCAGGCGCTGATTCAATCCGGAGAATAATGCGATGATGGACCTGTCCCATGAAGCCCGCCGATCGCTTGACCGCCTGTTCCCCCGGCTGGAGCAGGCATTTGCTGCCCGGCGAACCGGGCATCCGCAGGATTGGAACCGCTTTACAACCCGGTTGAAGGAACATTTTCCACGGCTCTTCCAGCTTTATCACGGTTTGTACGGCACCCGGTATGATTTCTTCTATCACCTCGAGGACCTGCTGCACAGTATCGCCAGGGCATGGTTCGACCGTCCGCAGGACCTGGTTCTCCTGGATGCAGCGCGGGAAGAGGATCCGCTCTGGTTCCAGTCGAACCAGATGCTGGGCGGGGTATGTTACGTGGACTTGTTTGCCGGGGACCTGGAAGGGATTCGCTCCCGGATTCCCTACTTCAAGGAACTGGGGTTGACGTATCTGCACCTGATGCCCTTGTTTAAAGCTCCCAAAGGGGAGAATGATGGCGGGTATGCTGTCAGTAGTTACCGTGAGGTGCACCCGCCCCTGGGGACGATGCAGGACCTGGCAACGCTCTCCCGCGAGATGCGCCAGGCGGGCATCAGCCTGGTGGTGGACCTGGTCTTCAACCACACCTCCGATGAACACGAATGGGCGCAGCGCGCCCGGGCAGGCGAGGAGGAGTACCAGGAGTTTTATTGGATCTTTCCTGACCGGACAATGCCCGACCAGTACGAGCGCCACTTGCGGGAAATCTTCCCCGATGAACACCCTGGCGCATTCAGCTGGCGGGCGGATATGAACCGCTGGGTCTGGACCACCTTCCATTCCTACCAGTGGGATTTGAATTATTCCAACCCGGCTGTATTTAATCGCATGGCGGAGGAGATGCTCTTTCTCGCCAACCAGGGCGTGGAAGTTATTCGCCTGGATGCCGTGGCGTTTATCTGGAAACAACTGGGAACCAACTGTGAAAATCTTCCCGGCGCCCACCAGCTCATCCGGGCGTTCAATACGGTAGCCAGGATTGCCGCTCCTGCACTGGTTTTCAAGTCGGAAGCAATTGTCCACCCGGATGAAGTGGTTCGCTACATTGCACCGGATGAATGTCAGCTGTCCTATAACCCATTGCTCATGGCGTTATTGTGGAATTCGCTTGCCACTCGCAAGGCGCGGCTGCTTTCCCAGGCGTTAAGTGCCCGTTTCCAAATCCACCCGGAAACCGCCTGGGTGAACTACGTCCGGGTTCATGACGACATCGGCTGGACATTTTCTGATGAGGATGCCGCCTTGCTGGGTGTGCGGGGATATGATCACCGCCAGTTCCTGAACGAATTCTACCGGGGGCGCTTCCCGGGCAGTTTTGCCCGCGGGTTGCCGTTCCAGGAGAATCCAAACACCGGTGATTGCCGCATCAGCGGTACCTGTGCTTCACTGGCAGGGCTGGAGAAAGCCATTCGCGAGGAGGGTCCGGCGGAGGTGGAGCTTGCCATCCGGCGCATCCTGCTGATTCATGGCATCATCCTGCTGGCGGGAGGGATCCCGCTGATTTACCTGGGGGATGAGATTGCTACTTTAAATGATTACACGTACCGCGATGACCCTGCCCACTACCACGACAGCCGCTGGGTTCACCGTCCGCGGGCGGACTGGGGGAAGTACGCCCGCCGCCATAACCCGGAAACTATTGAGGGACGAGTATATGGGGGCTTGCAAAAACTGATTGCCCTGCGCAAGGGGAATGAAATTTTTTCCGGCGGTGAGCTTTCCGTCATCCCGACCGAAAATGATCACGTACTGGGATTCCTGCGCCGCCAGGCGGTTGTGTTTGCCAACTTCTCTGAACAACCTCAAACCGTCCCGGCGTGGGTGCTGGACCAGTATAACTGCCACAGCAAGCGCAGGGTGCACGGCATCAGCGAAATGCCCGTCCAGGGTGCGCTGGAACTGGCGCCTTGTGATTTTTTAGTCCTGGTGTAGGCGATTCTGTCAGATTGCTTCCAAAAACCGGTCCACTTCGGCTTCATTGTTGAAGAAGTTTGGGCTGACGCGTATCCGTCCATCCCGCAGGGCAACATGGATCTTTCCTGCCTGTAATTTTTCCAACAATTCCTGGTTGGCAGCGTCTGACCCGACCGAAAAGGCAAGAATGGCGGAGCGTTCCTGCAGGCAATCTACCGGAGAAGCAAGGTTAGCCTTCAGACAGCGCAGCCCGGTAATGATGCGGTCGGTTAATTCCAGCACCCGGGCGTGGATATTGGAAATCCCCACCTCTTTCAGAAGTTCCAACCCGGCTGTCCAGGCGTGGAACAGGGAATAGGCAATAGTCCCGGTTTCGTAACGCCGGGCATCCGGAAAGTAATGCAGGTCCCGCATGTAGTGATTATCCGCGGCAAACATCCCCGGCATCACCGGTTCAATGCGTTCCCGGGCAGCCGGGTTGGCATAGAGAAAACCCGTCCCCGGCATTCCCAGCAGCCACTTGAATCCGGCACAGGTCAGCAGGTCAATTCCCTCCTCCTGGACATTGAGCGGGATCACACCGGTTGCCTGGATGCCATCCACCAGGAAGAGCGCTCCGGCTGAATGGGCAATTTCAGAGAGTGCCTTTAAATTTGCCCGGAAACCGGTATTAAAACGTACGGCTGTGGTTGCCACAATGCGTGTATGGTTATCCACCCGGGCGGCAATTGCTTCCGGTAAAATCCGTTGATTGGCGTCCGGCGGCACCAACCGGACATCCACGCCGCGCTGGCGTAATCGCAGCCAGGGGAAGGTGCTGTTCCAGTGCTCATCAGCGGGCAGGACCACATTGTCGCCAGGCTGCCAGTGATAACCGGCAGCAGCAATTCCCACCCCCATGCCGGTGCTGGTCACCAGCGCATAATCCTCCGGTACACCGCCAAAGAGATCAGAAAGCGCAGCCCGGACGGCATACCGGATGGAAGGCTTATCCTGCGGTGCATCACTGGCAACCTGGAGGTACTCCTCCAATCGCTGGCGAACGCGGGTGTTGAGTGGTGTTTCAGCAGCATTGTTGAGATACACGCCATGTTGAGTGACAGGAAATACTTCGCGATAGGCGGCGAAATCCATGTTGTTCTCCTGGGAAATGGGTTTGTTGTTCAAGAATGGATTATACCCGCGCGAATCATGGAGTGATAGCCAGTGCCTTCCGGGCAATAACAAGGCGGGAATGGATGCAGGATGAAGAGGATGAGCCGGTGCAACCGGCTCATCTCATAAAGTTGTCGTCCAGTGCAGGAAAAAGCCTGGTTATTGGGAATGGTTTTCCGCTGCTTTTGTGAGCAGGATCTTCCCATTCCTGCCCTCAACCCGGATGCGTTCAATATTTCCAGACTTTTCCACAGAGGTTGCTTCATTGCAGAGGTAGCCGGTGAGGGTCAATTCTGCCAAAAATTCCTGCTGTTGTGTCCGAATTTCCACCTGGCTGCCCGTGTCAGTCACTCCCACGACCTCCGAGGTGATGAAGTGGATCCTGATCCCTTCGTGTGCCTGCCAGTCCAGCGGAAGAATTGCCCCCCGCCGGGCAGGGAGATGAATGGCATTTCCGCCAAACAATGGGTGGTTTTCATAATTGACCACGGTATCCACCGGGTCCTCCTGGTAATTGGCGAGGAACAGAAAATTACCATTTGCGCCGCAGCTGATACGGGCATCAGCCCAGGGCTCCAGGTGGAACAGGGGCTGGCATTCCATTTTCAATGCCATTTGATGAACCACATCCAGGTCATCAAGAGTGTCTGCCGTCATGGCGGCACCGAATACCATCACCTGTCCCTTGCTACAAGACTGGATAAACCCGGCTGTTTCGCCTTCCTTTGAGATGGCAAAGACCTCGTCATAACTCCCCGTGTATGTTTCCAGGAAGGAAACCGGGATGTCCACATAATCAAATGCATCCACCAGGCTCCCGGTAAAAGGCGGATCCGTTTTTACCCCCTGGATTCCGATGGCATCCTTCAGGATGGTGCAGGGTGAACCGCTGAGATCCGTCTCGCAGATTCGCCCCGCCAGAATGAGTTTTCCACCCTGCAGGATGTACTCAGCCAGTTTCTGCTGGATGGGAGCAGAGCATTGTTTCTCCATCATTACCCATAACAGAGGAGTCTGTTTTACATCCAATGGTTGGCGTTCCAGGTCAATGACATTGAATGGACGGTGGCTCAGCGCAAGTCCCCTTGCGATCATATCGAACAATACCACGTCCCTCTGGTGGGTGATGATCCGGGTTGCCTCGCGGGTGAATGAATTGCTCACCTCGGTCATGAAATAATCCAGGATGAACCCGATGGATGTAACCGTCCTGGGGCGCGCCAGTACCAGGTCGGCTCCATAGGAATGCAGTACATTGGAAAGCTGTGGGTAGCGGTGATAATGGCGGCGGAGAGTGCCATCCTTGCGGACGGGGTGCCCCCAATCATGACGTTTCACCGGGCTGAGAACAGGATCATTTTCTCCATCGCAGAAGAGGTAATGATTGATCGCGCGCATGCCTGTGGAGATGCACAACCGGCTGTGCAGGTCATTAAACGAAGATTGCCCGTTGCTGTGATCCTGGTTGCCGCCAGCTTGAAATTCAATCGAGAACAAGGGTTGTTGTGGGTTCTGCAATGCCTTTGTGATCTCATTCACCAGCACGAGTTGATGGTACGTGCCCTCGCCGATAATCCCCGGATAAACGTCCGTTGCACTGATCATCCCCTCCATACGCATAACATTGATTAACTGGGACAGACCAATCGGGAAGGTTTTTCCGCCATTGGCAAAACCATGGATATTAATGACTGGGGGGACTTCCATGCCATTGGCTTTTGCTTCCGACCATAAAATGGAGCAATATTCCTCAAGATATTCGCGATAGAAAAATTTATAATCCCGCAAAATCTTTTCCGACCAGGTTTCAGTGGGCTGGCTGATTTCCTTTCGCAGAAAATCCTGGAGTTGTCCAGCTGGGTAGCGCCGGGTCAAATCCCTGTTGTAAGTTTTTTCAAGGTAAGACGCAAAGCGGGCAAGCGTGTCTGGATTGATGTCCATCATGTTCCGGACCCAATGCATCATTCCCATTTCATTGTCCAACTGAATCAGCACAATTTTTCCCTGCTGCGTAACCTGGCGGGGCGCCAGCACCTGGAACACTGCCCGGTACCACTTGCGCACCACGGCGAGAAAATCCGGGTGCAGGTAGCTGACAATATTCTGCGGCTGATGATCCTGGTTGATGTAGGTTACCTGGGGATACTTGCGGAAGACCCATGGCGGAATTCCTTCGTTGATTGTCTCTGCGTTGATGTAAGGTCCTGGTCGGGCGATGATCAGCAAGCCCATTTCGGCTGCCAGGTCCAAAAAGCCAGCCAGGTTCCGCATGGGATGGCTACTGCCATCAAAGTCTGAAACATCTTCATCCAGCTGGTGCCATAACCAGGGGATGTAGGATGCCACTGCATTGAAACCGGCAGCTTTCAATAAACCCAGCCGGTGACGCCATTCCTCCCGGGGGGTACGGAAGTAGTGAAATTCACCCGCCTGGATCAACTGGGGTTGACCATCCAGCCAGAACTGACCGTTTTCCACAATGAATTTACTCATGTCGTTCTCCTTCCCGACTGGTAAAGCCGAGAATCATCAGGGATTTTTGGATGAGCGGGCTATTGGTGTATGTTTCCCAAACCAATCCACTCAGGGCATTTTCAATCATGATCATGGAACACCCCTTGTCTATGCCATAAATGGCACTGCTGTACCATGGCGGGGTGACATCCAGGTTGTAGGCATCATAAAAGCCATATTTACCCCAGGTTTGGGGTTGGTGATGGTAAAGATAATCAACCAACTCCCGCGTCAGGTCGGGGAGAAAGGGCAGACATGCCAAAGCAGCATAGATGGAGACCGTTCCGTTATGGTGGGGATTTTGCAGGGAAGGGCTGCTGCCAAATACGGCGTATCCCTTGGGACTGTCGCCTGCGCTGAGCCCCCAACTGTTTTCGTGGTAGGTTCGGTACTGGCTGCGGTTCTCCAGGCAGAATTGCCGGTTCGCCAGTGCAGCAAGTTGGGTATTTGCAAACCAATCCAATCCATCCGGGTCCAGGTAGCTGCGAAAGTCCATCCAGGCTTCACTAAACTGGTAGGCAAACAAATTGCCTCCGGGATTGATGATGATTTTGCTTCCCCCAAAGCTTCCGGTATCACGGGAAAATCCGTGGTATAGCTTTTGTGCTGTTTCCGGTTGTACCCGGCTGGCAGCCTGCAGGTACATCATTTTTTGTTCAGCCGCCATGTCCCATTGGGATATGAAACCGGGCTCGCCATGCACATAATCGCCGTTTCGGTCCGGGTTATATGCCATGTGGAACAGGGTCCGGTCTCCCTGCTCAAAGACCAGGAAATTCCAGTCCACTCTTTCCAGGATACGATGTGCAATTTCGCTGGTTTCCAGGTCATCAAAGTAGGCGGCGGCAGTGATCACCCCGTTCAGGCAGAGAGAGGTATCGATTGTGGAATATTCGCAGGTTTTAAAGCGTTGTGCAGAGTCCATGTGTAGAAAATGAGCAAAAAATCCCCGGTGATGGCAGGCATGATTGTAGAGTGTGTACAGGGTTTTCCTGGTAAGATCCAATGCCCTTTGCCGTGGGAGATATTTCCGCTCACAGGCAATGATCCAGGCGGAGAGTGCAAAACCTGACGAAGCAATTGAAGCAAGCTGGGGCTTCTTGGTGGAATCTGCCGTTAATCCGAACCCCTTGCTGGTTTGATCCTGATTGGTGTAATCGAGAAAAAAATCAACCGACCCCTTCAATTCATCTTCCAGAATTGTGGAAATTTGCATATGATTCCTGTGCGAAGATTTATGTGCGTTGTATTGTTTTTGCTGATGATTCCCGGATGATTAACTCAACCGGGATCCGGTAGGTGGGGAACGGGGTGCCATTTTCCAGGAAATCTATCAACCAGTTGGCTGCCAACGAGCCCCACAGAAATCGGGATGCTCCTATGGTGGTTAAAGAAGGTTGTGTATAACGGGCGATCTGAATATCATCAAACCCAATCACGGCAATATCGTTTGGCGCTCGCAGGTGATGTTCATTCATTGCCCGCAGAAAACCAATTGCCATCTGGTCGTTTGCACAGAACACAGCATCTGGCAGGTCGTTTGCTTGAATGATCAGTTTTGCAACTGCATACCCCGATTCTTCCGTGAAGTTACCGTTAAAAACCGGGATCTGGATATGGTGATGTTCACCTTCTTCCAGGAATGCCCGCATACGCTCGGTGTTGTCCAACGAGTCCAGTGCCCCTGAGATGAAGAACATCTTGCGCGCTCCGCCTGCATACAAGTGCTGAAAGGCTTCCTTCACGCCCTGCTGATTATCCAACAGCAATGGGAATACATATTCCACGTCCAATTGGCGGTCCAGTACAACAATCGGATATCCCTTGGATGCAAGCTTGATGATTACTTCGCTCTGGATTTTTGAATCAAAAACGATGGCACCATCCACCTGCCGCTGGGTCAGGATTTTCCGTTTTGTGCGGCTTTCCGGGCAGACAATCAGTTCATATTCAGTCTGCAATACAGCATCATGGATGCCCTCCAGGATTTCTTCATAGAAAGAACCTCCAAAGCGAGTGATGAACACGCCCAGCGTCCTGGTCTTTTGTTTTTTAAGGTGCCTGGCAAAGGCATTGGGGTGGTAATTCAAATCTTCTGCCGCTTGCAGCACGCGCTGCCGCGTGGCTTCGCTGATGGTTCCGGTGCCGTTAAGCGCATAGGATGCGGAGGTAATGCTGACATTGGCGCGTTTCGCAACGTCTTTGATGGTGATCATGGTATTGGAACTCTACCTGGTTTCGATGATTTCGAGAAGGTTCAATCCTTGCAGGATGGACTTGTTTTCCATTGTAATTTTGTACACAATGTTGTCCTGGTAATTTGCCAGCATTAACAGGGTAATTCCTTTGTCAATCCCAATCCAATCGTTGGCATACCAGTCACGGCTGAGGTTGAATGCATCCAAAAAACCGTATTTGCCATTTAACTGATCCAGAGAATAATAATATGCCATGGCTCGTTCTGCTGCTTCGGGCACAAAAACAATCGAGCCGATGGCGCCAGCCGGAGGAACGGTATCATCAACCAGGTGGGCTTTGTTGTCAAAGCCGGAGGGAGGAGCACCATACAGTCCGTTATACCCATCCGGACCATCGCAGGCAGTTAATCCCCAGGCATTGGGTCCCAGGGTCAGGTATTTTTCATCCATGGCAGCGGCAAAATTGACCTGTGCCAGGGAAGCCTCCACTGAATTTTCAAACCAGTTCACCTCTTTTTTATCTGTGCGTCCTCGAAAATCAATCCAGGCGTGGCTGAACTGGTGAGTGAAGATGGAACCAAACCAGGAATGGATGAAGGGTTGCCCGGTTCCATACTTCGCCTTGTGCCGGGTAAAGGTGTAGTAAGGGAGGGAGTCTATCGGGTGGGTATCAGATCCAGCTGCCAGGACATAAAGCATCAACTGTTCGGCATAAAAATCCCAATGACCTTCAAACCCCTTTTCAGGACGGTATGCCATGTAAAACATATTGCGGGATTCATCCAGGAACCAGGTCCAGTTGACTTCTTCATAGAGCTCTTGTGCTTTGGTTTCAATCTCACCTGCAAAATATTCACCGGCAGAGAGCACCCCCATCATCAGGATGGCAGTGTCAATGCTCGAAACCTCACTGTTCCAGGCGCGCTTTCCCGTCTTCATATCCAAAAAGTGGTAGTAAAAACCTTCCACCCGGTCCAATGCCAGCAGGGTATTAAGTGTGTGGTTGACTCGTTCCAAGCCTGCTTCCCTGGTAATGTAGCCCTTCTCTATTCCCACCAGGTACGCGGTTAATCCAAACCCAACGGCTGCAATACTTGCAATTCCTTCCGATCCGGGATAGCGATCACGGATCAGCCCATATCCGGGGCTGTCCATATCCGTATTGGCTTGTTCCCAAAAATAATCAAAGGAACCTTTCATTTCATATTCGATGATCTCATCAATGTCCACCGAAGGCAGGGTCGCTGCCGGACTGGTCTCCAATGGATGAGTGGGTTCCACCGTATTCTCTGCTACGATCACCGGGCTGCCAGTTTCAACAGGGATATTGACCTGAGCCGGTGTGCAGGCGGAAAGCAGCAGGGTAAAGACAAGGAAGAAAAACCAGACCTTATTCACCGGTAATCCCTGTCCGTTCCACGGATTCCACAAACCACTTTTGCAGGATGAAGTACATCACCAACAATGGCAGGATGTTCAAAAAGGTTCCGCTCAGCTTGACGGCTTCGTTTAACCGATCAAAAATGTTCACCATTCCAGGCGGGTACAGGTTTTCATACGCCTGGACAAACTTGGATAACTGCATGGGGAGGGTCTGGATGCCGCCCTCAAGGAAAATGACCGTCAGGTAGGTTTCATTCCAGTACCAGACAGTGGAGAAAATAATGGAAATGATATATGAGGGGATGGCAGCAGGAACAGCAACCCTCAGGAAAATGCGCAAGTCCGATGCGCCATCCAGGCGTGCTGCTTCCTCCAGCACTTTGGGCAGGGAGCTGAACGTTTGGTAGAAAATCAGGATAAAAATGGCACTTCGAAAACCCTGTCCCAGGGTTGCCGGGAGAATCAGTGACAGAATATTGCCAAGTAATCCAAGGTTTTTGTAGGTTAACATCTGCGGAATGACAGTTGTTTGGGCAGGGATGATAAAAGTGGCAAGAATTAACATGAACATCAAGTTTTTGCCCCAAAACCGGTATCTTGCCAGACCGTACCCAACCAGCGAACAGACAATGGCTTGAATGATGGATGGAACCAGGCTGACCAACAATGTGGAAAGCAGGGTGGTGGGATAATCGAGCACCCGAAATGCCTTTACATAATTTCCGGTAAAAAATTCTGTGGGAACCCACTGCACCATGGGGTTCAGCAGGTCGCCGGGACTCTTCATGCTGGTAACAAACATGAACAACAACGGGTACAGATAGACAAAGCCAATTGCAATCAGCAACAAGTACAGAATGATTTTAAATATCAACCCGTAGTCTGTGCGGCTGCCCAGCAAAAAGCTTTTGATATTTCCCGGAATCATCTTTTTCATCATGGTTCGGTGCTCCTTATTTAACCTTTTTCTCCGTTCGTACATTCAGGAGCAGGTAGATAATCAACAAAAGCACAACCAGGACAATGAAAAACAGGAAGGACATGGCGCTTGAATAGCCAATCCCGCCTTCCACGGCATAGGTCTGGCTGTAGATATACTTGATGACCTTATTTTCGGAAAAATGCGAGAGAGTGATGATCGTATAGACGGCGTTAATCACAGTGGTCTTGGAGAGGGATGGCAGGGTGATTTTCCAGAAGGATTCCCAGGCGGAGGCTCCGTCAATGGCTGCTGCTTCATAGATGCTCTTGTCTATTTTTTGCAGGCTGGAGAGATAGATCAGGATTTGAACCCCGGAAAACCAGAGGATCAGGATAAACGAGGTCAGCAGGTATTCAATCGGGTTTCGTAAATAGACCGGCAACTGGGCTAAAAATTCACCCACTGCTGCAGTATTGGTGATGCCGGGGACGGATGTTGCCCCCTGTGCAGTCAACTCGCGGATGACTGGTCCGCTGGTGATGACCACCGGCAGAAAAAAGATGGTGCGGAAGATGCCCTTGAACCTGAATTTCAGGTTCAGGAACAGGGCAATGATCATGGAGAAGATGATGACAATGGGGACTGACACCAGGGTCTCGATGCTGTACTCGATCAACAACTGGACAAAAGTGGGATCGGTGAACAATGCCCGGGAGTAATTAGCCCATTTGACAGAATCCAGGATGATGCCGGTTGCGGAAACCGTCACCTGGTTCAGGCTGTACAGAAACGTTTGTACCAGGGGGATTGCCGTAAAGAGTGCAAACCCAATGATCCAGATGATTACAAAGGAATACCCGTAGAGGGCTTCCCGTGTCCCAATGGTGATGGACCTGCGTGGAAATAACTTTTTCGATTTCACGGGGTCACCTCCGTAATGACAGCATCCTTGCCATTGACGATCAGGCTGTCGGTATAGTAAGGATCATTGTTATAGTTGACAATCAGTCGCATTCCATTGGAATATGTTGTTGCCGTTACTCCATCTGCAAGCACATCCCTGGCGATAATCTGATGTCCCTTGACTGGTCCCAGTAGATTGTTTAACCAACGATAAGTGGTTTCAATTTCCTCGGACCATTGGAGATGGGATGATGTATAGATCCAGTTGGAACCGGTATTGAGAATTTTGGCAGTCTCTTCATAGGTGAGGAAATACGAAGGGTAAATCCCAAAGTCCACGTGCCGCAGGAGATCATCCCTGCTATTGGAAGCAAAATTCAAGGCAGTGCCGTAATAGGGGACATAACCAGACAGGACGATTTGAATAAACGGAACTGCATCTGTTGTATAAATGTATCCGCTGTTGGATAGTGGAATATCATAATAAGCTTCCATGTAACGGAACAGGTAATCATTGGGAAGATAGAGAGCAGTGGTGCCGCGGTTTGTTTCCAGCAGTGATTGATATGCGAGGATCGCTTCCTCACGGTTAAGATTGTGATTGGTCTTAAAATCACTGTACAGGGTTTTGGTAATACCATCCAGCGCCAGCCCTGCACCCAGGTCTGAAAATACATCCTGGCTTAAAGAGGAATATCGGCTGGATATAGCATCCAGGTTAAGGTAATAGTTGATTTTGTTGCGGTTAAACCCAACCAGGTTGGAATTGGTAATCGACATTGCCAGGTCGTTTTGTGGGGAGTACCCCTTCTCATCAATCAGGGCTGCCTGGGGATCAAGATACAGGTAAAATGCTCCGCCGCGGTCAGCTAGATTTTCCTTCAACTTTATAATTTCTTCCTTGTCTCCCAATTGGCGGTCGATGTGCAGTGCCCGGGGAGGCATGGTGGATGCTCCAAGTGGTTGCCAGCCATAATAAATGACATCCGGGTTCTCCACATCCAGCTGGTTGATAATTTCCGTCATTTGTTCCACGGTTGTCATTGAAATCAGCCGATTCCAGAAGAGAACTTTTTCCTTTTCTCCACCGAGGAACTCCAGCCGGATCCCGATGTTGGGGTTCTGATCTCCAACTTTTTTCAAAGCTCCCATTTCCACCAGGTATTGCTGGTAACTTCTTGCCATGCCCACATAATCGCTTTCGCTCCCCGTCAGGAAGCGGTAATGGATTTTAATATCAAAGGCATTGGTGCTTGGCTGCAGGGTGGTCACACCTGCGCCAGACCGGTTGGTCGCCTGAAAATAACTTTCGTTGTAAAGGAATGCACTGTATAGAAAGTTGAATTTGGTGATAACCCCTGCTGGATGAGCCTGGATTTCGCCATAGGATGCCCCTTGCTCAACAATGGCAAGATAGGCGTTCTGTTTTTCTCCATGAACCATGCCGATTACCGGGAGGGAGATTTTGTACGCCCGGTTGGAAGTGCGGTCAAATGGCAGCGAGGTGATCATCCCCAGGTCTGCGCCGTAGTACTTGCCGTAGTACATGTTTTTTGCCTTGGTGGTGGCGGCAAACCGGATAAGGCTGCCGGACCCATCTGGAATAAACATATACCCGGGGACTGTATCTTCACGGGTTGCGCCGAAGAATGGATAAACGTGCAGCAGACCGAGCTTGTAATCCGGGCTTGCTTCCTTTATGCGGTTAAATGGCACTTCCACACTCACGCCGTTTGCTTCCAGTTTTACAATGACAACAATTGTGATGGAGGGATCGATGAATGTCACCTCAGCTTCAAAGCCCTGATCAATCATCCTCACGTCCATCGTATGCTCGGAATTGGTAATGGAAGCCCGCTTGCTGATTGCCTTTAAATCCAGATATTCAATACTAATACCGCTGCGGGCGAAGGCAGTCCATGTTTTGTTGAGCTTGTCATCCGGACCGACTTCATCCAGGTTGGAGTGCCAGACATACCCGCTGCGTTTATCCACAACCTTGAAGGCAATTGTGGAGCGATCCACGAAGAGCTGGAAACCACCGTTCTCTGCAACCAGTTCATAACTGTCCGGAATATCCCGGTTGAAATTCCAATCAGGGGAGCTGGAATCCGCCAGGCTGGCAGGATATGCCGGGTTGCCTTCCGGTTGGAACATGGCATACAGGGCTTCTGTCCGTGTGCCCAGAGTCAGGCAGAGCAGAAGCATACCCAGGAAAAGTTTTCGCAACTTAGCCACGTAACCTTACCTCCTGAAGAATCGCAGAAATGAAGTCGAAGAGCTGGTTGAAGAGGACGTAGAGGATGTAGCCGGTGAGCAGGAACAGACCCATGGTGAAAATGGTGATCAGGACATTCCTAACTGTTTCCAAAAATGAATAATTGTGAATTTCCTTCACCATGATAAACAGCATGATACCTGTCCAGGCGTACACAATTTGTGTGGGAAACGTATATAGAAAATATTCGTTTCCTGAAAGAACATTGGTTAACAGAGCGATGGGCAGTGTAAACAGGGCATAGGGGAACAGGCTGTAAGCGCTGCCGATTACTACATCCCGAATGCGTCCCTCGCCATCGCTGATGGTGGAAACAAGGTAATTGGCTGCATTCCAGATGAATATCGCCAGGAGGGTGTAGATGATTTCGTTTTCAACCCGGATTTCAGCCGGGCTTGTGTACGGATTGAAGATAAACCCGGTAATATACAGGGATACCACCCTGACAACCACGACCCACGCATAGAGAATCAGGGCAAAAGTCATGCTGCCGCGAAAATTTTTCTTAATGTAATAAAAACTGTCAGCTGGTTGTTTGATGAACCGGAACAGGAAAACAAAGTCATCCACCAGCTTGAATCTTTGAAGGTTTCGGAACCACTGGCGGATTGGTTCAAACCAGTGGTGCCGTTTGTCCAGCCGTTTGACAACCGTAGTGGCAATCCAGAGAACGAACAATCCCAGAATGACCTGGGTCAGCGTCCTTTGCAGGACGGCATTGCGCAGTTCCCAAAAGGCTTCGGAATACCCACTCTGATCCTCAGCATATTTATAATACGCAAGGGCATTGGTGAAGTCCCTTTCCTTGAAATATGCGTCTGCAATTGCCTGGTATGCCATGATGAAGGAGCCGTTATAGTTAAGCACCTCTTCAAAGTAAGGTTTTGCTTCAAGATAAAAGCCATCCATGTACAGGCTGACACCATCATGCACCTGCCTGGCAAAAGCAGTCGTCTGGTAGGTAACAATGGCATTCTTATCCTTATCGAGAACATAGATGTATTCACCATCCCGTTCAATGGCGGTTGGATTTCGCAGCGTGCCCAGCCGCTGGTCTCCTTTATCCTGCGCCCCAAAGGCAAACAGCAGCGTGCCATTGTAGTCATATTCGTAAATCCTGCCGTTGGCATCCACAGCCAGGATCAAGCCATTGTCACTGACGTTGATATCGCGAAACGTGGTGGAACCGATGGCATCAGGGAAAATATTCTTCCCGGCGACTGTAAATTTCCGGATGCTCCTGGTCCCGGAAGTCCCTGCGGTGATGGTATACACCATGGATTGATTGTCGATGGCAATATTGGATGGAGAGGCAGCTTCATTTTTGATGAATTGGTCCAGCTGTTCTTTTGTCAAGAAGAGCCTTTGCAGGATCATTTTCAAGGACATGGTGGCGGTATTTGCCCCAAAGTATCCAATGAAATTACCATTGGTGTTCATCTGGACAATGCCATCCACGGAACCTTCGCTGATGATATAAAGATTTTTCCGGGCATCCACGGCAATTTTTCGTGGAAGGAATTCGCGGTCCCTGCCAAATAATGGCTCCACGGGGCGACCAAACTGTTTGATCACGGTTCCGTCCCGATCCAGGATGAAGATCATATTCTGCTTGGAATCCGCAACGTACATGACACCATCTTCATCCACAAACACCCCGGTTGGACCTTGCAGGATGTCATCCCCATAGGATGCCACCTCTACAAAATTCTTAAGCTTGACAATCCTGCCGTTCGCAGTATCAGCAATGTAGAGGAACCCATCCGGAGCCATGACCATATCTTCCGCCCCGGATATTGGCAGATCTATTTCATCTGCAGGGCTGTAGGCATCCTGGGTCATATACAACTCGCCGCCCGGACCCAATGCCCAGGTGGTGTAAGGCGATTCAGCGTTTACACCAGCGGGAGCAAGGATCAAAATCCATGCAATCAACAGGATGGGAAGGATTTTTTTCATCATTTGAGCCCCGAATGTGACATAGTGCTCATCACCTGGCTTTGCAGCAGGATGAAGATGATCAGGTTGGGCAGGAATGTGATCAGGGAAGCTGCAGCAGAAATGCCCTGCCCGGCAACTGCATTTGCTCCCGATGCAGTGGATGTCAGGGTTGTCAGGTAAAAGGCAAACGTCTTCAGGCTTTCATCATTGATGTACATGGTGGAGATTTCTGCATTGTTCCATGTAGCCTGGAATGTCAGAATGGCAATGGTGGCAATTGCCGGTTTGATCATTGGCAGAATAATGGCATAATAAATGCGCCAATCACTTGCCCCGTCAATTCGGGCTGCTTCCACTACATCATCCGGGATGCCGTCAATGAACTGCTTGATAAGGAATAGCCCAACCGGCATTGCCAGTCCTGGCAGGACATGTACCAGGAAAGTATCCATCAGGTTTAACCTCTCAATAATCAGGAACCTGGGAATGGTGACCGCAATGGGCACAAACATCAAAGCCACCGTATTGATGGAAAATAACACTTTTTTGAGCTTGAATTTTTTCTTGGACAGGGCGTAAGCTGCGGTTGAAGACACAACAATTGATGCCGCAACTGTGACGATTGTAATGACAATGCTGTTGAACAGGTACCGGCTAACCGGGATTCCCGATCCGGACATTTTGGAAAACAGGTCAGTAAAATTCTTGAAAGTTGGGTTGATTACAAAAAAACGGGGTGGATAGGCAAATAATTCATCCAGCGGTTTGAAGGCGTGGGAGAAAATAAAAATGATTGGCAGCAGCATGATAATGATCAGTGGCAGCAGCATCACGTAGAACTTCAATTGGCTTGGATGGTACCCTTTTGGGTTGATCCGGCTGTTTTGAAAATTTGAAAATTTTTTCAGGGATTTCTGTTTCATATTCACCTCTACTGCTCACTGGCAAACAGTTTATTGGCAACCCTGGCAAACAGCAGGACCATCAGCAGTAAAACGACCGAAACCGCCGCGGCATATCCCATTTCATAACGCAGGAAGCCAAAGTCCTCAATATGGTTCACAATCAATTGACCGGCATATTGGGGGGTGGGATTCCCGCCGGAAAGCGTAACGCCAATGGCACCCGCCTGGAAGGTGGATACAATGGACATGACGGCGCCGAATAACATCTGCGGTTTCATGGAGGGGATGGTGATGTAAAAAATCTCCTGGAACCGGGTATTGATGCCATCCAGGCTGCCTGCCTCGTACAGTTCCGGGTTGATCTCTAGGATACCGGCAAGCATTGCCAGGAAGCCAACCCCCATGCTACTCCACAAGGTGACAATGATCATAATGGTCATGAGATATTGCGGAGATTGCAGCCACTGGATTGGTTCCTGAATAACGTTTAATCCCAGCAGAAAACTGTTCAGATAGCCGTTTTGGTCACCGCTGAACATCGTCAGCCACACAACCGTCATGGCAACACCGGATGTCATGGAGGGTGAATATAAAATCAGAGCCATGATGGTTCGGGGTACCTTGGGAAGCTGTGCCAGGATCCATGCAAGTACAAATGAAAGGATGTAACCGCCGGGACCGACAATGACCGCGAATTGGATGGTATTTGGCAGGACATACTTCATAAAAATATCATCCTGGGTCAGCAGGACAACATAATTTTTGAGCCCAATTAATCTTGGAAGCTGAATGGTGTCAAAAAAGGTGAAGGAGAGCAGAAAGGCAACCAGTACGGGCACCATGATGAAAATAAAAAACATCAGTGCATACATGGAGATGAAAGCGTATGCGCTCCCTTCCTTTTGTGCCCATTTCCCAATCCGGCTGTTGGTGTTTTTCATCACATTAATTGCCATTTTCCATCCACCTCCTGACGGATTCAATCGTTGGAATCTTAAACTCCTTGATCTTTACCCCATTCTCAAGGTAGCCGAATTCCTCCATTTTTCGAGTGATTTCCCGGTTGATAATAATGATGGAATTATCAATTGCCACCCGTGGATTGACCCCGTCAAAAACAATCTTGTTCCAGACATTGCTTAATTCTCGTTCCTGCATGTAACTTCCGGGAAGCTTGACGGGTTCCTGCAGCCATTCCCATTGTTCCAGAATAACCGCTTTATGTTCCTCCGGGATGGGTGAGTATTGGAATGCCTCCACGTTGGCGGAATTCCAGAGATATTCCAGGCCATAGTTCAGCACCAGTTGTTGCTGGAAATCCACCTGGGTTTCAGTGGACATCCACCACTTCATAAATTCCCATGCTTCCCGGGGTTTATCGGTGCCTGCAAACATGATGGATGCCTGGGCGGAGCCGGTGGCATAACGGTTCTGTGTTCTATCCTCCAGTACCGTGGCTGGATACAGGTCAATTGCCCATAATCCGCTGATTTCCGGAGCGGCGGTCAACAGCTTTAAGTAGGTTTCAAAGTTGGATACACCAATGGGCAGGCTGCCATAGCGGAAGCTGTCATAAAAACTGGAAGTGGTCAGCGGCATGCCATAAATGGTAAAGCTCTCCGCCATAAATTTGATTGCCTTGATTGCCTGGTCGCTGCCCAAACCCGTTGAAAAACCATCCTCGTTGTACAATTCCGCCCCGTAGTTAAAGATATAGGGTGCAGTCATCAGGTACCCCTTGGTTCCGCTGCCGCTGGAAAGGGGGGTGTTGAAATTCATCCCATATCTTTGCAGTTCCGGTAAGATTTCGATCACCTCGTTCCAGGTATCGGGAATCGGAATGCCAAGGGAGTCTAAAATATCCTTCCGGTAGAAGGTTACCCAGAAGTCCTGCGTTTCAGGAATGGCGTAGACCGAGTCATTAATAATGTAACTCAGGAGAGACCCGGGTGAATAAATCCGGATAAACGAATCGAAGTCTTCAAATGAACGCAGGTCCATGAGAGCGTTCCGGATTGCCAGTTCATAAGGGACATTGGTGCTTACGCCCAGTGCCACATCCGGTTCAATTCCGGCAGCGTTGGCAAGAACCAGCTTGGATTCATTAGGCATGATGGAAAATTTAACCTTGATGCCTGTATCCCGGGTAAATGTTTCATCTGTCAGGGTTTGCAGCAAATCCACGTACTGGCGGGGGCGGTTCACCCAAACCTCAATTTCATCCTCCGCCGCCCCAATGGATGCATATTGATTGGGTTGGAAGGATCGAACGAAACGTTTGGCTCCATCCACCAATGAAGTCCAAAATGGCACTTTGATTTGTGCGGGAATGTTGTTGGGGGAGTGGATGTAAATTTTATCCAGTGCGAGCGGCTGACTTTGCAGGGAAGGCAGAATGTTGCCAAGCAATTGTGCGGCGGAACCGGATCCTTCCGAAAAACGGTTCATCCGGGATGGAATCTTGTCCGGGTCCTCTGCAAGGATCAGGATGTTATCGATCGCCATCTGGTAGGTGAGCACTTCCTGGGAACCGCTGCCCTGGTTGATCTCCGTCAGCACATCCAGGTCAACCTGCAGATCCTCTGCAATCGCCATCAGGCGTTCCTTGATGTCCGGAATATACTCTGAGATTTCCCATTCTTTGTAGGGATCCACCTGGTTGCCGGTTAATTTTTTGATTTCCAGCGAGAGTGTATTAATATCAATCAATACCTTTTGAATTTTCTCGATTGCCGCCTGGTATGGGGAATTGGTTGCTTCAATTCCCAATGTGTTTTTGCCTTGATTCAGAAAAATTCGATAGGGTGTTTGTTCTCCCCCCAGTGTGTAATTTTTCCATTTGCTCTGATTGGGAAATGCAACTTCGTTTAATTCAGCGAAAACAACTGCATCATTGATGGTGATTTTTCGAAAAACCGTGAAATTATTCCTGGTATTTTGAAGCGCCCGGAGAGTGATGGAGTACATTCCATCCTCTGGAACATCGAATACATAATAGATCGCGGAACCACTGGCATCCCAGCTCTCACCACCCATCGTGTTTAATAACAACTGGTAGGTATCATAGGGTGACACTTCCAGGCTGCGATCATTCATGGGTCGGATTGAAGTATTGTTTTTGAATGAAGGAGATTCCGCTTCGATTTCAATCAGGAATTCGCTTGAATCCGCCGCCTGGTTGGTTTCCAGGTACTCCAGGTAGGTGGGATCATCCTGGAATGGCTCAATATAAATACTACCAAGCAGCATGGCTTCCTTGATCATGCGAAACTCAAGGGTATGCTCGCCTTGGGAGAGTTGAAATTGTAATGGGTATTTTTGACTGAAATTGGCATCCCGGATGGCAAATCTGGTCCAGCGATATACCCTTTCCTGGCGGATCAACGCCTCATTCCCATACCGGTCAAGTGGAAATGCGTCCTGGGTGTTTTGATAGTAGATGGGAAAGAGGATTCGCCGCGATTCAATGGATGGGAATCCGCCATCAATCAGAATCTGCCCTTCAGGAGCGTTGATGAATGACTCGGTGGCAGCCATATCAAAGGACAGGGTGTAGGGTCCATCCTGTTCAATGGAAACCGTGAAATGAATGCTGTCGCCTTGTTGGAGAAAGACGCTTGGCTTGTCATACAGTTGGCTTACTGGATGGTTGCTCTGGGGCAAGCCAAAAGAATCCGCCCGGATTTCAATGCTGCCGTCATTTGTGTCTGCCTGTGCAAAAGCGGAGGTTGTATCGCCCATCCCAGAAGCCGGGATGGAAACAGGCAGGGCTGCCAGGAGGATGATTGTTGATCCAATGATTCGAAGAAGGTTCATGAATTTCTTGGTCATGTGGATTACACTGTTCTCCAAACCTAAAAGATGACAAGGGCGTTGTGATTTCACAACGCCCTTGTCCGATCCAACGATTATTTGTTCATTTCCGCTGCTGCATCAGCCAGGATCTTGTTGGCAAACTCTTCGAGTTGCGCTGCATAATCCTCGTATTTGTAGCGACCCTCATTGGCAAAGTTGAACATGTACCACATATTGACATCCTTGTCCTCGCCAATGTCAATACCGGGCTTGCCTTCCCAGCGGGCATTGATGTAGCCGGGAACAATCTTTGCCAGCGATTCAACCATGCTGTCGTCCAGGTTTTCAAGCGCCATCAAGATGCCGGGTTTGTCTACAAATTTCTTGTAGAGTTCAATGGAGGCATCATCCACAGATACAGGCATCTTGGGGGCGGTGCCCATGGCTTCAGCCAGTTCAGCTTCCTTCTTGTATGCTTCAGAAGAGAAGGTCATCCACTTGGCGAAGTTATATGCTTCTTCCAGGTTGGCGGTAGTCTTGGATACGGTGATGACATCGAAGACAATTGCCTGGTTGCCGCCGGGTACGCCAATGAAATCCCATTCAAACGTTGCATTTGAGACGTAGCTTGGCACCGACCAGGATGCATCCCAACGCATACCAACTTCCTGGTTCAGGAACAATTCCCATGGACCGGTGGATTTGAAATTAGTTTTCTGTTCATCGGTCAGACCCTGCCAGGTGTATGGCTTCATTTCGCCGGTCTTTGCAATGGCTTCCTTGAAGGCGGCGGAATTGTAATTCATCTTCCCGCCGTCGTAGCTGAACCACTTCAGGTTGGGATCAATGGCATTGGAATACCAGCCGGTAATGAATTCCTGCTCGCAGACCCCAAGAATGCCCTTGGAGACATTGGTCAGGGATGTGACTGCAGTATTGAATTCATCCAGCGTGAATCCGTATTCCGGGGCATCCAGGTTGGCAGCTTCAAACAAGTCCTTGTTCACGAAGTAGCCCATCACAAATTGGGCTGCCGGCAAACCATATACTTTTCCGGAATAGGTAAAGCTGTCCTTCAATGCCTGGGGTACATTTGCCCAATCCGCGTCGTTTGCGGTGAACTCTGAAAGATCAGCCAGCCAGCCGTTGGAGACATACAACGGCACATTGTTTGCCATGAAGACGTCGGGCAGTTCGCCCTTTGCGGCGTAGGCTGTCAGAATGGCATCCCAGCCGCCTTCACCGGACATGTCCACAAATTCAATGGTTACATGCGGGTAAAGGTCGGTATACGCTTTGATAAGCTGCCGCTGGATGTTATTTTCCTCTTCCGTACCCAGGTTCCAGTTGGCATACCGCAGGGAGACCGGTTCTTTTGCTGCGGGGGGTTCGGTGGGTTTCTCTGTCACGACCTCGGTAGGTTTTTCCGTGGCAGCCGGGGGTTGAGTCGCCGGGGGTTGGGTTGCCTGTGTGGGGGCAGGTGTGCATCCGGCAAGGCTTGCCATCAGCATGACGGCGACTAGTAGAACAATCAGTTTTCCATAGTGTTTCATTTGTCGTTTCTCCTCTTAAAAATTGAGTGAAATATTGGATGGTCATCAAAACAAGATTTACTTTCCGATACCTCCTCCTTTCCTGCTGTGGCAAATGATGTGTTGATCTCCTGTAATGTCTTATCCCATGGTGACTTCAACCCGGTGCGTCAGACCATCCGCAAAGATGGGGATCAGATTGCCTTGCACCATGACCCCATCGACGCTCATGGATTTGACCCCGGAATGAAGATGAGCGGGATTATGGACTGAGATTTCGTACGTTGCATTCCGGAATTTACGGGTGACCCGGTATTCGGACCAGTCTGAGGGGATGGATGGGTCCACCAAAAGCCCGTCCTTTTGCGGGCGGATGCCCAGGATCCAATGGGTGGCAACCCGGTGCAGCCATTGGGATGAACCGGTGTACCATGTCCATCCGCCGCGCCCGTAGTATTCTGAAAGCGGACCATCAATATTGCCGGGGGTAACATAAGGTTCTGCTTTATAGGTATCGATATCCCCGCTGCGGTTGGGCGGACAAATTCTCCGGTAGGCTTCATATGCCAGGTTGGGCTGTCCCACCAGTGTGTATGCCCAGACAGCCCATGTTGCAGCATGCGTATAGACACCGCCGTTTTCCCGGAGACCGGGAGCATAACGGGTGACGTATCCGATATCCGGGCGCGGCTTTGTGAAAGCGGGATAATTCAATAAAGTGCCAAAATCCCGCAGCAGGTACTTGGTGACCGAATTCATGACAATCGCGGCACGCTGCTCATCAGCAGCGCCGCTGATAACTGCCCAGGTATTGGGCATGAGGAAGATTTTGCCTTCGTCGTTGGTGATGGAACCCAGCAGGAGTCCATCATCCGTGGTTGCCTGCATATACCATTCACCATCCCAGCCATAGCGGTTCAGGGCATCTTTCAGGTTGTCACGGACAATCTGGCATTTATCGGCAAAACCATCATCCCCGCGCAACCGTGCAAGGGGGATGAAATTCCCCAGGATCATATAGAGGAATTCGGCAACCCAGAAACTTTCACCTTTCAGGAGGGTGCCAACGGCGCTTAATCCATCATTCCAATCATGATCCCCCATCAAGGGAATTCCGCGCGGGGAAAAACGTGAAAAGGATCGTTCAATCGCCCGTTTGCAGTGGTCGTAGAGGGGTTCCGGTGCGCCATTCAGGTATGGGATTGATTCATCCAGTATGTCGAGGTCGTCCGTTTCCTGCAGGTAGGCATCCAGGATGAATGGCAGCCACAGCAAGTCATCCGAGCAATTGGTCCTGGGTCCACCGCCGCGGATGGAGAACCACCAGTGAAAAACATCCCCCTCAATAAATTGCTGTGCGGCGTGCATCAGCAGCTGCTTACGGGTGAATTCGGGCTCGCCCACCAGGAAGATTTGGCTGTCCTGCAATTGATCCCGGAACCCATACCCGGCGGATACCTGGTAAAAAGCGGATTTTCCCCACAACCGGCAGGAAATGGACTGGTATTTTAACCAGGTGTTTGTCATAAAATTGAGGGCTTCGTCCGGGGTTTCCACCTTTTCGCCATCAAGGAACCTTGACCAGAATTGATGAACTTCCTGCAGGGCTTTCCTGCTTTTCTCCACCGAAGTGTATCGTTCAATCAGGTCAGCTGCATCCTCCCTGCCGTCCTCTGCAACCCCCAGGGTGAAGACGATGGTTTTTGCTTCGCCTGGTGCAAGGTGGACTTCCACCTGGAGCGCTGCAATGGCGTCGGTGAACCTGCCGGATTTCCCCGCCAGTTGGGGAAGAGACATGGCGTGGGGCTTGTCATCGTTTTGATATAAGCCCAGGAAGGATTCCTTATCGCAATCAAACGATTTCAATGGCTCGCTGACGGACATGAATGCAGTGTAAGGCCAGTCAATGTTATTGTGTCTGCCCCTGTCATCCGGAAATCCCCACAAACACTTCCGGGCATAAACCGTTTGATTGGGTGCATCTGCACTGGTTTCAATAAACAATTTGTGAAATTCCCGGTGTTCATCGGGAGCAAAACCCAGCAACCACTCTGCATAGGAGGTAACATCCAGTTCGCGGGATTCCTGTCCAGCGTTTCTCAGGGTGAGTTGAAAAATCTCCACCGGGTCATTGGCGGAGACAAAAACAAGCAGCTCACTTTCAATATCCTCAATTTTCTGGATGAACCTGGAGTACCCAATCCCATGAACAACGGAAAAGGATTCATAAGGATGCATCACGGGTTTGTAAGCAGCTGACCAGTATGTGTTGCGCTTCAGATCACGAATGTAGAAATATTTTCCCCAGTTATCCTTGATCAGGTCCTGGAAGGAACGGGTGATCCGGTTTTGCCCGGCATTTCCCCGCCAACTGTACCCCGATCCGGTTTGTGAAATCATCATTCCATAATCGCTATTACTGATGACGTTTCCCCAGGGGCGGGGTGTGATGGGCGTTGTGATGATATATTCTTTCCCGTCGTCCGAAAAATAACCGTAAGGGCTTTTAAATTTCATGCGGTCTGTCCTCTGGGTGGGAAGGTCGTATTGATCTGGATTTAATGGTTCGGATGTGAAAAGGCGAAAATATGAAACGTTTCACTAATCTTGAAATAATAAAATGAGATTGCTCTCAAATTTTGATATTTAAATTATGACATTATTTTTAAAAAAGTCAAGAGGACATTTTTGAAATCATTGTACAAAACGGGTTTTCTGAACGGGATAATCCCGGGATACAATAAAATCAATCCTCACCGGCAGCCATCGGATTGCCAGGAGGATTGATTTTGGTCAATCAGATAAAACGAGTTATTTTAACAGGAAGGATCCTTCGAGGGAGGCTTTGCAGTCATTGCCAATCCAAACCTTGAATGCACCGGGTTCCAAAACCCAACTGCCGCCAGCCCCGTAATAGGACATCTCATCCGGTCCAAGGGTGAACTCCACCCGGCGGGATTCGCCCGGCTGGAGGGCAATCCGCTGGAAGCCCTTCAATTCTCGTTCCGGGCGAGTTCTGCGGGAGACACAATCCTGCAGGTAACACTGGACAACTTCCTCACCCTTGCATTCCCCCGTATTGGTTACAGTGACCGATACATTTACAGACGCGCCAGCCGGGATTTCCACAGGCTCAACAACCAGGTCGGTGATTTCAAACCGGGTGTAGCTGAGCCCAAAGCCGAATGGAAACAGCGGCTCCACGGGCATATCCAGGTAGCGGGGATGATCCCTTCCCGTACTTTTGTGATTGTAATGAACAGGTATCTGTCCCTCACCGCGCGGGAAGGTAACCGGCAATTTTCCGGCAGGGTTCACTTTTCCCAGCAGGATATCCACCGCCGCGGCTGCTCCCATGCTGCCCGGGTGCCAGGCATACAGCAGGGCATCGGCATGGGGAAGGATGCGGGTGAGGGTGACCGGACGACCGGCGAACACCAGTACCGCCAGCGGCTTTCCCATCCCGGCAACCGCCTGAGCCAGTTCCTCCTGCCCGGCAGGCAGGTTCAAGGAAGCAATGGAATTGTATTCCCCGTTCCTGGCGTTGGATTCCCCCAGTGCCAGCAGGACAATATCTGCTTCAGCGGCAATCATAATCATTTCATCCGTCAGTCCGTTGGGGGCAGTCAGGATTTCAACATCCGGGCAGGAAGCCCGCAGGGCTTCCTCCAATGTTTGGGGCTCATCAGCCAGGACATCATTGACCCAGGTTCCCAGCAAGGCACGGCGTTGGTTGACAAAAGGTCCAATTAACGCAATCCGTCGCACATCCCCGGGCAGGGGAAGGATGCCGTTGTTTTTCAGCAAAACCATGCTGCGGGCTGTTACCTCCCGGGCGGCGGCATGGTAAGCTGAAAGATCCCGAATCTCGAGGGACTTTTGAACATCCGCATAGGGATGATCAAACAGACCTAATTGAAATTTTTGGGTAAGGATCCGCCGGACGGCATCATCCAGCCGTTCCATGGAGATGATTCCTTCCATCACCAGGTCCGCCAGGTGATGAGCATAGCATTCGGTGACCATTTCCATATCCACACCGGCATCAAAGGCAATTTGCGCTGCTTCCCGTTCGTTTGCCGCCACCCGATGATGAATTAATTCTGCCACGGATGCCCAATCGGAAATGACAAACCCATTAAATCCCAGTTCCTCTTTCAATAGATCTGTTAACAGGTAGCGGCTTCCGGAGGCAGGTTCTCCGTTCAGGTCTTCAAAAGCGGACATGACGGAACCAACCCCCGCCTGGACTGCTGCCCGGAAGGGAGGAAGATAAATATTTCGCAGGGTGTGGTCGGTAATCTCAGCGGTGTTATAATCGCGCCCGCCTTCCGCACCGCCGTAACCTATGTAATGCTTGGCACAAGCCAGAATATGGTCCTGGCTCTGGTAGCCATTTTCATCCAGTTCTCCCTGGAAGCCCTTTATGGCAGCCACAGCCATTTTTGCTCCCAGGTATGGATCTTCACCAAATCCCTCCACGATTCGCCCCCAGCGTGGATCGTGAGCAATATCCAACATCGGAGCAAAACTCCAGTGAATCCCCAGTCGGAAGCATTCTTCGGCGGCAATGTTGTACGTTTTTTGGATGGCATCGGGGTCAAATGTGGCAGCCAATCCCAGGGGAATGGGAAAAATTACCCGCAGCCCGTGGATGACATCCAGCCCGTGAATCACAGGAATACCCAGGCGGAATTCATTCATGGCAATCCGCTGGATTTCATTCAAATCTTCAATCCCTGCAGTCCGCTGGCTCACATTACCTGCCAGGCTGACCGCCCCCAGGATGCGGGAACCCAAACCGACAGCCTGGATGCGATCAACGATTTCGCCGGGGTGGTCGGGGGGAATATAAATCTGGATGCACTGGGCAATTTTTTCCTCCAGTGTCATGCGCGGTAAAAGATCATTCACACGTTCCTGGACGGACAGGGAAGGATTCTTATATTTCATCGTTGATCACTCCATCTGATGGGCTTGGAAAAAACTGGTTGCAGCTTGAACCAATGACGATACCATATTCAATAGAAAAATATTGTAATCTAAAAATAGGGAAAGCAGATATTTCCCTGCATGCATGAACTTTCAATCAACGCAAGCAGCGGAGGAGGTGCCCCCTCCTTTACAATCAATCTGCTTTCCTAATTTGTTTCCGTCACCTTGTGAATGGAGCGCGGGGTTTCCGTGCTGTAGCCCCGGGCACGGGTCAGGTGATAGACGAACAGCTGGGCGGGCAGGATGGTAATTAACGGGCTAATCCATTCCGGAATACCGGCTGGCAGGGGGATGGGGGTCTGAGCGAATTGCAGTACTTCGGGGTCATCAGAAATGACTACAAGTTCGGCGTGGAATTGATCGCGTAATTTCACCAGCAGATCGCGTACGGTTTCAAAGACGGCACCAGATGGAGCAACCGCCAGGACGGGAAACCCCCGGGTTACCAGTGCCAGGGGACCATGCAGGAAGTCCGCCGAGGAGTAGGGATCGGCAATTGTATAGGTCAGCTCCTTAAGTTTGAGGGACCATTCGAAGGCAGTGGCATAATTGAAGCCCCGACCAATGACCACACACTGTTCCATGTAGCGGTAGCGCTGTGCCTGGATTGCCAGGTCGTCGTCCAGTTTCAGGACAGCTTCCATCCATTCCGGGGCTTGTTCCAGGTCGTCCCATCGTTCGGGGCGGTCAGTTTCCAATGCGGCAGAGATCATCGCCACTGCCATCAACTGGGCGGTGTAGGTCTTGCTGGCGGCAACTGCCTTTTCTTCACCTGCCATGATGTCAATTACCAGGTCGGCTGCTTTTGCCAGCGGAGAATCGGGTGCATTCGTAATTGCCATGGTTGGCACACCCTGCCGTCTGCCTTCCTGGAGTACAGAGATGATATCGGGGGATTTGCCGGATTGGGAAATGCTCACAACCAGGGAATTTGCCAGGCTGGGGGGAGTGCCGTAATAGGTGAACAGGGATGGCAAAGCCAGTGCAACTGCCAGGGAATTGTGCGCCCCCCAGAGATAGCCGGCATACCGCCCGGCATTATCTGATGTGCCGCGGGCAGCCAGGAAGGCATACCGGATACCATGCCGCCGAATCAGCCGGGCTGCTTCCTGTACCTGGGATCGCTGTCCTTGCAGCAATCGCCGGATGACCTCCGGTTGTTCAAAAATTTCATCATGCAATCCCATGGAAGGCTCCTGAACATTGTGATGTATTCATACCAATGGCATCAAGGCAAAGAAGGCTGCCACGCTCCTGCCTGGAAAAAGAAGGGGGTGTTTCGCCTCTGAAAATTTTAGCATGAAATTGTGTGTAAGGAAGGTGGGCTAAGCTCCAATAAAAATGAGCTGGCTCAGCCAGCTCATTTTGTGGGCGCGATAGGGCTCGAACCTACGGACCTCACGGATGTGAACCGTGCGCTCTAACCAACTGAGCTACGCGCCCAACGTATGGCGATTATAGCAAAGGTTTCCCCCTTTGGCAAGATCAACTGTGATAGAATCAACGAGTGCCGTGGACGCCGACCACGGCACTCATTCAAGGAGGAGAAGAAGAGAAGTCGCCCTTCGAATGTTATCTTACCAGAGCCCTGCCAACCCTGCTTGACGCAAACCCTACGCTTCCCCTACGATCAACTTGCAATTCCCTGACAATTCGGCTTTTTGGATCAAATTGGAGGAAATTTTTGACTGCAATTTCTGAGATATGCTGTGAATGGAGTGCTGCGAATACTCCGCTTGGTTGGATTGCGTTGGGCGTTACCGGGAATGGACTGGCTCGGTTGGATTTTGCTGAATCGATTCCATTCGGAACCCGAAAAGATGATCACCCCCTGCTGATCACCGCCTTTGAACAACTCCAGGCATATTTACAGGGGGAATTGCGCGCCTTTCAGCTTCCGCTGGATTGGAGCGGGATGGGGGAATTTCAACGCCGGGTATTGCAGCTGACCATGGCGATTCCCTATGGCAGGGTGCGGACTTATGGTGAGATCGCCCGGGAACTGGGCAAGCCAAAGGCAGCCCGGGCGGTGGGGCGTGCGGAGGCAACCAATCCCATTCCGTTGATTATTCCATGCCACCGGGTGGTTGGCGGGGATGGGCACCTGCATGGATATGGGGGCAGGGGTGGGCTGGTGACAAAAGCAAGGCTGCTGCGGATGGAAGGGGTCCCCGTGGACCAGGATCGCCTTGTTCTGCAGCCACAGCTTGGGTTGCATTTGGAGGATGAACTTGGAAGTTGAATCGCAAGGATTTCGGGCTGGATTTGTTGCTGTCATTGGTCGCCCCAATGTTGGCAAATCCACGTTGATCAATGCCCTGTTACGCCAGAAGGTGGCTGCGGTTTCACCACGTCCCCAAACCACCCGCCGCAGGCAGCTGGGCATCCTTACCCTGCCCAATGCCCAGGTGGTGCTGGTGGATACACCCGGTCTGCATATTCCACAACATCAACTTGGCGAGGCGATGAACCGCGCCGCAGTGGAAGCGTTGGAAGACATGGACCTGATTCTCTGGATGGTGGATGCCAGTGTGCGTCCCACGGAAGAGGATCGGCTGGTGGCAGACCGGTTGAAAAACCTTCGCATCCTCCCGCCGGTACTTTTGGTTTTGAACAAGCAGGATTTAATTGGCGTGGAAGGATTGTCCAGGCGCCAGCAGGAATACCTCGATTTGCTGCCATCCGCCACCCTGTTGGCAATTTCGGCAATCCAGGCAGGTTCCCTGTCCACCCTCCTGGATGCAGTTGTGGAGCGCATGCCCGAAGGTTTGCCATTTTATGATGAAGACCAGATCACCGACCTCTATGAACGGGAGATTGCTGTTGACCTGATCCGGGAGGCGGCGCTCATTCACTTGCGGGAGGAGGTGCCGCATGCCATTGCTGTGCGGATCGAGGAATACACGGAACGCAGTGAGACGAATGCATATATCATGGCGACCATCTTCGTGGAACGCGACTCTCACAAGGCAATGGTGATTGGGGAGGGGGGGGCAATGCTGAAGAAGATTGGCACCACCGCCCGGAAGTCCATTGAGGAAATGAGCGGACGGAAAATATTCCTGGAACTCCATGTCAAGGTACGGAAAAATTGGCGCAATGACCCTGCTGCCTTGCGGCAGTTTGGTTATTCCATCGAGGATGACCAATGATTCTACTGGTTGCAGCTGGATTCTTTGCGGTTCTTAACTGGTGGGCAGCCTGGTTTGAGAAAAAAAGACTGATTTATCTCGCCAAACCGGCATCCCTGTTTTTTTTGATTCTTTGGTCTTATTACCTCAGCGGGTGGGATGGCAGATTGATCTGGTTTGGTCTGGCACTCATCTTTTCCCTGCTGGGGGATATTTTTCTCATGCTGTCTGACCGATTTTTCCTGTTTGGCTTGGCTGCATTTCTAACGGGGCATGTATTTTATATTGTGGGATTCAATAACCCGCCTGCTGCCCTTTCATTATGGATGCTTGCACCTTTGGTGGCTGTATCCCTGGGGTACGTCTGGATTATGAGCACCGTCCTGCGGGGATTGCATCCTTCTCTTGGGATGCGGAACATGCGCATCCCGGTGCTGATCTATGGATTGGTCATCAGCATCATGGTATTTTCTGCACTCAATACCCAAATCAACCCGGAATGGACCAGGCAGGCAGCCCTGCTGGCAAGCCTGGGAAGCATCCTCTTCATGTTTTCTGATTCCATCCTGGCGTATGCCCGCTTTGTCCGCTCCATACCCCACGAAGGCTTCTGGGTGATGATTGCCTATCACCTGGGGCAGTTTGGGATTATTGCTGCTGCACTGGTGCAGGCTGGCGTTTTGTAACTACGAGCGCAGCAACGGGCGGAAACCTTCCCCCAATGCCTCGTGGGCTGTACCAATGACCATGAACGCCTTGGGGTCAGCTTCCTTGACCATTTCCTTCAATTGGTTGACCTCGGAGCGTGTAATGACGCAATACAGCACCGGGCGGTCGTGCCCGGTATATCCCCCGGTGCCCTCCAGAATGGTCACGCCCCGCTCCAAGCGTTCCATGACCATCCCAATAATATCCTCCGGTTTACTGGTGATAATCATTGCAGTCCGGTAGATGGCACTGCCTTCCGAAGCCATTTCTGCTGCCAGCCCGCTGACGTAAATGGCTACCAGACCATACAGCGCTTTTTCCCAGCCAAACGCCAGTCCACTGAGCAGGACAACGATTGTATCTGTTGCCAGGTATGCCTGTGAAATGGATATCCCAAACTTGTGATTCAGAATTCTGCCCAGGATATCCGACCCGCCGCTGGTGCCGCGGCCGCGGTAGACCAAACCCAACCCAATTCCCAACAGCAAGCCGCCGTACAGGCAGTCCAGCACCAGGTCATTGGTAATTCCCCCGGCGGGCAGGAATAAGACGAGCAGGTCGGTGAGCAGCGAAAATGTCAGGATTGCCACAGCAGTCCGGAGGGCAAACCGCGCCCCGCCCAGGTAGCGCCATCCCAGGATGAACATGGGGACATTGCCCAGGAAGACCATCAAACCAATCGGCCAATTGGTATAAAAGTGAATGATCTGGGCTGCACCGCTGATTCCGCCGCTGGTTAACTGGGCAGGCACCAGAAACAGGCGCATGGCAAGCGACTGCACCAGGGCGCCCAGGATGATGAACAGGTAATCCTTAACCGTATGCCAGGTAAATTTTTCTGCTGTCAGATCTTTGCGAAACTGCTGCCAGAGCGTTAGGGATGAATTCTTGGGTTGAGCCATGACCTGCCTCCTGATGGAATAATCGCCGGAATTATACAGCCAAAGTCAAGATGGGAGAAGATGGAAATAATCATATTAATTGGATGATAATAAAATACATGGATTTTCCTGATAAAAATCTTCATTTATGTAAGATGGTATAATAATATTCAGGTTGCATAGATCCCCAATCAATACCGAGGTGTCCGGGTGAGCAGGTGGCGAGGTAAATTTGTCATTGGATTGACGGGTAACATTGGCACCGGAAAGAGTGTGGTCCGGCGCATGTTGGAGCATTTGGGTGCTTACGGTATTGACGCAGATGCGCTTGCCCACCGCGTGATGGCAAAAGGAGCACCCGGGCATGCTGCGGTGGTCCAATTGTTTGGTACCTGGGTGTTGGGGACGGATGGCGAGGTGGATCGCGCCAAACTGGGGCGACTGGTTTTTAATGACCCATCCGCTCTGGTGCAGCTGGAAAAACTGATCCACCCTTATGTTCTCCAGGCAATTGATTATTTTATCCAGCGGACAACCCACCAGGTGGTGGTGATTGAGGCGATCAAGTTAATCGAAAGCGGGCTGGCGGGGCATTGCAACAGCCTTTGGGCGGTCTATGCTCCCCCCGAAGTTCAACTGCGCCGCCTGATGCAGCATCGCAAGATGAGTGAAACGGATGCCCGCCAGCGGATTGCCGCCCAACCTCCCCAGGAGCAAAAGGTATCCGCTGCCCAGGTTGTGATTCGCAACATTGGCACGTTTGAGGATACCTGGCGGCAGGTGGTGACCGCCTGGCAGAAGATCACCCCGGCGCAGGAGGAACCTGCTGCTCCGTCCCGCCCGGCAGGCGCCACACCCGGCGAGTTAAGTGTGGTTCGGGGTGGTCCGCGGCACTCCAGTGAAATCGCCGACCTGATCAACCGGTTGACCAACCCCAGACCCTCCCTGACGCGGGAGGATATCATGGCAGCCTTCGGCGAACAGGCATTCATGCTGCTGCACGTTGGGAAAACCCTGGCAGGTGTTTTGGGATGGCAGGTGGAAAACCTGGTAGCCCGAACCACTGATATTGTATTGGATCCATCGGTGGCTGTTTCACAGGCATTGCCTGTGTTGATCAATGAAATGGAGCGTGCTTCCCGGGACTTGCAATGCGAAGCATCCCTTATTTTTGCCACCCCCGAACTGGCAAAACAGGCAGCCATCTGGAAATCCCTGGGATACGAACCCCGTACCCCGGAAAAACTGGGTGTGCTTGCCTGGCAGGAAGCTGCGATTGAATCCATGCCACCCAATACGGTTTTGTTATTCAAGCTTTTACGGCAGGATCGGGTATTGCGCCCCATCTGACCGGTCTACTGGATGGACTGACCCTTTGGACGAACTGCTCAACGAAATCATCTTTCTGTTTCAACGCCTGGATTGGCTGAGTATCCTGGACCTGGTTTTGGTGACAGCCGTCCTGTTTGGCATTCTCATGCTCCTGCGGGATACCCAGGCGATGGTTTTACTGCGCGGCGTTCTTCTTCTGGTGGTTGCCCTCGCAATCCTCACCAGCCTGGTGAATTTGCAGGCATTTTCCTGGCTCATTACCAATGCATTGCCCGCTCTTTTATTGGCTGTGCCGGTCATTTTTGCGCCGGAAATCCGGCGCGGTCTGGAACGCCTTGGACGCGCGGGTCCCAATCCGCTGGCATTTCCTGCCCGCCGATCCAATGATGAACTGGTGCGGCAGATGATTCGCACCACGGTAACAACCTGTGCCCGGCTTTCAGCCCGCCAGCACGGCGCGCTGATAGTCCTCCAGCGGGAAGACAACCTGCGGGAATACATGCAGACGGGCATCCTGCTGAATGCCAGGGCATCGACCGAATTGCTGTTGCAGATTTTTTATCCCAACACCCCCCTGCACGACGGTGCTGCCATCCTGGTGGATGACAAGGTGATTGCGGCTTCGTGTGTGATGCCGCTTTCGGCAAGCGGGGTATTAAACCGCGCTGCAGACCGCCGCATGGGATTGCGCCACAGGGCAGCGCTGGGTATTTCAGAAGTCAGTGATGCCATCGCTGTGGTGGTATCGGAAGAAACCGGTTCCGTTTCTGTTGCACAGGGCGGCAGAATGATTCGAAGGCTGGACAGCGAACGCTTGGAGAACATTCTGCTGGCGTTTTTCCAGGCGGATCGTGCCGGGATGGTGCAGCCAACCCTATTTTTTCAGCGCTGGTTTGAGCATCGCTTGCCGCGAAAACCGGAGGATTGATGGTCAACTCATTCCGGCGATTGATTAAGATACTGCCCACCCTCATCACTGCCTTTATTTTGGCGGTTGCTGTCTGGGTGCTTGCCGTAACATCCAACGATCCAACCCGGCAGGATGTATTTCCCCAGCCGGTTGAAATTGAGTTGATTGGACAGGATCCGGGGCTTGTGCTGGTGGGTGATGAGATTGGCACCGTCCAGGTGACTCTCAGCGCACCGCAATCCGTGTGGTTGGAATTGACCAATCAGCAGGATGTTCTGCGGGCAGTGGTTGATCTGTCCGGTCTGGAGCCGGGTACGCATATCCTGCCGGTTGACTTGCAGGTCAATGCCCGCCCGGTGCGTGTGATTTCGTACACCCCGCAAACAGTGGAAATCAAACTCGAAACCCTGCTGTCCAATGATTACATGGTGGACCTGCAGATACGCGGCGAACCGGCAATCGGGTATCAGGCGGGTTTCCCCACCCTGGACGCCCGCACGGTGACCGTGGTGGGTCCGCAATCCCAGGCGGAGCGGGTGAAAAAAGTCCGGGCTGTGCTGGATATTTCCGGCGCGCAGCAGTCCATCACGCGGACAATCACTCTGCAGGCGGTGGATGCAGGGGAGGTTCCGGTGGACGGCTTGACCATCATCCCTGGCGTGGTTACTGTTACCCAGCCAATCACCCAGCGGTTTGGGTACCGCAGCGTGGTTGTCAACGTGGTGGTGACGGGTCAGGTCGCTGGCGGGTACCGCCTCACCAACATCTCGGTATTTCCACCGGCTGTAACCGTTTTTTCGGCTGACCCGGAAATTGTGAACACCCTGCCCGGCTACGTGGAGACGCTCCCGCTGGACCTGACCGGCGCCAAGGATGATATTGACATCTTTTTGAACCTGAACCTGCCGGAAGGGGTTTCCGTGGTGGGAGACCAGACAAGCGTCCTGGTGCGGGTGGGTATTGCTGCCATTGAAAGCAGCCTGCCCTTCTCCAACATGCCCGTGGAAGTTGTGGGGCTGGCTGCCGGATTCGATGCCCAGGTGTCTCCGGAACTGGTAACGGTGATTATCAGCGGACCGCTTCCTCTGCTGGATGCATTAACCCCGGCGTCGCTGCGGGTGACAGTGGATGTCACTGGTCTGCCGGAGGGGATTCATGTCCTGTACCCGATTGTGGAACTGGCGGTGTCGGACCTGGTGATTCAGTCCATCCTGCCGGAGACCGTGGAAGTGGTGATTGCCCGGGGGGGGACCGCAACGCCGAGACCGTAAGGAGAACAATGAGAAAACCTGTTGTCGCCCTGGTGGGGCGCCCCAATGTGGGCAAAAGCACCTTGTTTAACCGCCTGGCGGGTGAACCGCTGGCAATTGTGGATGATACTCCCGGCACCACCCGGGACCGGCTGCTTTCGGAAGGGGAATGGAGCGGAATTCCATTTTTCATTGTGGATACCGGTGGAATTGATCCCTCGGAGGGCGGGCGGACCCCTCTCTCGGTTGGATCGGCGGAATTTATTGAGGAAATTCGATCCCAGGCAGAAATCGCCATCCAGGAAGCGGATGTGGTCCTGTTCGTTGTGGATGCCATCAGCGGCGTGACGCCTGCCGACCGGGAAGTTGCCCAGATTTTGCGCCGGAGCCAGCAGATTCGCGATGGCAGCCCTTATCCCCCTGTTTTGCTGGTGGTCAACAAGGCGGATAGCGCCGGTCTGCGGAGCAGTGCGCCGGAATTTTTTGAACTGGGAATGGGGGAACCGCACCCCATCTCCGCCGTCCACGGCACTGGTACCGGCGACCTGCTGGATGTATTGGTGGAATCCTTTCCCAAGGGGGAGCCGGAGGAAGATGATTCAATCAAGATTGCCATTGTAGGCAAGCCCAATGTGGGCAAATCCAGCCTGCTGAACCGCCTGGTGGGTGCAGATCGGGCGATTGTGAGCGATATTCCCGGCACCACGCGGGATGCGATCGATACCCGCATGGATTATGATGGTCTGCCGTTGACCCTGATTGATACTGCTGGAATCCGGCGGCGCGGCAGGATTGAGCGCGGGGTGGAGAAATACAGCGTCATTCGCTCCCTCCGCGCCATCGAGCGGGCGGACGTTGCGCTGCTGGTGGTGGATGCCACGGGCGGATTGACTGCCCAGGACGCGCATATTGCCGGTTTCATCCTGGATGCATGGAAGAGCGCTGTGGTGGTGGTGAACAAATGGGATGCCGTGGAAAAGGATACCCATACCCTGCAGCAGTACACCGAACGCATCCGGCAGGAGCTGAAATTCCTCAGCTATGTCCCCATCCTCTTCATCTCCGCAAAAACCGGGCAGCGGGTGGACCAGGTGCTGCCAATGGCACTGCGAGTGCAGGAGGAACGGCTTGCGCGGGTTCCCACCGGTGCGCTTAACCGCATCCTCCAGACCGCCCAGGATGTGCATGTCCCGTCTTCCAAGTCGGGCAGGGCGTTAAAGGTGTATTATGGCACCCAGGTGGGCGCAAATCCGCCGACCTTCCTGGTGCACGTTAATGATCCGAAACTGGCGCATTTCACCTACATCCGGTTTTTGGAAAACCGCATCCGTGAGGAGTTCCCATTCACTGGGACGCCCATCCGGGTGATTCTCAAGGCACGCCGGTAAAACCCGCACTTGACGGTTCCCCTCCGGGGGGGTATAATCTGGTCATCATTGCGGGGTAGAGCAGAGGCAGCTCGTCGGGCTCATAACCCGGAGGTCAGTGGTTCGAATCCACTCCCCGCTACTAAAGTCAAACCAGAGTCCGTCGGGCTCTGGTTTTTCGTTAGCCTGGCGCACAGCGGTAGACATTTTTCCAAAAATGGAGGAATTTCTTATGAACCGCAGTTCGCCGGGTACGTCAAAATCCAAAGTTTCACTTTCCTTAGCCAAAGCCATCGACGGCTTCCTTAAATTCAAAACAGCAGAGGGATTAAGCCAACGCACAATTACCTCCT
>ENA-UPTA01000755-UPTA01000755.1-activated-sludge-metagenome-genome-assembly--contig:-NODE-755-length-37340-cov-7.282714_pt1 | contig 37340 bp, 31 predicted proteins | sample MGYA00238184_ERZ773361 | MGnify/ENA primary metagenome ERZ773361 (study PRJEB29100, sample SAMN05720205) | activated sludge metagenome | isolation source: anaerobic digester from wastewater... | reverse complement strand
CCCGGCTGCTGTAAGCCGGGGGACGGATAAGGGTTACTTTCATAGTGACGTCATGTTTTTAAATCTTCCGTACTGCAACAGCTGGTTCCTTTATTTTTCTTGTAAATCGGATGAGCCCACATGCTGGAGATGAGAGAATGAAGGCCGCTGTCCTTCACGTTTCCGAAGGAATGCGGGAACGTGACGCAGAGCTGAATATCGCCGTAAGGAGAGATATTGAGCATCCGCCCCCTTAACGCCTGGCACACCTTGGTTTTGCCCTTTACGGAATACGCTCCTTCGATAAACGCGAACGAGGGATCCATATTCTCTATCACCAGCCTCTTTTCCGCCTCAGACAGCTCTATCTCTTTCTTTTTAACCCACTCTCCGGAGATGATCGGGAACAGGATCCTGATGCCCGCGGCCCGGAGTGATTTCGAAAATTGAATAATCTCGGTCAAAGCGCTGTCATCACGGGGGGTGGCGAAACTCTGAATCCTCCGCCGGGTGACGTACGTGGAGACAATACACGGGATGTTCTCCTCATGGCAGCCCTGCACCGCTTCCACCGCCCGGCGGTATACCCCCGGCAGGCCGCGCAGGCGGTCATGCTCCTCTTCTTCCACGCTGTCCAGGCTGACATTAATGCAACTGATCCCCGCGTCTTTAAGATTTTTGATCATCAGGCGGCTCAAAAACCAGGCGTTGGTCGTCAAAGAAATATACAGCCCCAGGTTTTCCCCGTAGCGGACCAGATCAACGATGTCTTTCCGCAAAAGCGGCTCCCCTCCGAAATAATCCACCTTGGGGATTCCCATCGCAACAGCCTCATCCAGGATTTTTTTGACCTCTTCGGTCTTTAATTCCCGGTTCAAATCGGCGTCGCTGAAATAATTGGATACCGAACAATGCTTGCAACGGCAATTACACCGGTACGTCACAGACAACTCAATAAGCCAGGGAATTTTTTTACGGAATATTTGTGTTAAAACCCAGTACCGGGACATCACGTACGCTTTCCGGGGTGTCATGCGGCTTAAGCCAACCCGGGCGTAAAGCCGTGTCATCCCGAAGAAACGTTTAAGATTTTTCCATAAACTTTTCATGTTGAACCCCTCATGATAACGATGTCGATTCAAGGATATATATGGACTCCCATGAGTTGCCAGTGTTCAAGCGAGCCCTCTTTCTCCGCAAAAAACTGTCGTGTCGGGCTCTCATTCACTCTGGCAACCCATGGGAGCCCCTTATGAATATACCTCCCCATCTTATACAATTCCCGATTGCATACAATTTTTATCGACAAAAAAATGCTCCCTCCCAATTTTTCGTAAAACTTTATTTTCTTCTTCATACCGGCTGATATCATCCCTCGCGTGCAGGCGCCGCGTCGCGCAGTCCCAGCACAGATAGTGCCCGTTACAGCAGGCCACGCGCGCCACCTCGATCTTACCGCACTCGCTACAACGAAAATTTTTCCTAAAAATCCGAACCCGCATCGATTTGCCGCACATCAAGCACAACGTGGCATGAAGAGCGCACGGTTCCAGGTCACGGTATTTCAAAAAATTTTTCATGATAAACTTAAACGGCACAGGCAGCGGTTTTCCGGAAACCCTGGTCCGGCCCTTCCGGATCGCGTCCAGGATTTCCTCCGGGCGATCGGCCAGGACTTCCGTGCACCCCTGTCCGATAAACGACGCGTCCGTTGTGTCCGTTCCCGCGACATGCGCCAGAGGCAGCCCCCGCGCCAGGGAACGGGCCAGCAGATTATAAATGCCCACGGAACCAAGCGCCGCATTATAAACCTCCACCGCATCAAAAGGCAGATGACGGATTCTCCCGCCGAGCCCAAGATGCAAATACGGGTGAACCGCGACCGCGATCCCTCCCTGGTCATGAATTTGAGCGAGGGTCTCCTCCACGCTCAGGAAGTCCTGAATCTTCCTTTTTATCCCCAAGGCGATCACGTGCCCGGCTGCCGTCCATATTTCCTGCCCGACAAGGATGACAAATTCCGGGAGCTTGTCCTGCAGCCAAAGGGCGTGCGTGACGTTAAAAAAATTCGTGACTGCGAGCCCGTCCATACCGCGCCGCCGCAGGCTCTCTTTGAGCTGAAACTCGTTCATAAACGTGCGGCCGAATGATTGGGTGTGCGTATGCAAATCCAGTTTAAAAGACATTAATCCTCTTTCTCCTGGGGACTCGCCTTACGGCTCCGCCAGGCAATCTGCGCCATTTCCAAAAAAATTTTCGGATAATACCGAGGCGAAAGCATGAGCGTGTTGGACATGGGCAGCCCCCAGTGACAGGTACAGGCCTCCCTCTTCATCCGCCGCTGGAACTGCTTCATCTCCTCCGAAGCCAAAATCTGTTTCAAATCATAACCGTTAGACCTCAACTGTCCAACCGGCTGCCATAAGGGCTCGCACGGGAACACGGCACCGGTCTCATTGATGACAATGACCGACCGGCCGGCCCGGCAGAGTTCATGCATATTCTTGCGTTCCAAAACCTCTTTCAGCAAATCATTCTTGGCGACCCGCAACGCCATGGTGAATATTGAATGGATATCCGTCACGCGGCGGGCTTGAGCCCGGGACCGCAGCCGCCCGCAAAAGCGGAAATATTTCTCCCAGTCAAAACGCATCGCCTCGGCATTGCAAACACTCCCGTGGGCCACGGAAAACACGACCCGGTCCAACCCGGCGAAATCGTTCTGGAGGATTTTAAACAACGGCTCCATGTGGTCCTGGTTATAGGCGGAATAGACCACACACGCCTTCAGGCGGAAATTCCGGTACCGTTTTTTAAAAGGCAATAACATCCGGTATGTTTCCCGCACCTTCTTATACCCGTCTTTGAGGCCGCGGATATTATCATGGATCTCCGGCGGGCCATCGATGGAAAGCTGCGTGTCCACGATCATATTCGGGCAGGCCCGCGCAATTTTCTCGACCTGGGACGCCACCCGGTCCGGGAAAAACGCGTTGGTCGGCAGATCGACAACAGCCGGGGAACAATGACGGTATAAAATTTCAATAATATGGTGCAGGTCCGGCCGGAGGAACGGCTCCCCTCCGGAGATCCCCAGCACGTTGATCAAAGGGATCCGGCAGGCAATGTTTTCGTATTCCTCAAGAGTCAGTTCGTCTTTGGCGGCGTTGCTGTCCATGTTCTCTCTGTAAAAACACATTTTGCACGCCGCATTGCAACGGGCGGTGACGAAAAAAACCACGTAGGAAGGCCAACGGACGGCCTTTAAAAGGCGGGGCAAAAGAGACGGCACGTTATTTCTCCTTCGGAACCGCCCGGTAAGCCGCGATCTTTAAAAAAAACCGGATGGGGACCATCCGGGCCACAAAGGCTTTGGCGGCATTGGGCCAGTCAGTAAAGACCCGAACCTTGTTTTCCGTTAACCCTTTTAAACCGATCCGGGCGACATCCTTAGGGTCAGATGCGCTATGCCATTGCTGCAGCGCCCCGCCGGTCGCCCGGGACAAAAACCGGCTATACGTCCGGCCGGGATAAAGCCCGGTGACATGGACGCCGTGCGGCAGCATTTCCTGATGCAGGGCGTCGGTCAGCCCGATGATAAAATGTTTCGTCGCCGCATACACGGCCGATCCGGGAATCGTGTAGAACGAAACGACCGACCCGACGTTCAAAACTCCTGTCCCCGGGCGGCCTTGCATCAAAGGCAGGAAGCTCCGGCACAGGAGAACCACGGCGTCCATGTTAACCTTCAGCATGGATAGCCCGATTTCTTCCGGCATGGAAATAAAATCCCCCATATACCCGAAGCCGGCGTTATTGATGAGAATATCCACCTGATAGCGGCTCTGAAGGGCCCGGCACATCTCCCGGACGTTCTGTCCTTCTGCCAAATCAAAACAACAGGTCTCCAGAACCGTCTGGCGCGCCGGCTGATTCAGTTCAGATTTCAGGGACGCCAGCGCCGCCTGGTCGCGGCCGCAAAGGATCAGCCGGCTCCCGCATTCCGCCAGAATACAGGCCATCTCTTTTCCAATCCCTGCCGTCGAGCCGGTCAAAAGCGCTGTTTTACCCCTGTACCATTCTTTCCAGTTATGGTTTTGACTTAGAGCCATTGTCTTCTCCTTGAATTTGAGCCCGCCCCAAAATGCAACGCTTGCATCACAGGTCGTCTCTGAAAACGTACATCATCCGGTCAAAAATCAATCCCATTATACAGTATAATAATAAAAGAAAACAAAAGACATCCCAATAATATCTGGCCGCCCTTCAGGGCAGAACAGACGGGAATCAACGGCACACAGCTTTGGGAGACGGCCCCGCATACGCGCCATATCTCTTGCTGCGGTAAAAAACCGCTCCTCCTGCAACGAGAATCCCCATGACAATCACTTCCTGAAAAAGAAAGACAATTCTCATAAACGACGGGCTAAAAGAAAATTCAATTTCATGCCGGCCGGCCGGAACCACCAACCCTTTAAAAGCCAAGTTAGCCCTGTACAGGGGCACGGGACGACCATCCAGCGCGGCCCGCCATCCCGGATGAAAACTGTCGGTGAAAACCAAAAACTTGTCGGTCGGGAGATCTGTTTCCAACGTTAAGCCGTTGACCGTATATTTCTTCAGCCGGGCCTGCGAACTGGTCCCTTCTACGAACAAGGGATCCCCGTCTCCGCCCCGCGAGGCCATGACGCGCACAGAAGGAGAGATATCCCTTAACGAAGCGTGAACAAAAGCCACGTTTTGTCTCCATCGGAACGCCTCGCGCATCTCCATGAATAGCGAGGAAATCTCAAACACAGAGGTCACTCCGGACACAGCGGGCAGGATGTCCCCGGCAGGAGATTTTCTTACAAGGGGCAAAGATTCATCCAGAACTTTCACCCGGTCATACAGAATAAATTTGTGCTGGCTCAATGGACGGAATTCAGGTTCAGGGATATAGGTCGCCAGAAAATAGGACCAGTAACAAGGAAAGGCATTCTGCCACCGCATGAAAAAGCCCGGTGAATCTTCCATCCGGATACGGTATATCGCCGTAAGGACATGTTCCTCTTCCGGTGAACCGTGAAACAACGGGCGAAGAGGCCGGACAAAAGAAAAAGTGGGATGACGCGTTGGAATCCGGGCGTGGTCCCTGATCAGCGGCCAGACCGAACCCGCGTTATGCTGATAATGCCCGATGACTTCCAGGGGCTGAAAAAGCACACCACCGACAAGCAAAGCCCAAGCGACCGGAGATAAAACCTCTCCTGCTTTTTCAACGGTTCGCCTGATCCAAAAAACCAGGCTCAACAGAATCACGATCAGCGTCGTCGTATGAATGACCGATTGCCATAAAAGAAACAACCCAGCCGCCATATGGATCAAGAAAATATACGCTACCCGCCAATGGCGGCTGGGCAAATCCAGCCCTTCCCATAAAAGGTTTCTAAACTGTTCCGAAACCAGCAGGATAAACGCCGTTAACAAGAAAGGATTGAAAAAATGCATGTTTCGGATGAGCCGGAAAATAAAGACGTGTTGAAATAAAAATTTATGGACGGGGGTCGCCTTTTCCAGCGTCAAAAGAGACAAGAAAAGACTTAGGACAGCAAAAAACAGTCCCCGGCGGGTCACCCGATTGGGCAGCGATAGAAGCAAAACCAGAAAGGCCCAGTTGCCCAGATAAAGAATGCCTTCGTTGCCGTAATTCAATTCATTTAAATCGGCATAGAAATCGCGCAATGACATGCGCGCCGCCAAAGCACCGTCGGTAAAAGCGGCGTAATCCGGGTAAGCCAGCCCCTGGTTAAAGACCTGGTGTCCCTGATGCCTGAAAGGGACGACCACTTCTTTGCGCTGAATGCTGTTGTAAGCCAGCAGTCCAGGCAGGGTGGAAAAAAGGACCGCGAGGATCATGCCCGCCGAAAACAGCCGGTTTCGCAGCGCAAAGGAACGGCAGCGCCGCCCATAATTGAGCACAACCGACGGGGCCGTCAATAACAGGGCCAAACCAGCTCCCAAGAAGACCACAAGCGCGTACAAAGGCAAATAAGTTGTCAAAATTAATATAGAGAAAAAAACCGCACCCAGGGCGTACCGAACGGTTCCTTTTTGATAAAACCGGCACAAAAAGAAAGCCAGCCAGACAACCGGGACAAAAAGAAGAACCATGTGATACTGGACGCCGACGGTCATCCCCGCGGAAGAAAAAAGGGAAAGCAGAAAAGCCCCATACGCCGCCCGCCGATCTTTCAGCACGGCCCGGGCCAGGCCATAGACCCCGAACTGCCCGAGCAGGAAATACAAAAAAGCGACGCCGATAAAGGCCTGATAGGAATCCACGCCAGCGAGCTGCAGAAAAAACATACCCCACCAGACTGGATTAAAAATCCCGATATATGTCAAAAAAATCTGAACCGGCACTCCCCACAAAAGATACGGATTCCAGAGCGGGAAAACCCCGACGCGAAGGTTATCCAGCACAAACCTTACGATGGAATAAATATAAAAAGTTTCCGGGAACACAGGGGCCCGGGCCAGAAGGATGTCCCGGTATAAATACGCCCATATCAATAAAGGCAGGATGAATTTCAGGAAACGCCCGTGTTTATTCTCTTGAAAAAAAATAATATTCACACGCCCCCCTCTTTAATAACGATTCCACAAAATCCGGATAGCCAGGAAAAGCATTCCCGCCCCGGCCAAGGATCCAATGAGAGCGAGCGCATAACTTAACAGCGTCCCGATCCCGTTATAAAATTCAAAAAGGATTTGATGATCCCCCGCCGGGACGAATACGGCCATAAAAGCGCCATACGCCTGGCTGATTTCAATTTTTTTACCGTCTATGCTGGCCCGCCATCCAGGATGATACGCCGCAGGATAAAACATCCATTCCCCAGGAGAAACAGGCACGCGAACCCGGCAACGCAAAAGTTCGCTGTTAAATTCCTCCACCTGGATATCTCCTCTTTCATCTTCACTCAGGACAACCGGAGATTCAGCCGCCTGCCGCCCGGCATCCAATCCTTCCGCCGGAAGGATCAACTGCCCCCGGGTTCCAGCGATCAAATAGGCGACAGCGCTCTGGGGGCCGCCCGGCATTGCCGTCGACAGCCGCTCAAGCGTCCTGACTAAATTACGAAACGTTCGTTCCCTTTGTTCAGAGGTCATCCATGTGACCCGGTGGATTAATTGCAGCTTGGGCCCCCGGCATCCGGCCAGGATCGTGGGTAAAACCGGATTAAATTGATAAAGAGAGTCAACCCCCGGACAAATCATATCAACCCTGATCGGTATAAAACAGGGCTCAAATTGATAAAACGTGGAATTATATGTATAGCGGGGGGCTTTGCCGTATATTTCCATAAACTGATACGCCCTCTGGGCCCGGGCGTCCTGGGGCAGAGGAAAGCGCCGGTCCTGAAACAGACGTTGACAGACAAAACGGCTGGAAAGGACAGCCCTCTCTTCCCCGGTCCGCAGATGCGGCAACTGATGGTAGGCTGTAACCTGAAACAAAACCATATCCCAAAGGGCAAAAACAATAAAAACCTTGACGAGCCGAATGGATAAACCAGGACTAGAATCGCTCCTACCCCGCCAAGCCAAAGCCAATAAAAATAAAAGTGCGGCCGCTCCCGGCAATACAGTTTTTAGCTGAAAAAATAACGGCAGGGGATCAACGGGGTCGTTGGGCATCAATAAAAACCTGACCGCCCCGACCCATAGAAATCCAAAAAAGATAACAAGACCCAGGAATAATTTGTGCCTCCACCCTTCTTCCCTCCAGAAATTATCCCAGCCATAACCAGCCGCCATAATCAAAAAAAACCTGGCCAAGCCCATGACCAGTCCGGTATGCCGAAAATATCTCATCCCTGGGAAAAAATAAAGCGCGCGGGCTATGACAGGGCTAACAGCGAGCATCAATAAAATGATATACGCCAGGGAAAACGAATAAAATCCTTTCTTCCTGACAACCGCTACCGCCCACAAAAAGAAAAATAACGGAAGAAAGCCTATATAAACTGTATTATCCATCTTCGACCCGTTGGACAAAAAAAACGGCTGTGCGAATAAAAGGCTGCTCATGATCTCCCGAAGCGAACTCCTGCCGCCATAATCCGTGAATTCCGTAACAGCAATTTGCCCGCTCTGGCTGTCCCGCCCTGAAGAAACAAGTATCACGCCATGGGTCAAATGCCAGCAGGCCACAAGATAAATCGCCAGCAAGATAAACAAAAGCCCCATCAGCACAAAAGATTTTTTCCTGGGGACGAACAGCCGTGTCACAAGGCCCGGGAAACGGGTCGAGAAAGGTAAAGCCATAAAAAAAAGCACCATCAGCCATAACACGGCATAATACGGCAAACTGCCCCAGAGGGCCAGCAGCAATCCAAGCCCGCCGATCCATAGCCAGACGCCCTTGCGGTGCCGGACAAACCGCGCAAAATATAATAAAGCCCAAGGGAATAAATATACGACCCGGAAATTCAAAAAAACCTGGGTATATGCCATGATAGAACCCGAAGCACAAAGACCGACAAAAAAGGCCGTATCTTTACGGAGGAATACATATCGTGCCAGTTGATATACCCCGCCCAGAAAAACAAAAGCCTCCAGGAATAAAGACAATTTATACAAAAACAAAACGTCCCTGACCCGAAACAGGATCCCTGCCAGCATGGTAAAATAACTCAAAGGAGAAAGGCTCATTAATTGATTCATCTGGGCGGGCAACCCATAAGAGACTTCCGGGAACCATTGCATAATCTTCCCGCGGAAAAAAAATTCGTTATAAAAAGCATGGAATACCCCGAAGACATGCATGGTGTCATGCATGGGGAGCACAGTGGCCGGGAAAAAAGGCAACTGGACCAGCAGAAGAAAAAAGGACAGGACTAAGAAAGTCCGGTCCAACGATCGTTCAGTTCGTTGAAGGGTCGGCGACATGGGGTTTTAAGCTTGATAAAGGAGATAAATCAAATCAAAATTAGTGTGCAGGGGGTACGGCTCCTGCTCTTCCGGGTCTGTCATCCCAAGCCGCAAGGCCTGGGCTTCATCTTCCTGCGCCGCCGTTGTTTCCCCCAAATGGCTTCGGGCCAAAGACCGGTAATGATACCCCTGGCCACCCAGCACGAGAGGATCCGCGGCAATGGCGACGGAAAAAATTTGTTCGGCCACACCATACCGGCCCATCCGTAACAAAGCCAAAGCCTGGTCAAAAAGCAACAACGGGTTCGCCCCGTGCCGGGTTATCCCCAAAGTCGCGGCCTGAAGCATCTGTTCATGCTGGCCGAGACGGTCATAACTCTGGGCCAGAATGTGGATCGCATGAATCTCGTCCTGTTGAGCCCTTATGCGGAAACGGTTCAATATGCGGCTAGCCCCCTCTTGTCCGAGCCGGATATTATGTTTCCTGACAAGGTCTATCATCAATCGCATTGTCCACGGGATCTCCTGAAGGCTGCGCTGTAAATACTGCACAGCCCTTGAATGATCCCCAAATGTGTAGGATATCATCCCAAGATCCCAAGAATAAGTATAAATATGCGGTTGCAGGGACAGAGCCGTTTCATACGCCTTGAATGCCCGGTCTAAATCCCCTAAATAGTACCGGCAAAATCCCATATGGGCATAAAAAATGTCAGCAAGATTAGATCGGCCAGCTAATAATTCATAATATCGGGCTGACTGGATAAAATTCTGCCGATCAAAAGGGGCTTTCCCATTTTCGAAACTCAGCAAATAATAATCAATCCGGCTCTTAAGATAATTCACGCGGCTGAGATAGGCGGTGTCCGCATCAGCTAAGAAAACAAGCAAGGCCACCAAAAGCGGAAAAACAACGTATGCGCGAGAAAATATTTGTTGCCGGGGACCGGTCTGGGCCATAACAAACGCCTCTATAATGACTGAATGTGGATTTATTATATAGAAGAAACACAGCCAAGGCAATAAAGGAAAAGGGTATTTAACGCTAAAAAAACGGCCGGGGGCAATGTCCCCCGGCCGCCAAAGCGAATCAAAAATCCTGTCTTTTACTGCCGCTGTTTGATAAGCACCTTAAGTTCCTGCTGGCGCTTCTGGTATTCGTCAATACGCTGATTCAATATCTCTTCTTCTTGCTTGTAAAAATCCAGAAGCCGTTTGCCAAAATCCTCTTTCTCTTTATCTAACTGCTCTTTTAATTTCTTATTCTCCCGCTCCTGTTCATTCGCTACAGATTCCAGACCGGTTTGCTCTTTCTGCAGGCTCAGGAATTCTTCTTTAAGATTGTCGTTCAATTCCTTGAGTTCATCCATGCGGCCCTGTTTGGTGTCTTTTTCCTGTTCCATCATGGCGATCTGTTCGGTTAACTGCCGATTCTCACCCTGTTGCTGCTTAAAAAGGGTCTCTAAATTAGCATAATCCGCCTTGGCTTGTTCAAACTCTTTGATCAGGCCCTGCAATTTTTTGTTCTCTTCTTCCTGAGCTTTGGACAGGCTTTCCAACTCTGCTTTTTCCTCCTGAAGATAAGAATACTCCCCTTTCAGCATTTTATTCAAATTTTTAAGTTCATCCATCTTAGCCTGTTTTTCATTTTTTTCTTTCTCCAAGACCCCCAGTTCTTTCTTAACTCTTTTGTTTTCAGCCTCTTGCTGGATAAACAACTTTTCTAAACCATCATATTCTTTTTTAACTTTATCAAACTCCTTGATCATTTTCTGGAGTTTTTGATTTTCTTCTTCCTGGGCCTTGGCCATGGTTTCCAGCTCTCCCTGTTCTTTATGCAGGGAATCATATTCTTCCTTCAACATTTTATTAACTTCTTTCAGCTCTCCCATGCGCCCTTCTTTTTCGTTCTTTTCTTTCTCGAGTTCAGACAACTGTTGCTGCAAACGTTTATTATCCACCTGCTGCTGCTCATACAGGACCTCCATTTCGTCATAGTCTGCCTGGGCGCTCTCAAATTCCTTGATCAGTTTCTTTAACTTCCGGCTTTCTTCCTCCTGCGCTTTGGTTAAAGACTCCAATTCCACATTCTCCTGAGTTAAACTTTCATACTCCTCTTTCAGCATTTTATTGCTTTCCGTCAGTTCTTCGGTCCGCTTTTGTTTTTCCGTTCTCTCGGTTTCCAAAACTCCCAGCTTTTCGGACAAGGCCGCCGTTTCCTTCTGCTGCTCCTGAAAAAGGGCCTCCATCTGGTTATAATCCGCCTGGACTTTTTCAAATTCGGCGATCAACCGCTCATAACGCTGCTTTTCATCTTCTTTATTTTTCGCCAAAGTTTCTATTTCAACATTCTCGCTCTGCAGGCTCTCATACTGTTCCTTGAGCTGCTTGTTGACCACCGTCAATTCATCCACCCGCGCCTGCGTTTTGGTTTTCTCCGCATCCATCTCCTCCGTCTTTTTGCGGAGGTCTTCATTTTCCGTCTGCTGGCTCTGATAAAGGTTTTCCAGTTCTTTATAATCTTTCTCCGCCTGGTCATACTGTTTAACCAGCTCAAGATTTGTCTCCTCTAACTGGGTGTTCTTTTCTTCCTGGACGCGGTTTTCCTCTTCCTGGCGGACAATCTGCTCCCGCAGCAAATCGTTTTCCTGTTGTTGCTGGACAAACATATCCTGCAGTTCATCATATTCATCCTGGCGTTTCCTGAAATCAACCAGAATCTGTTTGTTCAAATGTTTCAATTCAACAATCTTTTGCTTTAACTCGTCATTAACCTGCTCCTGGCTTTTCATCTTATCCTGTAAGACTTCATACTCCTCTTTCAACATCTGCTTGCTCTTTTTTAACTTTAAATTCTGCTCGGCCTGTTTTTTATTTTCTTCACTCCTTTTTTCATTATATTCCTGATGCACATGACTATACGGCCGCAGCTGCCATTCATACAGCCCTTCCTCCTTTTCCTGGCCCCACAGGATTTCCGCCCCCCCCAACGAAAAAACCACGATGCCCACCCAAATAATTATTGTTTTTAGCTGCCGTAACGTAATTTTTTGCATGTATTTCTCCTCAAGTTGATAATTATGTATAATACTAATATTCAATAAAATAGGGCATATTGTCAAGAGGACATACCAGGACGACCTAGGACAGGCGGGCCGAGGAAAAACAAATCCGTCCTGGCTTCTCAAAATTAAGGAATAATTATCTTCTTTACAAAACAGGGAATAAGCCGATAATATATAACTATCTGAAAATTTTTGAATTTAAGAGAATCTATTTTTTTTAAAAATAATGCGGGTTTCGACCTACCAAACTATTATTAATACTATAGAAAACGACCCGGCGACCTTTGAATGGCTGAATTACTTTATCTGGCAACCGCGGGTTAAACCTGTGTGGCAGAAAAAACCCGACCTCCAGGCCCTGACGGCTCCTCTAAAAAGAACCGAAACGCTTGAAATAATCCATAAAATATTAATTTTAGTTTTACTGGGAGGATATATTGCGCATCATCTTCCTGTTTTTCTTATGATAATCCTTCTGTTCGGCGGCTCGCTTATCATAAACCAACGGGCTAAAAAGCAAATCGTTGTTAAAATCGGAGCCGCTGTGCTGAAAGAAGAGTTTGAGGAGCATTTTTTTGAAAAAAAAACCTTGTATCACCTGACTGAAATTTTAAGCCAAAAATATCACACGTTGTCCCTGCCCGACTCCATTTTTTTTACCGAAAACATTTTAAGGGCCCTTTTAATCGGGTTGTTTCTTCTGTTTATTTCGCCCTTTTCCCCGAATAATATATTCGATGGGCTGTTGTCTTTCGTGCTGCTTTTTCTTGCGGGCCGATGGGTTTTGACCAGTCATCACATCTACCGCTTCTCAAGAATCCTCCAAGCTCTTTAATACATGACGTTACCGATGGCCAGTATTTTAAGGATAATCCTGCCCAGGCATACGAGCGACACCAACAAAAGCCAGCCGTTCCTTGATGTGGTCAGATAAAAAAATAGCATAATAAACGGGAAAACAAAGCCAACCTTCTTAAAATCCAAATTTTTTGTTCTAAAAACTATTTGTAACGTCGTGAAGCGATGCCAGTTCACGTTCATAATACGCCCTTCCGACAACAGCTCATCAAAAAGCCGCGTTCCCGGCAAAGGTGTCAATATACAAAAGCCGGTGTGGCCGGGGAAAACATTAAAACAAAATTTCCAGTAGTCCAGGAGAGTTTTCCATCGATCGGAGTCGTAACCAAAAATAAAATGCCCTTTGACATCAATGCCCGCATTCTTGAGCCGCCTCGTATATTCCAAATATTGCTCCGCCAGCCTCAGCTTGCCGCCCTGTTTTTTCTCCGGGGACGCCTGATTGATTTCATACCCGATCAAAAGACCAACACAGCCGCTGGCTTTAGCCAGCCGCAAACACTCCTCATCCGTAACAATATCAAGGCTGCTGCACCCCCGCCACTTAATGTTTAAAGGAATGAACGCCCGGAACAATTCCCGGGCATACGCCGGATTCGTGAACATATTACTGTCGAGAAAATGGAAATACCTGCGCTTCGGGCGGAACCTGCGGATCAGTTCGACCACCTGGGAGACAGGTTTACACCTCGTCCGGCCCCGGGTGATGGCGCCAACGGCGCAGAAATTGCAGTTGAACTTGCACCCGTAGGTGGTCACCAGATTATCCACAACTTCATGCGCCGGCGCCTGCATCAAGAACTGATGAACCCGGTCATACTGCTCCTCGGTCGCGGCCCCCTGATACACCCGCTTGAGGTCATTATTTTCATAATCGGCTAAAAGCGCTTCCCACACCCCTTCGGCCTCCCCCACCACCACGCTGTCACAAAACGCCAACGCCTCTTCCGGAAGGCAGGACACATGGGAGCCCCCCATCACGACTTTAGCGCCTCTTTTCCTGAACTCCTTCGCTATCTTGTAGGCCGCGTGGATATTGCAGGTATGACTGGTAATGGCGACGAGGACATCCTTCCTGTAATACCGCTTACGCCAAAAAACACGGCGGAATTTTCTGATATGGTACCGCGGCGGAGTTAAAGCCTCCAGAACAAGAAAATTATAGGGATAATACACGATAAACAGCGACGAAAAATCTTCGCGGGAAGACCCTCCGCCAAGGGGATTAACAAAAAAAATCTCTTTCCGCGTTCTCCCTCTGTCCCTTAATTGCGGACTCCTTTGAATATAAACTTTCACTATGAATATAAACAGCAATAAACTTAAATATTTCTCTACCCCGATAAGAGCTCCGGAAAGGTGGGGATTCTTTAATCCCTCCCCCGGGACAAGCACATGCGCCGCCAGCTGAAGACCCCATATCAAAACGATAACAGCGGCATCTGGCAGGGTGATGGCCGGAAAAACCCGCAGCTTGATCCCGCCAGCGGCGGCCTTCCGCCGCAGAAGCCCGAAGGCCAGGGCGCATAAAACAAGCAAATCCAGTCCGAACCCCACAAGCCCGTTTTGCAAATCCAGCCCGGCGGAAAAAAATAAAAACAAGACGGACAGCTTTACCGCCTGGGCCAATAAGTAAAGAAGGCAAACTTCCCTGACATTCCGCATAAAGGACTTCAGGGTGATGTAATATTCTTGTTCCGTACAGAGATCGACCAGGGCTCCCAGAATCCCACTGTAAAGGAAGACCCTGATCAGCGTTCCCGCGATAAAGAAAACGCGGACATTTCTTTGGATAAATGCCCCGCTGAAATAATTATTGATTACCGCCCCTTCACAAAAAAATAATATGAGCACCGAAAAAAGATAGGAGTGCAGAATTTGATAAGACTCCCGGAAACACTTTCCTGTTTCTCTCATAAACCGCCTCCTCCCGGCCGGAGTCCCCGCCTAAAACCGGCCTGGCTGTTTCCAGACGGCGATTAACGTCATCCTTGCGGGCGCGATTCAGGGCGACACAAGGCCGGGGCTCAGCACCGTCCAAAAAATTTTCAAAATCAAAAAAACGGCTATCATCAAAAGCCAGCCGTTTTGAGACGTTGTGAAAAAGAAAAATATTTTCAAAAAGGGGTATAACGTCTTCAGTGTGACATAGTCCATCCGGCGCGGCTGTAAAAGCAGCTGGAAGGTCGTGTACCGCTTCCAGTTCGCGTTCATGACCCGCCCCTCGGACAGCATGTCCTGATAAAGGAGCGTTCCCGGGAGGGGCGTGACAATGCTGAGGACCGTCCACGACGGCAAGATAGACAGGCAAAACCGCCATAAAGCCGGAATGTCCCGAAGACGGTCGGAATCGAATCCGAACATAAAGTGTCCTTTCACGCTTATGCCCGCTTTTTTGATTTTTCGCGTGTATTCAAGATAGCGGTCCGCCATCTTCAGTTTGCCCCCTTGTTTTTTCTCGGTGGAGCTCGGGGCAATTTCATACCCGACCAAAAGCCCTATACAGCCGCTGGCTCTGGCCAGCCGCAAGCAATCCTCATGTGCGGCGATATCAAGGCTGCTACTCCCGGTCCAGATAATTTTTAAAGGAACCAACGCTTCAAACAGCTCCCTCGCATACGCCGGGTCGGAAAAAATATTACTGTCTATAAAACGGAAACACCAGTGCCGGGGCCGGAGTTTTTTTATAAGCTCAACGACTTCCGGTACCGGTTTTTTCCTCATCCGGCCTTCATAAATATTGTAAACCGAACAAAAATGACAATGGAATTTGCACCCGCGGGTGGTTTCCATATACGCCATGACCTCATGCGAAGGAGCGCGCACAAGATATTGATGCACCTGATTATAATGGCTTTCGGAAGGGATGCCATGATACACGGGTTTAAGCCCGCCGGCCTCATAATCCGCCAGGACTGCCGCCCACACGCCTTCCACTTCGCCCACCACCACGCTGTCACAAAACGCCAACGCCTCCTCGGGCAGGCTGGTCACATGCGGCCCCCCCATGACAACCCGGGTTCCCTGTCTCCGGAATTCCTTGGCGATTTTATAAGCCTCAAAACTATTGCACGTGTAGCATGTTATCGCGACCAACACGCCCGGTTTGTAATAACGTTTACGCCAAAGAATCCGGGAGAAAGTTCTGACCGTATACGCCGGCGGCGTCAGCGCCTTGATAACCGTGAAAACCGGCGGATGAGATCTTAAAACAAGCGAGGCCAGACTCTCCCATATTGTCCCTCCTCCCAAAGGATTAACGAGGAACAATTCCGCCCGGGCAGAATAAAAATCCCTGATAGCCGGCAGGCCGTCTAAAATAAATTTTGTGATGAGGATAAAAAGAAGGATATAGAGATACTTAGAGATAAAAACCGCCAGCAGAGCTCCCTCCTTGACCGGGGAAGACGACTGCAAAAAAAAGACAGCCGCCTGGACCGCAAAAACCAGGACAATCGGCCCCATGGTCCTGACCGGGAATGTTCCGGAACGCCAATGAAAACCGACTTGAGCACGATATTTTTTGTGGAGGATTATCCCGCTCAGGAAAAAAAGCAAGGGCAGGTCCAGGCAGGCCCCCAACAGCGCCAGGTGCGCGGTCTGATCCCAAAAATACACAAAAAAAAGGAGGCCGACTTTCAGGATATGCATCAGCATCGTCAGAAGCCAGAAATCACGGACATTCCTCCAGAAGTCATGAATTGTGACGCTGTATTTCTCTCCGGACAATAATTCGGACAGGGTGCCGCAGGCCCCGCTGCCGATAACCAATTTGCCTATATAACATAAAACTGCCAGGAAAAACTTCTGTGAGGCCACAATCCCGGGAGGAATATATGTAGTGACAACAGCTTCGTCAAGAAAAAACAACAGGAAAACTGGAGAGATATACGTATGGAGCAGCTGAAACGCCGAAGTCAAGGAAGGATGGCTTTTTTTCATCAATCAGTTTTTCACCCGAATGGAAGTCCCCCGGGAAAGCCAAAGGGCGTCACCCCCAATTTCCTGTAACCGTTAAGACTTTCCTGTGAGTAATTCCTGAATTTTGCGCAACAGCTCGTTCTGATCAAACGGTTTGGTCATATAAACATCCGCTTTAACCGCCCGTCCGATATCCTTGTCATAATCCCGATTTCGGGCCGTCAGCAAAAGGATGGGAATCCTATAATATTTTTCATCCGTTTTCAACTGCGCGCACACGCTGGAGCCCTGAATATCCGGCAGCATCATGTCAAGGACAATGCAATGCGGCATACACGTTTTGGCTAACCGCAAGGCCTCTGCGCCGTTATAAGCGCATATCACGTCATACCCTGCCCGCACCAGCCTAGCCTGGATCAATTCAACGATATCGGGCTCATCGTCAACCACAAGGATTTTTTTCTTAACCATCAAACCCTCTTTATGGGGTGCAGCGGCATCAACTCTCCGTGGTCCTCCTCGATTTTAAGGGCGGGCACCGCTGTTTTGCCCTGTATAATCGTATTCTATCTCCAGATTCCCTTCCCCGGCGTAAATCTGCCTCTTATACATGAAACCATCCTGATAAAAGTCAACCTGGCGCAAAACCCCCTGTTTGTAATATTTGCACTCCCCGTTCAACTGATTTTGCATATAACTTTCTTCCGCGAGAATCTTCCCGTCCGGCTCATAAATGCTCTTGGTCCCTGTCAGCAAACCGTTGTCCAAAGTGTATGTCTCTTTCAGTTTACCGCTTTTGTAAAACACCTGCACGGTTCCGGTCAATTTGCCCTCAACCCAGGCAGAAACTTGAGACACTTCCCCGGTTGGGTAATACTCCCTGTAAACCCCAGCTTTCTTCCCCTGTTTATATTCCTGTTCAGAAAAAAGCGTACCGTTATCATATATTTTAATAAGACCCTGCAAATCGCCTTCCGCATACTGCCCCTCTTCCAGGAGTTCCCCCTTAGGGTTCAACTTCTTATAAGGCCCTTGCGGCAAACCATTTTTATAAACATATTCTTTGCTTATGGTTCCAACCTCAAAAAAAGTTTGGTTAAGCCCGTCCGGCCGGCCGTTTTTATACTGCACTCGGCTTTCCACCTTACCATTGGGATAATAACTAATCGACAACCCGTGCAAGCGGCCTTCCACGTATTCGTTGACGGCCTTGAGTTTTCCGTTTTCGTATAATGTCTTGGCCTTCCCGCTCACCTTTCCAAAACGTTTTATCCCTTTCTGCCGTAGCCGCCCGTCACGGTCCAGAGATTTATAGACGCATTTCTTCAGATTCTTCTGTTGCTCCAGAGAAAATTTGCTGCAATCCGGGGCGCCACAGGCAAGATGTAAAAAGCCCAGCCCTACGAGTCCTCCCACCTTAATTCCCTTCATAAAAAACTTATTCCAAAACATACGGCCCCTCCTGAAAACACACCCCTATTTGTAACACATCTCCCCCGGAGACGCAACGGGATTTACACTGAACACCCCCACCCCGCTGGCCTGCATGCCGCTTAAGCGTTTCCAGTCCTTTTAAATATCGTGGAATTCATCCCAGGTACCATAAAAATATGACGATATGATAAGGTAATATTTGGTCGGGGAGGAGGGATTCGAACCCTCGACTCCATGCTCCCAAAGCATGTGCGCTAGCCAGCTGCGCTACTCCCCGGTATTGGCAAACGGATTCAAACTCTCCGCTTCAAGGCCTTTGTATGAGTCTGACCCTAAATAGCGGAAAGATCCATACGCAGAAAGGTCGGGAAAAACAAGGTCATTTATAGCAGATTTTCACAACGACGTCCAGAAGGATTTCCAGATACCTCGCGCAGGGATATTTGTGCTTCCCGGTCCGGCGCGAGAGCTCCTCAAAACCCAGGGGCCTCCATCCCCCTCCCCCTTTCCTAGAGAAAATGCTAGATGATGACAGCGTTTCATAATATAATACCTCCACCTTGAAATCATGATGAGATAGTCCGACATCAAAAAGACTGCTTTCCCTGCATTTGAGAGTGATCGGTTAAAAAGTATAGATCTCACGACAACTCGTGTATCGGCTTAAAACACCGGAGAACCTTTGTCATGTATTTGGAAAAAATCAACAGCCCCCAAGACCTCAAAAAATTGGATATCGCCAAACTGTCTGTTCTCGCCCAAGAAATCAGGCAAAAAATCATCGAGGTTGTTTCGGAGAACGGAGGGCACTTGGCTTCCAACCTGGGCACGGTTGAACTGATTATCGCGGTGCACTACGTATTTAATGCCCCTCAGGACAGTATCCTTTTCGATGTCGGGCACCAGGCTTACGCCCATAAAATCCTGACCGGACGGAAAGACCGGATCAATACCATACGGCAATTCGGCGGCATCAGCGGCTATCCGACAAGAGAAGAATCGCCTTACGACCCTTTTACAACCGGCCACGCCTCCAGCTCCATATCCCTGGCGGCCGGGATCGCCGCGGCCCGGGACCTCCTGAAAGGGAACGAAAAAGTCATCGCTATCCTAGGGGACGGCTCCCTGACCGGAGGTTTAGCTTTTGAAGGCCTGAACAATGTCGGCCAGGCTCAAAAAGACTTGATCGTTATTCTGAATTCCAACGACATGAGCATCTCCCCCAACGTAGGGAGCCTCAGTAAATATCTGAACAAACTCATCTCCCAGCCGATTTATAACCGGGTCAAAGACGGCGTTCACCGTTTTGTTGAAACCCGCCTGCAGCGCATGGGACCGAGGATGATGAAAGTCACGGAGCGGTTTGAGGAATTCCTCAAGGGGCTCATCGTTCCCGGTATCTTTTTTGAAGAACTGGGATTCCGGTATTTCGGCCCCCTGGACGGACATAACGTGCAGTCCCTGATAGAAACATTTAAAAACATAGCCACCTTAAAGCTGAAGGAGCCGATATTCATTCATGTAATCACCCAAAAAGGGCATGGCTACGCCCCCTCTGAAAATAATCCCGTCGCATACCACGGGGCGTCCTGTTTTGACCGCACAACAGGAACTTTTACAAAGAAAAAATCTCCGGATAAAATGAGTTATACCGAAGCTTTCGCCGACAAGCTTTTAGAGTTAGCCCAGGAAGACAAAAAAATCGTCGCTATTACCGCCGCCATGTGCGAGGGGACCGGGTTACAGGCTTTCCGGGACAAGCTGCCCGAAAGATTTTTCGATGTCGGGATCGCCGAAGCGCACGCGGTGTGCTTTGCCAGCGGCCTGGCGCTGAAGGGCTTCAAACCCGTTGTGGCCATCTACTCGACTTTTCTACAGAGAGGTTATGACCAAATCCTTTCTGACGTATCCATGCAAAAGCTCCCGGTCATCTTCGTCCTGGACCGGGCCGGGATCGTCGGGGCGGACGGCATGTCCCATCAAGGGCTCTTTGACATCGGGTACCTGCGCCATGTCCCGGAGATGGTCGTCATGGCTCCCAAGGACATCCCGGAATTAAAAGATATGCTGGCCTTCGCCGTTTCTTTAAACCAGGCCGTGGCGATCCGCTACCCGAAGGAGGACATCCCTGTTGAATCCGGCCTGCCTCAAGAAAAACTGACCTTGGGGTATCCCCAGGTGATCAAAGACGGCGACGATATCCTCCTCTTAGCCCTGGGGAGCATGGTCCGGCCCGCCATGCAAGCCGCTCAAGAATTAGCCAAAGACGGTATTTCCGCAAAGGTAGTGAACGCCCGGTTCGCAAAACCGTTAAACCCGGGAATGTTTATGAAAGAAATCTCCAAATTCAAAAAAATTGTCACTCTGGAAGAAGGGGTCGTGGAAGGCGGATTTGGCAGCGCCGTTCTGGAACTGTTGCACACCTATCCGGAGCATAAAAACGCCATTGAAATTAAAATGATCCATCTCCCCTCCGAGTTTATCCAGCACGGCGCCCGGTCTCTTCTGTTAAAACATTGCGGTCTGGATGCAGAAGGATTAACAAAAACCATCAAAGGATTCATGAAGTCTCCTAAAAACGGCAAAATATTCAACTGGATTTCTTCCACCCTTCCGGTCAAAAACTGAACAATTCGATTTTTTTATTGTCAGGAGGCCCCTGTCTGTCGTTTCTGATCACAACCGATAAAAACTTTCCAAAAAAGGGGTGCCATGAAAAAAGCTTTAATAATCGGCTCGGGGTTAGGCGGGTTAGCCACGGCCCTCCGGCTTCTCTCCTCCGGATACGACGTCACGATCCTTGAAAAAAACGCGACGCCGGGCGGGCGGCTGAATCAGATCAAACTCGACGGATTCAAGTTCGACATAGGCCCGTCCTTTATGAGCATGACCTATGAGACCGAAGAACTTTTCCGAAGCTGCGGCCTGGCGCCCACCGTTCAGTTGAAAGAACTCGATCCCCTTTATCAGGTGTTTTTTGAACACCGGCCCCGCCCTTACAAGATATGGAAAAACCTGTCCCGCCTCGAAGAGGAGTTCGCCGCCATCGAGCCGCATCTCAAAACCAAAATCGACCGATACCTGACTCGCGGCCAGAAAATATTCCATGACACCGAAGGCCCGCTCATCAAAAGCAATTTCAACGGCCTCGCGGATTTCCTGGGCAAAATGGCCCGATGGGACACGGCCCTTCCCCCTTATCTTCTTAGGAATATGTGGCAGGAGGTGGAACGGAATTTCACGTCCCAGGAGGTCCGGATCATCTTTTCCCTGGTTGCCTTCTTCCTGGGCGCGACCCCTTTTGAAACGCCGGCCATCTATTCCCTTTTGAACTACATCGAGTTCCGCCATAACGGATACTGGGGCGTCTCCCGGGGGATGTACAGCCTCGTCGAAGACCTGGTGGAAATCATCAAGACAAAAGGCGGCCGTCTTATTTTTGAGTCAGAGGTCCGGGAGGTGCTGAAAAATAATAACCGGGCTGTCGGAGTCGAAGACCAAAACGGGCGCCGCTGGGAGGCCGATGTCTTTGTCTGCAACGCCGACGCCGCCTCTTTTCGCGGACAAATTTTACGAAGACCGGAATACTGCCCCGCCCGGCTGGACAAAATGAACTGGAGTTTCGCCCCCTTCACAATCTATTTGGGAGTCAAGGGAAAAATCGAAAACACCCTGCAGCACAACTATTTTCTCGGCAACAATTTTAAAGGATACGCGAAAAAAACCCTGTCCTCTTCGGTCAGCCCGCAAAGACCGTATTATTATGTCCATGTCGCTTCCAAGGCCTATCCGGATTATGCTCCGCCGGGCTGCGAAAGCATTTTAATCCTCTGCCCTGTCCCGGACCTGCGTTTTAAAAAGGACTGGACGGACCAGGAGCCCTTCGCAGATAATATCATCAATGATTTCTCCAGGAGGACGGATTTCGATGTCAAAAAAAACACGGTCACCCGAAAAATCCTGACCCCGCAAGACTGGGAAGCCCTCTTCTGTCTTTACCGGGGATCGGGGTTAGGATTGTGCCACGGGATATTCCAGATGGGATATTTCCGTCCCAAAAACAAGGATGAAAAATTAAACAACTTTTACTATGTCGGCGCTTCAACCATCCCCGGCACGGGACTCCCGATGGTGATCGTCGGCTCAAAACTCACGTGCGAGAGGATCATGCAGGACCATGGATCTTTATAACGAAACCTGTCACCGGATCAGCCGCCTCCTGACCAACCGCTACAGCACGTCCTTCAGCTGCGGGATCAAAGCTTTTCCCCGCCAGACACAGGAGGCGATCTATGACCTGTACGGATTCGTGCGTGTCGCCGATGAAATCGTCGACACGTTCCATAATTATGACAAAAAAAAATTGTTAAAAGATTTTGAGCAGGACACGTTTGATGCCATCCGCGCGGGCGTGTCGACAAACCCCGTTCTGGAGGCTTTCCAGCATGTCGTGCGCAAATACAATATAAAACGGGACTACATCGAGGCTTTTCTGACCAGCATGGAAATGGACCTCACCTATCAGACGCACAGCCAGGAATCTTATAAAAATTACGTTTATGGGTCCGCCGAAGTCATCGGCCTCATGTGCCTGACAATTTTTTGCGACGGGGATGACGCGTTATTTCAGGAGCTGAAGGCGCCGGCCCAAAAATTCGGTTCCGCGCTCCAGAAAACGAATTTCCTCCGGGATATTAAAGGCGACCTGGATGACCGGGGGCGGATTTATTTACCCGGGGTCGCAGGCCGGCAAGGCATCGATGAAGCGGCCAAGAAAAAAATCGAAACGGAGATCGAAGAGGAATTCCAGGAGGCACTCGCAGGCATTAAGCGAATGCCCCGGGCTTATGTTCTCGCCGTGTATTCCGTATACCTTTATTACACCGCCCTGTTTAAAAAAATCAAAAAACATCCTGTCCGCGTCCTGTTGAAAAGGAGGATCCGCATCCCTGATTTTCAAAAATTCCTGCTCCTGCTCCAGGGATATTTCATCGTCCGCTTCCTGTGGAACCGGCCTTGGAACAAGGCCGGTTTTCCCAAAATCCCTGAAACAGCTTCAGGCAGAGGCGTTTAAAATCCGGCTAATGCCGACTTAAAAACACTCAATTCTTTGGTCTGCTGGGCATTAAGGCGCCGGCTTTGCAGCATAAAATCAACAACCTTTAACTGGAATTCCCGGTCCAAAACAGAGTAGTCTCTTTTTTCCAGAAGGCGGCAGATCATCTGAATATCCTCAGACCGCTTTTTAGGTATATCAAAAAACGGGGGCAAATGATGCAGGGAAGAAAACCGGAGGAAATAGGTTTCCAAATCAGCGCCCGGAGATTGAACAGCCTGATCCAAATACTTTAAACAGACTTTAAGGTAATGCAATTTTTGGGCCGGCAAGGCGGAATATTTTGCTTTAAGACCCTGTAAAGCCCCATAATATGCCATCAGGGCAGGAGAGAAATGCTCCGGGGCGCCGGGAATCTTATGACGCAGATAAGCAAGCAAATCATCCACGAAACATTCTTCTTCCAACGCCTGTTCAAAATTGTTCCGCAAATAAGACCTCACCTCCCTCTCCTGCGCCGGCAACAGCGCCAGCCCGGCACAAACCAGCCTCGGGGTACACAAAAAGAGCCCCAGAAAAAACAACAGGCTGATCCCGCCCGCCCCGGCCGCTTTAAATAAGGCCGCCTCTCCCTTCCTCCGGCCAGGTTGAATCACGCCCGCGCCCCTTTCTCAAGCATGCAGCAGTTCTCTCAAATGACTCGTTGAGGTTTCATCCATTCTCGTGAAATAAATCGCCAGGCCTTCCCCGGCCACAACCCGGGAAACGCGCGCCAGCCCATGAATCATCCGGGAGCCGTCCCCCGAAAGCCGCTCAATACAAAACCCGACTTCATCATTCCTATCCAGATAAACGCTGTTTTTCATCTCGATAAACGCGCTTTTAAAGGATAGGTCTTTCAATCTCCCCTGCAACGAAAGCTGTGACCCGACACTGATCCGGGCCGGCAAGTTGAAGGCGAAACGCGCCTCCCGCCTTCTGTCATGTTGTCTCATTCTCTCTCCCCGTCTCCCCTGTTTTCCTTTTATAATACTACGCCCGCCGAGTCTGTCCACGTAAAATATCCGCCAGGCAAAACCTGGCACGGCCGTGACTCCGTTCGGAAGAAATTTGTGCAGAGGCGCAGTTATGTTATAATAAACCCTATGATCAAAAAACCCATTCTCATTATTGTTATTGTTTTCATGATCGCGTTCACCGGATTCTATTATATAAATAATTTTTTCCTTCCGGTACAGTTTAAAAAAATTGTTTATGAAACCGCCAGAAAATCTCTACGCCGGGAGGTTAATTTTGCCCAGATCCATTACCGGCCGTTCAAAGGTTTTGTCATCAAGGATTTCGTCATTTTCCGGAAAGACGACCCGAATCTTCCTTTTGTGCATATCAAAGAAGCTCAGTTTAAAATCCTTTTCGCTCCGCTTCTCCAGCGCCAGCAAATTATTATTCCAACCCTGTTGATCAAGAATCCTTTTGTCCACGTTATACGTTATCCGAATGGACAGTGGAACTTTTCCGATCTGCTTCGGGCAAAAACCAGTTCAGCCCAAAGCCCTTTTCCCCTGCTGCTCGGCCGAGTCCAGATTACGGGCGGGCAGGCCGAGATCACAAATCTTCAATTAGACCCGGCCCTTAAAATCGCGATGAAAAACATCAACGCCGATTGCCGGCTGTCTTTAAGTAAAGGGATTGACTTTCAGGTCAAATCCGCATTAGCTGCGCCTTCTTCCGGGATTTCCCTGCGGGGCCAGTTTAATCCCGCGCAAAAATCCTGGCAGGTCAATGTTACAGCCGCTAATGTCGACGCCCTCCCTTTTATAAAGAGCTTCGCGCCCTTAAAAAATATCCGGCTGACACAAGCGGGAATAACCACGGCGGATGTGAACCTGGCCGTGACCCCGGGGCAGCCGTGGCAGGCCGGCGGCTCACTGACAGGCCTCCTGGATCTCGGGTTCAACAACAACACGGTCAAAGGAAACCTTGTTCTGAAAAACGCCGATTTCCGATATGACGGAAAAACATTAAACTATCATGGCGGCATCCTTCTCGATAAAGCGGAGGTCTCCCATAACAACATGAAAATAGTTCAGGGGAACATTTCCCTGAACGCCAAACCCCTTGCCTACTCACTGACCGAAGAGGACCTCGTGATCAAAGGGAATCTCCAGCTCGCCCCGGGCTACCTGAACCCCTCCGAGGAGATATCCCTGTCATTCGGATCGGCCCAGATGAAGGAATTCCATTATCAACAGGAACTTTATACCAACATCCTGACCGGAGAAATATCGGCCTCAAAAGTCAAAATTCTCGCACCCGACCTGGCCTTGGACACCGGCAGTCTAGCCTCTCCCATCGTTTTCAGCCGCAAAGGGCAAAGCCTGGAAGTAACGTGTTCCCCCCTGTTGCAGTCTGTTTCAGTGCAATCGAAGATGAAAAATCTTTCGGCAGACACGCTGCAGCTAAAAATGTCCAGATTCCAGGTCGTGGACCGGGATTTCAGTTTAAGCACAATGATCGAAAGCAAAAACCTTGAGGTGGCCTTTATCGATGAAGATGACAACCTCCATTTTATCGGGAACCCGCAGGTCGACCTCACGGTTCAATACTTTCCGGCAGACCCTCAACCCTGGGTCTGCGTGGGGAAAGCCCTGTTGGATAAAGGATCGCTTTCCGGGCTGCCCCAAACCGGTCCGTTAAACAACATCACCGGCGTCATTGAATTCACCCGTGACCGGATGAAAACATCGAAATTGTCTTTAGAAGCGTTCGGGACCGCATTGTCTTTAAGCGGCTCCCTCAGCAATTTTGACAACCCATTTATCGGCGTAGTCATCAGTGCAAAAAATTTCAATTTAGATCTGTTAAACACCTTTTTTAAAAAACAACTCGAAGACTGGAATATTTCCCCGGGAGGGAAAGCCGAGGTTGAAGGCAGCTTTACCGGCCCGGTATCCTCTCCCAAGGAAGCCCAGGTGGAAATTAACGCCCGCCTGGAAGACGCGCAGCTTCAGTCTCCCCGGTGGCCGGAACCGGTAACCGGGATCTCCGGGATTCTGCGGTATAAAGATGGAACGCTGCGCTGGACCGGATTATCCGTAACGTATTCCCAAATGCCTTTCCGCCTCACGGGTCCGTTCACTCTCAATGGAGAACTCAGCCAGTTTGAGCGCCCCTTCATCGCGACCACAATCCTGGCCCCCGACCTGCAGGCCACCCTCAAAATGGATGTCGATAAAAACACCCTCAATATCGATACATTCGCAGGCGTTTATCATCAGTCAAAATTCAATATCAGCGGCCGGGCGTTCCTGAACGACTCCGGCCCGGCCTATGTAAACCTTAAGACGGCCTTTTCTCTGAACCTGGAAGACCTGGCACAGTTTTCCCCGGCGTTACAGGAGAAGACCGCGCCGCTGGCGCTCACAGGCAATATTTCCGGGAAAGCCCTCTTTGACGGAGACATCAAAAACTGGGCAGCGGGCATTACGGACTTAACCGCTTCGGGGACCAACTGCTCCCTGGGTGGAATCACGTTCAGCCGCGGCAACCTGATCGTTCAACGCACCCGCTCCACCCAAAGCAAAGTTAATTTCTTCGCCACGCTCTACAACGGAGACCTCACCGTGAACTCCCTGTTTGACGTCGCGGACCCAACTTTGCCCGGGAAATTTTCCGTCACCATAAACAACATCGACCTGGCCCAGATGCGCCAAAATCCCCGGTGGGAAAAAGTTAATCTGGCCGGCACCCTGTCATCCCAACTGCAGGCGGAAGGCCCGCTCTTGAAATCAGAACACATGACCGGGCAGGGGTCCTTATCCATTCTCAACGGCCAGTTATGGACTTTAAGTTTTCTCAATGGCCTGGGCAAGCTCCTCTTCATTCCCGAACTGGAAACCGTTGTGTTCACGGAAGGCCATGCAGATTTCACCATTAAAAATAACCAGATATCTACCGAGAACCTGCTGTTGCAAAGCAAACAGATGGAATTAAAAGGCAAAGGCTGGATCGACAAAGACAAAAATATCTCTTTGGATATCGTTCCCAAACTTTACGAAACAGAAATCTTACAGTCAGCTTCCCTAAAAAAAATCCCCACGGCCCTCATCTCACAGACAGACGGATACATCAACATAAAAATAAGGGGCACGCTGGATAACCCGGTCCGTACCGTTGAAAATTTCCCCACCAAACTCCTGAAGAAAACAGCGGAAGGGCTTCTGGAAGGCGTACAGGGGATTTTTGAAGAAATTCTACAATAATTGTTCGGCGGGTCCGCTGAAACCCTATCCAGACAATTCCGGCTCAGGTTCATCTCCCGCCCCCTGCGGGGCCGAAGAGAATTCGGTCGTTAACCTTTATAAAACTCAAGCAAAACTTTCAGCTTTTTTAAGGCTTTCGCCCGGTGGCTCAGCCTAGATTTTATGGCGGGGTCCAGCTCCCCGAACGTTTTCTGATAACGGGGGATAAGAAAAAGGGGGTCATAACCAAAGCCGTTTTCACCTCGCGCGCGGTCCGTGATATACCCGGAGCAAGATCCGTTCACCCCCCCCACAATCCCACGGCCGTCGGCGAGCGCGATATAACAACGATACCGGGCCTGCCGTTGATCCGCAGGGACACCCCGCAGGAGCCGCAGGAGTTTTAAATTGTTTTTCCGGTCATCCGCCCGCGGCCCGGAAAACCGGGCGGAATAAACTCCGGGGCGGTTGTCCAAGGCGCGGACTTCCAGGCCGGAATCCTCCCCCAGGGTCAATGTCCCGGTGGCCTGAGCGATGGTCAGTGCTTTTTTTTCCGCGTTGCTCTTAAACGTCACGCCGTCTTCCACAACCGGCGGGAGGTGAGGATAATCCGCCAGAGACGTAATCATAAACGGCATCCCGGACAACAGGACTTTGATCTCCCGCAGTTTTCCTTTATTCGTCGTCGCGACAAGTAATTCTTTCATGAAGGCACCCCGCCCCGCCGCTTGTCCCGGCCGGAAGCCGAAACAAGAGACGAGTTTCCTGGCCCGTTAAGGCAAAAGCGCCCCCAACTGGCGTTTTTGAATCCTGATCAAATCTTGAATCCCCTGCTTGGCCAAAGTAAGCATCTGATTAACCTGCGCTTTTGAAAAAGGTTCCCTCTCGGCCGTCCCCTGCACTTCGACAAAGTCCCCCCGGCCCAGCATCACGACATTCATATCCACGTCCGCCCGGGAATCCTCCTCATAATTCAAATCCAGCATCAGCGTTCCGTCCACGATTCCGACGCTAACCGCGGCGACATAATCTTGCAAAGGGATATTTTGAATCATCTTCTGTTTCTTTAAATGTTTCAACGCTAACGCCAGCGCGATAAACCCGCCGGTGATCGCGGCTGTTCTGGTTCCTCCGTCGGCCTGGATGACATCACAATCCACTTTCACCGTACGCTCCCCCATCCGGGCCCGGTCCACCACCGCCCGCAGCGACCGGCCGATCAGCCGCTGAATCTCATGCACGCGCCCACTGGTGTCATTCCGCCGGATCCGGCTCGAACAGGACCGGGGCAGCATACCGTACTCCGCCGTCACCCATCCGCTGCCCGTATTCTTTAAAAACGGCGGCACCCCGTCTTCAACCGTGGCTGTGCAGAGAACCCGTGTCTGGCCGAATTCAATGAGACAACAGCCTTCCGCGTATTTGGTGTAATTTTTTATAACCCGAATCGTCCGCAATTCAGTCCGGGAACGCCCGTCGGATCTCATGCGACACCCCTTTCTGCAAAACCCCGCGTGACTTATTTCCGTCCTGCCCCCCGCGCCGCCCTCTCTTGATATTCCGCCGTCACCGTGGTCGTGATCCCTCCCCGAGGGTTCATCACCGCCGTCACTTTAACCCGCCGCGGCCGGCACGCCTTCACGATATCGTCCAGGATCCGGTTGACAAGATGCTCGTGGAAGATGCCCAGATTCCGGAAAGCGACAATATACATTTTAAACGACTTAAGTTCCAGACACCACTGCCGCGGCTCATAAGACACCCGCACCGAAGCAAAATCGGGCAATCCGGTCTTAGGGCAAATACAGGTGAATTCCGGTATGTCAAGCTCAACCGTATAGGTCCGGTCCGCGTACTGGTTTTCCCAAACTTCGATATCCGGTAACGGGATCGACCGAACGCCGGCCTGCAGCCCTTCATAAGCGCTTTTTTTCTTCATAATTTTATCCTCTCCGGGAACTTACCGTAAATTCATCAATTTATGCCACTGCGGCAGAACCCTGACATTAGAAATAACGTCCAAACAACAGTCCTGATACTCCCGGCATTGCTCTAAAACCCCGGCATCCAGGTCTTGAAAACACGGCTGAAGAACCACCCAAAGACCTTTATCAAATCCGGCAATCAGGTCCGCGGCCCTCATGACGTCGGCCTTATGCGTGGTTTGTGAAACCACAATCTTGATAAAGACTTCCACCGGATTATCCCGGACAATTTTTAAAAAACGTTCATGCTCCTGCCAATAGTCCCGCTCGCCGGTTGAACTGGGCAATTTAATATCCATGGCGATCATATCAACGCCCGATATGACACTTTCGAGCTCATCGCATAAAACCCCGTTCGTATCAAGGTATACCGGCATACCGGATTCTCTGAAACGGGGTAACAGGCTTTTCAGGAAAACCGACTGTAAAAGCGGTTCCCCGCCGGTCAAACTCACCGAGTGGCAATGGGACCATAAAGACGCCACCTGCTCAAAAACCTGGTGAGAGCCCATGTCCCGGGGCGCCGCCTGCCCCGGAAGAGCCTGAGGCGTGTCACACCACCGGCAGCGCATGTTACAGTCATAAAACCGGACAAAGACCTGCTTGACCCCCGCGTAAGGGCCTTCCCCCTGCAGGGAAGAAAATATTTCAATGACCGGCGCGGTTCTGTCCATCATCATGTTTTCTTCAATTTCATAAGGGGATCGGGAATACCCAGGGTCTGAAATCCTTTCGCGCGCAAGAAGCAGCTGTCACATGTCCCGCAGGGCTTCGCCCCCCCCCGGTAACATGACCAGGTCAAATGATACGGAACGCCCCACTGCAAGCCCTTCTGAATAATCTGGGCTTTACTCATGTGCAACAGCGGCGTTTCCACTTGAACCGGCCGTTTTTCCACCCCCGACTTTAAGCCGCATTGTAAGACCTGGCTAAAAGCGGCATAAAATTCCGGACGGCAATCGGGATACCCGGAATAGTCAATCGCGTTGGCCCCGATAAAAACACGGCGGGCGCCAATCGCTTCTGCGCAGGAAACGGCAAAACTTAAAAAAATAATATTCCGGGCCGGGACATACGTAACCGGAATCCGGTCCGGTCCGCCGGAACGGTGATGCGGGACCGGGATGCTTTTATCCACCAGGGCGGAACCGCCCCAGGGCAGGGAAATACGCACCGTTTCACAAAGGCACCCCGCGTGCCGGGCCACTTCCCGCGCCTGCCGGATTTCCTTGCGGTGTGTCTGCCCGTAATCAAAAACAAGGCACTGCGGCTGATATCCCTGTCTTAAGGCATAGTAAAGCGTGGTCGCGGAATCCAGCCCCCCCGACAGAAGAACAACGGCCTTCTTGCCCCGGGACGCCAGGTGCGGCCGGGGATACCCCGTGGAAGGAGAAAGACAGGTTTTCCTATTCATAATACGTGACACTGGCTTTCTCCGACTCCCATATTCTCACGTGCTTCACCCGGAAAGGCGCGCAATCACGGGCAAAGCCTTGATAAATAAACCGGGCCAGGTTTTCTGTCGTCGGATTCTCTTTCTGAAAAGCCGGCAGATGATTGAGGCAGCCGTGATCCAGCTGTCTTAAAAAAACATTGAGTTTCTTTTTGAGGTCCTGGAAATCCATCACCAGGCCTATCTCATTCAAAGTTTCGGCCTGAATCGTTACTTCTAATTTCCACGTATGACCATGCAACTCTTTACAGGAGCCGTCATACCCCGCCAAAAAATGCGCTGCGGCAAAATCGCCGCCGATGGTTAATTCATACATAAGCACAACCTCGTTTAAGATAACGTGATTCTTTTCACATCCTTTATATCATACCCCAAAAACCGCCTGGCCTGTTTCTGAAAATGTTCCGGCTGGTCGCTGACCAAAAATTTATATTGCGGGGCCCGCCGGGCATCCCGGCCGGCGTGCCGTTCCTCCAAAAGTGTCTGCACCAGTTTACTCACTTCCCAGGCGGAGTCCACAAGGGAAACTCCCCGCCCCAGGACATGGGTGATGACCGTCTTCAGCAAAGGATAATGCGTGCACCCCAGGATCAACGTGTCGGCCCGGCCGCTTTTTATCTTTTGCAAATATTCCTCCGCCACCTGACGGGTCACCGCCCTCCTAAACCACCCTTCTTCGACCAGCGGGACAAAAAGCGGGCACGGCTGACTGACCACTTTCACGCCGGGCATCGTCCGGGAGAGCAGCCGTTCGTACGAACCGCTGCTGATGGTCGCCCGCGTCGCGATAACGCCGATCCGCCGGTTCTTCGTCATCTGAACCGCCCGGTTCACCCCGGGTTCAATCACCCCGACAACCGGGACCGGGAATTGTTCCCGCAGCATTTCTAAAGCGTAACTCGAGGAAGAATTGCAGGCCACCACGATCATTTTCACATGATGTTTCATTAACACAGCCGCATTTTCAAGGGAGAACCTTATGATCGCATCCCTTGACTTAGTCCCGTACGGCACCCGGGCCGTGTCGCCTAAATACACAATATCCTCAAAAGGCAGCCGGCGCATCATGGCCTTCATAACCGTCAGCCCGCCCAAGCCGGAATCAAAAACTCCTATTGGATTGTCTTTCCTCATGGATATTCACCTTCTCTTATAAGCCGGGAGAAATATAATTTTAATAACCCAAGCGGGTGATATATTCCCTTAAACTTCTGGAAATTCCTTCCGCGATTTTCTGGCGATACTGATTAGAATTCAATTGGCGTTCTTCCCGGGGATTGGAAAGGAATCCCACTTCAATCAACACGGCGGGCATCACAGTATTCCTCAGCACGCAGAACCCGGCCTTATATACGCCCCGGTTACGGGCGCGCGCTTCCTGCTCTATGCCTTCTGATATCGCCCGCGCCAAAGCCGGGGATTCCGAAGATTTAAAACTATACAGCATGTCTGTAACGATATTCTCCACGGATTTATTATGCCTCTGCATGGCTAGTTTACTGAAAAGGAGATCGTGGTTCCTGATCCGCTGAGGATCTTTCTGCTCCTGCCGTTCCAGAGGCCGGGGCGCATACACCTCCAGCCCGGAAGCCCGGCCGGTCGTGCTCGCGTTGGCATGAATACTGATAAAAATATCGGCGACAAACTGGCTGGCGATCTCAGTCCGCTGCTCCAGGGAGATGAACGTGTCTTCGGACCGGGTCATCTTAACATCATACTGGGACTCCTCCAAGATTGTTTTGACCCGTTTGGCGATATCCAGAACAATATCTTTCTCATACGTCCCCGCCGTGCCAATAGCCCCGGGATCTTTGCCCCCGTGTCCGGGGTCAATAATAATACGGCAAGGCCGCAGGGACACCGGGCCTTCCGGTTCTATCAGCTTCAGAATAACCTTGCGATAGAAATCCGCCGGCACATGGATCTTCCCTCTCTGCCGCTTCAGGGGTTCACTTAAAAAAACCTTCTGCTGGTCAATGACGACAATTTCGCTGCCCACCATCGCCCTGGCCGACAACGCGCCCCGGCTGAGAGTGACCGCCTGGGACACGCTGTCCCAGTACCAGTTCACCCCGTTCTGTTCACAGAGGGTCTTTAACGACGCACCCTCCGGGGAAGGCGTCCTGACCGTCACACACCCAGACAGGGGAAAAAGCACGGCCAGAAGGCACAGGAGATTTAACGGGCGTTTTAAAGGGCTGAAAATCATTACCGGATCCTCACTTCTCGATAGAATTGCATACATTATACGTTTGCCTATAAAGACAAACAAGAAAAATCAGCAAAAAAGGGGAAAAACCTGCTTTGCAAAGTTAAAGAGGCTTAGGCAAAAGGAAGGGAATCCTGGCCGCACACGGCCTGAAATGTCAGAAAGAGGCCGGCGCCTGGGAAGAAAAATCTTCCGGAGACAAAGCCGTGGACACGTCCCCGCTCATGAGTCTGGGGGTCAGGAAAATCACGATTTCTGTTTTTCGGGTCAAATGGTCTTCGTTACGAAAAGCATGCCCCAAAAAAGGGATGTCCCCCAAAAGAGGGACTTTATTTTCAGAATCAATCTGCTCCTCTTTGATAAGCCCCCCGATGATGACCGTCACCCCGTCTTTAATCATCACCATGGTTTCCGCTTCTGACGTTTCTACGACCGGGATAGAATTATTATTGCTGGTCGTAAGCGTCCTGGTCACGGAGCTGACTTCCGGCCGGATTTTCATCGTGATAAAATCATCCCGGTGAATCGTGGGCGTCACGTACAGTTTAATGCCGACATCAATAAAACTGATGCTTTCCGCGGTGGTTGTCGGCCCGCTAGCCGGAGTCGTCGTAGTCGTCGTCACATAAGGCTCCTGGGATCCCACCAGGATTCTGGCCTCCTGATTATTCAAAGCCGTGATCCGGGGAGAAGAAAGGATATTGGTTTCCCCGATGGTTTTAAGGGCTTCCATCAGAGCCGTGTAGTCATCATTCTCCAGCGTTCCGACTGTCATGGTCCCGCTTTTATCCGTGGTATTTAAAACGCTAAAATTACTTTTAAAATTAAGATTATGATATTCTGAAGCCACCGCTTCCCAATCTACGCCAAATTTATACTCATCGCTCAAAACGACCTGTAAAATTTTGGCTTCAATAAGGACCTGCTGTTCCCTCACATCAAAGGAATAAACCAGCTTATCTATTCCCTCGATGGACACCGGAGTATCCCGGACGATAAGTTTGTTGGACCGCGCGTCATGTTTCACCTGGCCCACACTTTTTGTCAGCACCTCCGCAACTTTTTGAGCCAGGTCTTCCGCCTGGGCATAATTCAGTTCATAAACTTTTGTCGTGACCGGCACGTCTATCTTTCTAATCAACTCTTCCATTTCGGCAATAACGTCTCCGGAGTCCGTTAAAACAAGGGTTCCGGACTTCGCCTCAAAAATAATCTTCCCCAAATAACTCTTCATCTGCGTTAACAACGTCACCATATCCTGGGCGTCGGCGTAATCCAAGTGAACGATCCTGGTTTTCAGGTCCCCGCCGAAGCGGTAGCCGTAGCGTTTTTCGAACTCGGCGGCCGGCATCACATGCAATATCCCTCCATCGTTTTTATACGCGAGCCCGTTCGAATCGAGGATAATACGCAAAGCGTCTTTCCATTGCACATTTTTAAGATAGACCGAAACATTTCCGCTGACGCCTTTACCCGTGATAATATTCATCCCGCTCTTCTGGGCGATCAGCTTCAAAATATCCATAATATCAACATTTTTCATCTGCAGGACATCAATCAGGTCCTCTTCCGTATCCTCCTCTTTCTGCGGGGCCTTCTCTTCCCGGGTGTCAGCCGGGGGGCGGATTTCAATCACCTGGGAATAGCCTTCTTCCGAAAAATCCTTGGCTGTTGCGCCAGGGTCCGCCAAAACCGGTTGCGCCAAAAAATCGGCCGTGACCATCCGAGGGTCTGTCTTAACCAACTGCCGGCGGACAATATCTTCCATCCGGGAGACAGGGGCCACCCGATCCGAAGGGCCGGGAGCCGGACTTACGCCCGCCGCTGCGGGGTTGGGGAGAACGGACTGAACTTCATAATCATTCAAAGCTTGATTAACAATATCCTGACGTTCGGCCGCTGTTCCGGAGGAAAAAGCCAAACAGAAAAAAATCCCGGCAAGGCATGCAATATATTTATATCGGTTAAAATCTGTCATCATTCGGGTTCCCGCCTTATTCCTCCCTGGCGGCTTGCAGCTTTAATAACAGGTTAATCTTCCAGAAGCAGTTCCAACGATGAATCGTGGACCACCACGATAACACGGTCTTCCCGCACCTCCCGCAAAATACCCTCCCCCATCGGTTCCCCCGGAGAAAGGAACAAGGTCTCTTTCTGGGCCAAGTCCTCCACAAGGGCCTGCGGGTGTTGATCCAGCACAATGCCGCGCAGGCGGAAATTGACTAAATCAGCTTTAGGAGCGGCCGGGGGCTCAACGGCACGGGCCTTTGAACCCGGGGGCTCCTTCGCATAAGGCATCACAAAAATCTCTCTTTGAGAAAAAATGCGGCTATACTCCGCGAATGAGGACTGGGAATCGAGGACAGGGTCATTCCTGGCGACAGCTTTGGGCTCAAAACGGTTTTCCTCCAAAGCCGGAAGAGCCCCGGGTTCTGCAAACGCATACCATCGCGCAGCGCAGTACGCAAGCGCCGCAATAGCCACAACCTGAAAAACCTGCGTCATTTTTTTTAGCATATGGCCCTCGTCCAGCCCGTCGGCAGGAACCTCCTTCTCCTCCCTGCGCGGCCAGATTCTACGAGTACTCTGGCATAAGTGCCGGGAGGTGTCAAGCAGATATAAAATTAATCAAGGAATTAAAACTTTACTTAAGACAAAACGGCACCGCAGCCCACTGGTCCGCGGAGAATGCTTACTGATATCCGCTTCATCCACAAAATAAGAATACGGCTCTTTTTGCAATTTAAAAACAAATTCCATCACCTGGGTAAAATCCCCTTCCAGGACCAGGCTGACTGAAAACTCTTTGTAATAATTAATCATTTTGGGTCTGTTGGGTTTAAGATCAGAAATACTCAGGCTGTTTCCAGCGGCCGTGGCTTCTATTTCGGTCAAAATCCCGGACATCACCTCTTCGTCAGACTGAGTCTGCCGGTAATCTTCCAGCAAGGCCTCGTACCGGCGCTGGACAACCTGGCTCTTACGGATGGTGCGGGACGCGCTTAACAATTTCTGTTCGGCATTCCGGATCTGCCGGTCAAGCCCTTCCGAACGGGTCTGAACAGGGGCGACCACCAGCGTCTTGACCAAATAAACCGCGAGCACCGCCAGAGAAAGGGAAAGAATTTTCTTCTCCCGCGGGCTAAGCTGAACATGCATCATGGTTGGTTCTCCTTCTCGTCACGGGATAACTGGCATAAAATTTTAAATTCCACGTATTCTTCCTTATACTGTTTCCGTTCCGTGGCATACTCCAGGGAAACTTTCTGAAACATCAAAGAGCTGACCAGGTTATTATGAAACTGGTTCACCGCGCTCCGCGACACCCCCAACCCCGACACAATCATGGTCCCCTTAGGATCAAGCTGCAGGGAGCGCAAAGAAACGGGTTCAGGCACCTGTTCATAAAGACCCCGGAGAATATCGACTAAAACAATCCGGCTGTGCAATTTATCTTGTAAAGCTTCTACCGCCTCGATATTTTCCTGCGCTCTTTTGACGCTCACCTGCTGCTCCTGCACAACAGCCTGCAAACGGGACAGCCTGCGTTCTTTCTGAAAATTCTCCAGATTAAGCGCCGCCCATAAGACCCCCATCATGCCCAGGAGTGCAATAACAAAACGGATCCCCTCCCGGCGCTTGAGGGCCGAAGATTTGATCTGAATGATCTCCCGGGGGATCAGGTTTGTTTCTTGTGAGAGTCCGTTGGAGAGCCCTCCCAAAAGGGCGGTCCAGGACACGGATCCTGGGATAAGTCCGCCATGGTTCTTCTTCAACCTTTCCAACACCCGTTGACGCACGGACACCTGCTCCACGGCGGGTGAAATCTCAGGGTCCTGCAGGCGCTCCTTCATCCAGGCCAAATCCGCTTCCGATATAATAATAAACCGGGCCACGGAACCGCCCCAGCCTTCACGGCGGCAGGCCTTGACCGTTAAAAAAATCTGCGCCAGGAATGCGGCTCTGGTTTCCGGGTTTTCGTCCTCATGCCCAAAGGCCAAATAACGGGAAAACAAAAGCATGCCGCCCCGCATAAAACAAAGCTCCGAGCCGCGGCGGTCGACATCCAGAAGCGCCACGACATGGTCCGCCGCATCCCGGGGGCTCAAAAGATTTCTCCTGGACCAGGCCCCGACACCGAAGGAACTCAGGACCACCTGATGACAAGGCACCTTCCTGGCGGTCAGGAGGCTGATCTGACTCAAAACAATACCCTTGGG
>ENA-UPTA01000754-UPTA01000754.1-activated-sludge-metagenome-genome-assembly--contig:-NODE-754-length-37345-cov-6.708689_pt1 | contig 37345 bp, 29 predicted proteins | sample MGYA00238184_ERZ773361 | MGnify/ENA primary metagenome ERZ773361 (study PRJEB29100, sample SAMN05720205) | activated sludge metagenome | isolation source: anaerobic digester from wastewater... | reverse complement strand
CTGAGAAAAACAGAGAGCTGGCGATGAAGGTAAAAGAAGCGCAGGATCGCCTGGAGGTCCTCCTCAGGGAAAAAAGTAAATCCGAAAATACCATACAGTCCCTGAATGAACAGCTGCAGCAGCAGAAGAAATTGACTGAAGAAGCGCTGAAGAGTCCCCGAAATGAAACGAAAGCGCCCTGAAATACATTTTTTTTATATCCTGACAACTATTCTGGTTGTCCTGCTGCTTTGTACAGGAGCTGCTGCCGACCGGATATCCGTTATTATTACATCGAACCTTGAGGGACGGGCCATGCTCCACGGGGAGGACTATGACCGGAACGATGAACTCCTGCTCCTTGGACAATCCATTTTATATGAAAAAAACAGAAACCGGGGCGAGCTTTATCTTGACCTCGGGAACGCCTTTTATCCTGGTGTTCTGTCGAAATACAGTTACGGTTCTGTTATGATGGACTTCTTCCAGTTTTTTCATTGCAACGCTGTCCTCATATCTTCGAAAGACCTCCGTATAGGTGTTGATAACCTGAAGTATCTCCGGAAAAGCCGGACAACAAATCTCCTCTCTTCCAACATCGTGCGGGAAAACGAAAATGTGTTTGATCCGTTTTTTATCCACCAGAAGGGGAACAGGAAGATTGCATTCATCGGTGTTTCTTCCGGGAAAATCCAGTTTGAAATTGCGGAAAAGAATGTTCACGGAACATCCCTGGCGGATCATCGGAAGTCCCTGAAAGAAAGTATCGCACGGGCGAAGGGGCAGGGGGCGGAATATTTTGTGCTCATGTCAGGACTGACAACAAAAGAAAATATAGTGCTGATGAAGGAGCACCCGGAAATCAGTCTTGCGCTTTGCGGGGGCGACCATCAGGGTTCCCTGTATGGTTCCGGCATGACACGCCTTGATTTAGGTGACGGGCGTTCGCTGTTCTTTGCCCCGCCTGCGAAAGGATATTATATGCTGGACTTTGATCCGGCGCGACACGCGGCAGCATCACAATATTCGTTTTATCCGGCGGGCTATCACCGTGTTGAGAGCAATTCGTATCGCGAGTTTTCCGGCAGGCTGGAATTATGGCGCCGGCGCTATAAATTAGAAGGTGAGAAACGGATTGCTGATATCAAAGGGAAAGATATCACCGTGGACGAGGAACGCATTGCCGAACTTCTCCGGGATCGGTACAATGCCGAAGTGTCGTTTGTGAAACGCGGTACTATTAACAGGACTTTGTTGAAAGATGAGGTAAGTATCTACGATCTTTATGGAATATCTAATGATGAATTCCCGGTTTTTACCTATCGAATAACAGGGGCCGCGTTGCGGAAAGTTGTGGAAAGCATAACCGGCACCGTGGTAAAAGGCGTCCGCGACAATAAAGTGCAGGGGTACGATGTTGATGATAAAAGGTTTTACCGCATAGCATCAACGCAATCGGTATATGAAGATGTTGCACGCATAGTAAGGAAAAGGAATCTTTCCTACGACAATCACTGGAAGAGCCTGACGGACACCATCAGGGAAGATATGGAGAACGGCCAGGCACTCCTTAATCGTGATTTCGGGTATATTGACAGGCGGTTTCGCGGGACCATCGATGTGGCGATGTCGAATTATCTTGACTATGCAGAGGTGTCCCGTGACGAAAAGATAAGCACACCGCCGGGGCAGCCGAAGTCATCCTACACACAGTGGGGAATGGAGAACAAGATAGTGCTGACCGTGTATAACAGCATGCACCAGTTCATTCTGACTCCTTACATGAATTATGTGGAACTGAACGAGGAACAGAAGGACAGCACCACCGGGGAAATCTCGACACGGAAATTTCTGGTAAAAAACCTTCTCCGGGGAACCTTTGAATACAATTTAAATCTTAACAGCTTCGTGAACCCGTATCACAAATCCCAGTGCGAAACGGTGGTGAAAAAAAATGATGATGGATTGCGCCCGACCATTGTCCGTGAAACAGTTGGAGCCCGTTTCAAGTTGGCGTCTCCAGGGGGCAGCGTTCGGTTTGAGGGGAGGCTCGGGGGAGGATTCGAAAAACAGGTGCATGACCCCGAGGACAGCCCCCTTTACGGTCTTGAAACCACAATCTTATTCACATGGGATTTTCTGGAGCATTTTACCTATTCCTTTATGATGGATTCATTTCTCACGAAAGCAAAACAGGAAAATGACAATGTAAATGGAACGACACGTATTGATCTGGTGAATGCGCTGACAGCCCGTATCAATAATTATCTCGGGGTATCATTGAAATACAAGTACTTCTATTACCATTCCGATGAACTGGATGAAAGTTACCGGTTCAGGCAGTTAATTACTTCCATTGATCTGAAAACAGATTTCAAACTGTGGTAGCCGCATGTAACCTTCGTTAAAACAATTGACATTCATCAATTATTTAGTACACTGAATACAGGGATAGCGGATTAGCGATATCTGCTATATGATGTACGGGTGATCCGGCAGTGTGGAATTATTTTGCTGCTGTTCAGTCAGGTGCTGTAAATATGCCGATAGGTAGTATGATGTCAATTCCCGTATCGTGATAGTGTTAAAATCGAATAATGAAAAAAACCACTTACATTGTACTCGGGGCGGTTATGGCGGTTTCCATTTTCGCGTCAGAGAGGCTTCCTTCCCAGAATTTGGAGGACCTGAACCGTCTTGCCCAGGAGCACTATGATAACCGTGATTTTACCAGGGCCCTGGAAACGTGGATGCTTGCCCTTGAACAGGACCCTGAAAATGAGCGGATACAGAAAAAAATTGAGCTTGTATATGAAGAGAAATATAAGAGGGATGTGGCGTATCAGAAAGCGCGGATCAATTACCGTCAGGCCAGGAATAAAATAAAAATTGATCTTCAGGATGCGAATCTGGAGAAAGCCATCAGGGATTTCAACTCCGGGAAAAAAAACGCGGAAATGGCCCTGCAGTATTTTTTCATTGCCTACAGAATTGACCCGAACGATGATGATCTCCGTGAACTCCGGGAGGCCATGAAAGAGCTTGATAAAGATGTGCGCCTTGCGGAAGAGAAGATCGCGCTTGACCTTGAAAGAAGAAAAAAATACCGGGAGTTCATGGATTGCGCCGAAGAACGGATGGATAATGAAAACTATGCCGGTTCCATCGAGTGCTGGGAAGGGGTCCTTGCCATTGTTCCACTTGATAAAAAGGCTCTTGAGGGGAAGCGGAGAGCCGAGATGGCCCTGAACAACCGTTTGAAATTTGAAAAGATTACGAACCTCCTCAAGGAAGGGAAAATCCTTTTTGATATTAAAAAATATTTTGATTCCCGCAGTGTGTATAAACAGGTGCTGAATCTTGATCCCAACAATGGAGACGCGAAAGACCAGATCCGTGAAATTGATGAAAAGCTCAACGAGGCCCGGTTTGCCGCACAGAAGCGGCAGCAGGCTGAAGGATTTTATGTGTCAGGACTTAAGAATCTGCGGGAGAACAAATTCGATCTTGCAGAGGATGAGTTCCGGAATGTTATTGATCTGATGCGGGGGGATTATAAAGACACACAATACCGTCTCGCCAGCATAAAGGGCCTCAGAAAAGAATATCAGGAATTTTTACGGCGTAAACGCATCAAGGAGGTCGAAACTGAGATTGACAAAGGAATGATCGCTTACGCGGAGGCCCGCTATAATGATGCCATATCTTCCTTTGAGCAGGTGCTGAAGCTTGACCCCGAGAATGAACTTGCCAGAAAACAACTTGCAATTTCCAAAGATGCGCAGAAGATAGATGCGGAAGAGATTGTGGATGAAAATTCGCCATATTTTGATATCGTAGGGCTGATGATTGTATCAGGAAAGGAACTGTACATGAATGGTGACTACAGGGGGTCAAGGCAGAAATGGGAGCAGATCCTGCAGCTTTTCCCCCGTAATAAAATCGCTTCTGCGTACATGCTTCGGGTTACCCGAACAAACCCTGAGGAGTTTAACAGGTTTTCAACAAAGATTGTTAATGACGGGAAGGATTATCTTAAAATTAGAAATTATGACAGGGCCAGAGAGAAATTTGAGCTGGTGAAATCAATCAATCCGGATTTTCCCAATATTGATACCCTTATCACATCAACCAGAGAGCCGCAGCAGATAAGGAGAATAGTTGACGCTAACGTCACTCCGGAGGAAATACAGGCGCGGTATAACATGGGACTGAACTATTACCGCCGCGGCGGAATAGATAATATGCAAAAAGCCCTCAATGAGTTCAAGTGGGTGTCCATGAAAGACCCGGATAACACCCGTGCGATAATAAATCTGAACAAGATTCAGTCGATTCTGCGTATCAGCAGCGGGCAGGTTGAGGTCGGGAAAGAGCAATTGACGCCGGAACAGCAGAGCCTTGTCCGGCAGTTTTACTATAAAGGTATTTCATATTATTCAAATAATGATTTCGCCAGGGCCATACAGGAGTGGCGGAAAGTTCTTGCCATTGACAGATATCATCAACGTGCGAAGAATAATATCAGAAAATGCCTGGTGTTGCTGAGGAAATAAAAAAAGGAACAGGGGCCATGGTTACTGTTAAAAAAGATGTTGTTGCAGTTAATCGGGAATCCGGAGGAAACGGGGAGGATGTGACGCACTCCCCCCGTGTGAAATTCAGTATTCGTTTCAAACTGGCCTTTGCAATTATTGCGCTGGTGTCAACGATAATTATCATTATGGCCCTTTATGTCCGTATGGATTCCAGCGGTATGCTGCGGGAAGAGATTATCAGCTTTGCCCAGCGGGAAACTGAACACCTTGCTATGGTTGCCGAGGATGCCTATAAAAGCGATGACGACCTGTCCGTTGTTGCGACAATCGAGAACCTGAAAAAGGTTCCCGCAATCGAATATGCGTACCTGTTAAATGAAAAGAACTTTGTCCGGATGAGTCTTGATCCGAAAAAAAACGGCGCCGACATGAGTAAAGATGCGGCAACCCTTGCCGCTGTGAAAAATGCCGATCACAAGAAAATACTCCGGAAGAAATACCCTGACCCGAAAGATGAGAACGGGGAAATATATGATTTCTCCAAACCTATAGTTAACCCCCTTTCCGGCGACAGGGCGGGAACTGTTCGTCTCGGTTTTTCTGACAGGGTTATTCGCAAAAGGATAATGGACCTGACTTACAATATTATCTATATAGCTCTCGTCTTCCTCGGTGTTTCGGTCCTGGGGTCTGTGCTGCTGTCAGGCGTTATTATCAAACCGATCCGGAAGCTGTCAGAGGGCGCCGCGGAAATCGGCCGGGGCAATCTCGATTACCGCATCGGACTGAATTCGTCGGACGAGCTGGGAAAGCTGGCCTATGAGTTCAATGTCATGACAATGCAGCTTAAAAAAGGGAAGGATATCGAAATAGAAAAACGGATTATGGATGAGCAGGTCGATATCGCCAAGGATATCCAGGAAGGTCTGAACCCCATGGGCTTCTATAACAAAAAGGGGATAGAGATCAAGGGATTTACACGGGCGGCGAAAGGAGTGGGCGGTGACTACTTCGACTATATCGACATTAACGAAAACATGGTAGGTGCCCTTATCAGTGACGTGTCGGGAAAAGGGGTGCCGGCATCTCTCGTTATGGTTATGATCCGGACGGTATTTGTTACTCAGACAAAGGATAAAAGGGATGTTCAGTGCGCACACGTTGTGAGGACTATTAACGACTCCCTGAGCGCTGATTTCGCGATTGATAAATTCGCCACACTGTTTTTCATGATATTTGACAGGTCAAAGGGGGAGCTGTCGTTTTCCAATGCAGGACACGGGCCTCTTATGTGTTTCCGTTCATCGCTGAATTCTTTTACCATCAGCAAGCTTGATGGTGTTCCTATTGGCATTATGGATGATGTTGAGTACCGTCAGGGAAAGGTGAAGCTGAACGTGGGTGATATTGTTGTGCTGTATACTGATGGGATTACTGAAATGAGAAATGAAAAAAAAGATGAATATGGAAGTCAGCGTTTTCAGCGGTTACTGAAGGAAAACAGCGATAAAACAGCCGAGGAACTGGTTAATTTAATAGTAACCGATGTTGACAATTTCAGAGGCAACGCCAGCCCTCATGACGATATGACGCTGCTTATTCTGAAAAGGACCGGATAAATCAGATCAATTCGTCGTCACCCTCGTATATTTTGAAAAACTTGTCAAGGGTCGCAAGTTTCAAAATGTTCAACACATCCTCATGTATGTTTAAAAGGCTGAATTTGCCGTTATGGGCTTTCATTTTTTTCTGACCTGCCACGAGGGCGCCGATGCCAGAAGAATCCATGTAATTAACGTTTTTCATGTCCACAACAACGCTTGGGTTACTCCCGTCAGTAACAGAAAAGAGAACTTTTTTCAATTCGCTTACATTATACAGATCTATTTCACCGCTGACCTCAATTACCTTATGTTCGCCGAGATCCTTTAACTCAATTTCCATGTAAACCTCCGTGTCAGCATTACTCCAGGAATCTACTTTTCACAGTATCGTGTGGGCCGACTGACGTATATAATATTGCATGTTAAACTCATCACATTCATCTTTCCATGTAAAACGCTCTATTGAAAGACAAAAATTCATATTTTGCGATGAGTACTGATAAATGTACGATATATAAACTAATTATGTCAAGCTATTTTGTAAAAAATAATTTTTCGAATAATTGGGCAGCACTATTACTGATGATGCTGTATTGGACACTAACTGTTCCTTATTCAGTTACCGGGAGGATATAAACAGTTTATCGATAAAATCTGAAAGGTCATGAAAATTCTTCACTTCACGCATTTCCCTGCAGTAGGGCATGTACAGGGTCGCAATACTGTCGCTCCAGTCCCAGAGGTGCCGCCGGTCGGGATTAAGCCAGAAAAGGTTCCGTGACTTTTCCTTTATCCGGACAAAGGAGTCAAGTCCAGGGTCGTTGCTGTTATTGCGTGCGTCACCAAGCACGAGAACGGTGGTTTTTCCTGTCAGGGAGTCGCTGTATTCCTGAAGGAACTGGTTGAATGAATTTCCGTAATTGCTGCCCCAGCCGTAGGTGAAATCGGTATCGCTGAATATTGAGTTCAGGGCCCGTTCAGGGTTCATTTCCATGAAAAGGGGTGTTATCTCCACCATGTTGCTGATAAACGCAAAGGTGCGGACCTTGGAGAAAAGGCTCTGAAGCGTGTAGGTGAGGAGCAGCATAAAGCGGGAATACTGGCTTACAGAACTTGAAATGTCGCAGAGCACCACAAGCTGCGGGCGGTCAATTCTCCTGTCCTTAAAAAAAATCCTGAACGGCGTGCCGCCGTATTGAAGATTCTTTCGGAGAGTTTTCTTGATGTCGATATGGCCGTGTTTGACCAGCTTTTTCCTGAGTGATATGCGGTTTTTCAGCTTCTGTCCGAGGCGTTTGATGAGTTCCCGCATCTCTCCCATTTCGGCCTGGGTGATCTGGTATATCGGTTTTGAGAGAAGATATTCGTCACGCCGGAATATTTTTTTCCCGGTGTTTTTTTCAAGTACTCTTCGGCGGATTCGCTGTCCGATCATTGCCTGCAGAAATTCCATGTCCTCCTCTTCATTCGCGGCATCCGGTTCATTCTGACCACCGCCGGGGAGGGCGAATTTGGAACGGGTGTTGAAGATCAGGTTGCCGATGGCGCCGGAGGAGGATGAGAGAACAGGATTTTCCAGAATGAGCTTTGCCATATCACGGAGGGAGAGGTCGCCATGGTCTTCTGATATTTCATCGATTATCATGTCAATGGCTTTTTCAAGTGCTTCGATGTCGCTGTCGCTGAGGCCGTACCTGTCCTTCAGGGACTCAAGGGCCAGGGTGTCCTGCAGGAAAATGTCCGGATCAAATCCTTTCTCGTTAATCCTTTTTTCGAAGAATTCAATGAAGCATTTTTCAAAGACCGGAAGGTCTGTGTAGTCCTTCACGAGAGTTGTGGAAAGGATTTGTTTGAATGAGGCCCTGTCGGAGAAATCGACATACCGGAGAGCGTCAAACATGTCAAGGACTTCCACTGTGGAGACACGGATGCCGGCGTCCTGGAGCACGTTAATGAAGTCAAAGAATTTTCTCTTTACCCGGTGGTGATCATCTCTTTCGTTTCTTGTATTCATGATGTGTACACAGGCCTGAACAAATGTTTGATGCTGCTGTTATTGTACAAAGAGCTCCTTCCCGTGTTTTTTCGCGAGCTCAATGTCCTTTTCGTATTTTAACAGAAAGTTCAGGGTTTCTATCGCGATGTCTTTTTTTAATACTTCACATCCGAGAAGGGCGAAAGCCTTTGCCCAGTCAAGGGTTTCGCTGATGCTCGGTTCTTTTTTGAGGGGCAGTTTTCTTATTTTGTGGACGGCTTCAACTATTTCTTTAATCAGGTATGCGCCGCATTCCGGAACCTTCAGTGAGACAATTCTTTCTTCGAGTTCCTGTTCCGGAAAATCAATGTACAGGTGCAGGCAGCGACGCTTCAGCGCATCTGACATTTCACGGGCATTGTTGGAGGTGAGGAGAACAAAGGGTTTCAGGTCGGTCGTTATTGTCCCGATTTCAGGTATCGTCACCTGAAAATCCGAAAGCACTTCAAGGAGGAATGCTTCGAACTCGGAGTCGGATTTATCAATCTCATCTATAAGGAGAACAGTGGGCTTCGTGGTGGTAATTGCCTTGAGTATGGGGCGCGGGATAAGGAACCGGTCTGAAAAGAACACATCCTCCTCCCCCGCGAGTTTATCGATCGCCGCCCCGAGGGTCTGTTCGTTTTCAAGAACCGCACTCAGCTTATCTTTCAATATTTGCGTGTAGAGCAGCTGTTTGGCATACTCCCACTCGTAGAGCGCCTTCGCCTCATCCAGACCTTCGTAACACTGCAGCCTGATGAGATCCATGCCAAGGGAGCTCGCAATACACTTACCGAGGTCTGTTTTCCCGACTCCCGCTGGCCCTTCTATGAGGACAGGTTTTTCCATTTTCATTGCGAGAAATATGGTGGTTGCGATTTCCCGAGAGCAGATATATTTCTGTTTTTCGAGAAGGTCTATGGTGTCCTGAATGTCTTTAAACATTTTTCAATACCGTTTCTGTAATATGTTCACAAACTGAACACAAAAGTGCCCAGTTCCCTTTGCATTTCCTCTGCTATACTGCAATTATAGCGTCATTTTCAGATTGTATCAGTAAATATTTTCCGGCAGGGCAGTACTTCCCATGCCGATATCCTGAAATATCAAGCCTTATCATCAGGGGAAATATTGCAATGATTTTTTTCTTGACGAACGATTCAATGTATCAGCACTCATTGTATCGGTATTGAGTATACCACTGTCCGGTTTACCCCATGTTCAATTCCCCGGCAGGCTGCGGCGTGTGGCAAAAATCCGCAGAACCAGTTTATACATCAGGATTAGTATTATGATACTGCACACTCTTATTCTTATCGTTTCAATCTTCATGCTGTGGTTCGGAGCGAAATACCTTGTGGAATCTGCGGGGAGAATAGCGGAGAGCCTCGGGATATCTGAACTCGTTATAGGTCTTACGGTTGTCGCTTTCGGCACATCGGCGCCGGAGTTTGCCGTTACCGTGGGGGCGGCTCTCAAGGGGCAGGCTGATATCTCTGTGAGCAATATAGTGGGATCAAATATTTTCAATCTGGGCTTTATCCTGGGAACTGTTGCCATTGTGCGGTCAATTACCTCTTCCAGAAAACTTGTTTACCGTGACGGCGCATTCATGATCGGCGTCACCTTCCTGCTGCTGTTTTTTTTCCGGGACCTTCATCTCAGCAGAATCGAAGGGATTATTCTGTGTGTGCTTCTTGTTTTCTATATGATTTTACTTTTTTATAAAAAGGAAGTTCTGGAGGAAGGGGAATTTTCAGGTGAGAAGGCCACATGGAAGGATTACATCCTATTACCCGCCAGCATTGCTGTGGTTGTGGCAGGAGGGCATTTTCTTGTTGAATCTGCCAGCGCAATCGCAACAATGATGGGTGTGTCTCCCTGGGTGATCGGAGTTACAATTGTAGCTGCCGGTACCTCTGCCCCGGAAATGGCAACATCACTCGCCGCGGCAATTAAAGGGAAGCACGGCATGTCGGCAGGTAATCTTATCGGCAGTGATATTTTTAATATTCTTGGAGTCCTGGGAATTGCGGGGATTCTGAATCCGATGTCGATACCGGCCCAGGGATACAGTTCTCTTTTTATGCTTTCGGGAATGGTGATCCTGGTGATGTTTTTTCTCCGCACGGGATGGCGGCTTTCGCGGACAGAGGGAATTATTCTGGTGACCATAGGGCTGGTGCGCTGGATTTTTGATTTTATGCAGTAAAAACTACCTGTCCTTTTTATTTTTCATGAGGGTGTTGATGGCATCAGCAAGGATGCCCATGTCAGGCAGGGGTTTCTGGAACACCTGCTTTTCGGATATGCCGATATTAATAAGCGCCCGGGGAAGATTGTAGTTCGTTGAGCCGGTATGAATGAGGAACATCATTTCAGGCTGGATTTTGCATGATTGTAATATCAGCGTGTTCCCGTCAATCCCCGGAAGCCGCATATCAATTACCCCCACATCGAATTTTTTTGTGGCAATTATGTCCAGGGCTTTTTCTCCGCTTTCTGCAGCGTCAACGTCAAACCCTTCGTCTTCGAGGTATGCGGCAACATTAGCGCACACAATGTCCTCATCATCAACAATCAGAACACGGACAGGGGACATCGTAACCACCTCCTTGCAGCGGCATATTGTTTATACAGATATAGGGATTTGAACTCATGCGCCAAACATGGAGAAGAGGTTGAGATCGTCAAATCGGCGTATCAACGCGGGGGGCTGGATATCTTTACAATCTGAAAAATATTTTTTTATGGTATTGACAATTGCGGAGAGTCCTTTGATGTCGGTAGAAACAGGAGTTACTGAAGCGCCTGCATGTGCGGCATCGATCTGCACCGCAAGGGAACTGTTGTGATCAAAGAGCAGTGTTTCCATCTCGCGGTGCAGCGTGTCCCGAATTCCTTCCGCTTTCCCCGCCATGTACATCAGGAGACCGATATATGCCTGCACGATGAGGCCCCGTTCTATCATCCCCTGAACTTTGAGATGTTTCCTGATTACCGATGGTTCCAGGGGAATAACCGAGCTTTTCGGCAGCCGAACGTCTTGCAGGGTGAGGGACGCGTGGCTTGTCGTTGTAAGGGTCCCGATGGAGAGCTCCCACATGGCTTCCCCGGGAAGCAGCTCAAGGGGAATGTGGATAAGCAGAGAAATTTTCTCCTCCCCGGGTTTTCTCGCAGTGAGGAAAATGAAATCTGAATGGAGGCCCCCGGTAATATATTTTTTGAAACCATTGATTACAACATGTTCACCGCGTTCAACCGCGGTAACAGGATTTCTGTTGTCTTCGGAGTGGGCAAGGGAACCGATGGTTTCCGGATTCACGCGCTGCGGCAATGAAAGGCCCCGGGAATGGAGTACCTGCACCAGGGAACGGATAAGCGCAGCCTGAACAATCCACAGAACTGCGAGTCCGAGATCTCCCGATTCCCGTGCCAGCTGAAATGACGGGAGCTTGTCAATGGTATAGATGGAGCTGAGGACAGGGGGAAAGGCTTCAGTTATTTTTCCCCACGCGGGTACAAAGGCGCTCCGGTCAGCGGATCTCTGAAGATAGCTTTCATCGAGCGCCCTGTACATCTCACCGGGGAAATTCATAAATCCGGTATTACTTCCGGTTCTGTTTCTTTCTGAGGAGTGCCTCGACTTTAAGAGGAAGGCCGAAAATATTCAGAAAACCAGTCGCGTCTTTCTGGTCGTATAGTTCACTGGCGTCAAATGTTGCGATGTCAGGTTCGTACAGGGTAACAGCCGATTTCCTGCCCACCACAATGCAGTTCCCTTTATACAGTTTCATCCGCACGGTGCCGGTCACATTTTTCTGGGTTGAGCTGATAAGGGCGTCCAGGGCTTCGCGCTTCCGAGAGAACCAGAGGCCATTGTATACCAGGGTCGCGTATTCATTCGCGAGACGGTCCTTGAGGTGCTGCGTGTCCCTGTCCAGGGTGATCGATTCAAGGTCGCGGTGCGCGGTGATGAGTACCGTTCCCGCAGGTGTTTCGTATACCCCCCTGGATTTGATTCCCACAAGGCGGTTCTCAACGATGTCAATTCTTCCCACGCCATTTTCTCCGGCCATCCTGTTAAGCTTGATCATAAGATCAACAGGGCCGAGTTTTTCACCATTCAGTGCGACGGGCTCCCCTTCGCTGAAGTCGATATCAAGATAGACGGGTTTATCGGGAGCTTTCTCCGGAGATTTCGTGAGCAGGAACATGTTTTCATCCGGTTCACGGTATGGGTCCTCCAGAATTCCTCCCTCGTAGGAGATGTGAAGGATATTCCTGTCCATGCTGTAGGGCTTGTCCTTGGTGATAGGGAGGGGTATATTGCGTTTTTCCGCATAATCAAAAAGAAGGGACCGGGAATTGAGTTCCCATATCCGCCATGGTGCTACAATTTTCATTTCAGGGGCAAGTGCTTTGAATGCCATTTCAAAACGGACCTGATCATTGCCTTTTCCTGTGGCGCCGTGGCATACCGCATCAGCGCCCTCCTTCAGGGCTATCTCAATCTGTTTTTTCGCGATGACCGGTCTCGCGAGGGATGTTCCCAGGAGGTATCTGTCTTCGTATATCGCGTTGGCTTTGATTGCAGGGAAAATATAGTCCCTGACAAACTCCTCCCTGAGGTCTTCAATGTAGCACTTGCTTGCGCCCGTATTGATCGCTTTTTGTTCAAGACCGTCAAGCTCCTCCTCCTGTCCTACGTCAGCGGCAAAGCAGATTACTTCGCAGTTATAGGTCTCAAGAAGCCACTGTACAATGATGGATGTATCCAGCCCTCCGGAGTAGGCAAGAACAACTTTTTTTATATCCATGAGAATACTCCTTTTCTGTTTTTCCCCATCAGGGCGCACATGAGCGCTTTCTGGAGGTGCAGTCTGTTTTCTGCCTGATCAAACACAATTGATTGAGGAGAATCCATCACATCATCAGTGATTTCCTCCCCGCGGTGAGCCGGGAGACAGTGCAGCACCCTGCAGCCGGGGGCGCATTTGTCCAGAAGTTTCCGGTTGATCTGATATTTTTTGAAATCTTTTTTTCTCTTCGCGGTGTCTTTCTCCATACCCATGCTGACCCATACGTCGGTGTAAAGATAGGTGGCGCTCTGTACCGCCTCGTCAATGTCCGATGTGATCTGAACTTTCGCGCCGGTGGCGGCGGCAAGCTTTTGTGCCGCATCAACAACCTTCCGGTCTGGCATGTATTTCCCGGGACATGCGATTGAAATGTCAACGCCGAGAATGCCCGCGGTGAGAAGGAGAGAGCATGCGACATTGTTGCCATCCCCTACGTATGCGAGCTTGACATGAGAAAAATCTTTCTCCCGTTCATAAATGGTAAAAAAATCAGTAAGCGCCTGACACGGATGGAAGGAATCTGAAAGACCGTTTATAACAGGAATGGATGCATTATCCGCAAGGCCGATGATGGTGTCATGGGCGAATGTTCTCAGCATAATCCCGTCAACATACCGGGAAAGCACCTGCGCGGTATCTCCGATGGTCTCCCCCCTTCCCAGCTGGATGTCGTTTTTACTGAGAAAGAGGGCATGGCCTCCTAACTGCAGAATGCCTGTCTCGAAGGAGACACGTGTTCTGGTGGAACTCTTCTCGAAAACCATCCCGAGGGTTTTCCCCTTGAGAATGTGATGCTGACGCCCGGCTTTCGTCTGTGCTTTCAGCTTTTCCGTAAACGCGAAAAGCTCAAGTATTTCTTCCCGGGAGCAGTCAGTGACTGTTAAAAGGTCTTTTGTTCGCAGCGACGGGATCTTCACGACTTGTTACCTTCCTCTTTTATTAGTCTGTCGAATATCGCAAGCCCTTCCTTGATTGTGCCGGGCGAAATCGTAAGTGCCGGCATTATCCGTATAACCTTTTCCGACGTGCAGTTGATCACGAGGCCGTACTCGAGGGCTTTTTTTACCATATCCATGCCCGGCCTGTTAAGCTCGACACCAATGTGCAGCCCCATTCCCCGGACTTCGGTGATGCAGCTGCCTTTTGCTTTGAGCTTCGTGATATGGTTTCGTATGAAATCTCCGTTTTTTTGCACTTTCTCCATAAAGGATTTCTTTTTCAGCTCCTTTAATACTGCCGCAGCGGCAGCGCATGCGAAATGGTTCCCGCCGAAGGTGGTGCCATGGCTTCCCGGTTCCAGTAATGGAGCGACAGCATCCTTCGCGTGGAGGGCTCCGATGGGGAAGCCCCCGGCAAGGCCCTTGGCGAAAGTGATAATGTCCGGAGAAATGCCGAAATGCTGATACGAACAAAACTGGCCGGTTCTCCCCGCGCCGGTCTGGACCTCGTCAATGATGAGAAGAACTTTGTGCTTTTTGCAGAGTTTTTCAAGCTGGGTGATGAACTGGCTGTCCGCAATTTTAATGCCGCCTTCTCCCTGAATGAGCTCCGTCATGACGGCGCAGATTTTATTATTTGATTCCAGTTCTTTTTTCAGTGCTCCTATGTCGTTAAACGGCAGAAACCTGAAACCGGGAACAAGGGGATCAAATCCCTTTCGTATTTTTTCCTGGGCCGTGGCGGACATCGCACCGAACGTCCTTCCGTGAAATGAGCCGGAAAAAGAAATTATTTCATATTTCTCCGGAGCAATTGATTTGCCGTAACGGCGTGCCGCCTTGATCGCAGCTTCATTTGCCTCGGTACCGCTGTTTACGAAGAGCGTTTTTCCGGGGAAGGTCAGTTCGGAAATGAGTTTTGCCGCTTCAATCTGTTCACGGTTGAAAAACCAGTTTGATGAATGAAGAATTTTATCAACCTGTGTGTGGAGCGCTCTGCTCAGTGCGGCATTGTTGCTGCCGAGAGAGGTAACCGCTATGCCGGAAAAAAAATCGATATAGCGCTTGTTGTCCTGATCGAAAAGATATGAGCCGTCTCCTTTCACGAAGCACACCGGGAGCCTGTTGCCGTAATTCTGGAAGAGGTATAGCTTGTCTTCTTTCTGGATTTTTTCGAGTTTTGATGATTTCATATAATGTATCCCAAAAAAAATTAAATCGGGGGTTTCCCGATTTTTATGCTAGAATCCGGGGATTCCGGCGAATGTCAAGAAAATATTGAATATTTAACACGCAAATTAAATATGACACAGCTTCGTTCGTATCGAGGGGACGTTCTTCACTGCTCTGGGATTAGAGGCAGAATCCAAGACCAAAGAACAATATGCTCAGGTTCATTGGAGTGTCAGTATAAAAAATCCGCCTGTAGGCATACCCTGCGTTAATTACCACGGGGTTGAACCGGAAGTCCGCATAAATGGAAAGAAGCGTTGTGGGATCGTATGTTACTTCTTCCGTGAGGTTCGGAGTAAAGGGGTCCCCGCCTTCAATGAGGGGATCGGTAACAATGATCTTTGTCCGTGTCATTCCTCCCCCCGCTGAAAAGGCGATCCTGAAACCTTCAGCGAGTGGGTAGTAAAAAATATAGCTGAGTGTAACGCTACGCGCTGAAAGGTATGATGAGCGGTTTTCCGGATATGTTGAGAAAAAATCATACTGCATCGAAAGGCCGGAGTTGCCCCAAAGGGGTGAGCTTTCAAGGGACGCGATGTTTGCGAAATCATAGGAGATGTAGAATCCAAGGTAGTCCGGATCATCGTATATATCTCCCCATTCCCCATGAATTTTCTGCTCGCCGAATTTGAATCCGAAAGTCAGACCACGCATGGAGTTGTAGAGAGCGGCGAAAGGCGAGGCAGAATATCGCTCGCGATGCTCTTCCTGGAATCTGTTCAGCTCGCTGTTGATTTTACCGGTAATTTTATCAATGATGAGGAACAGAAGCGCTCCGAGATCATTGCTGGATTCGTCAATCTGAACAATCTTCTGTTCTTTCACGTCAAAAATCTGGCTTTTGATATGGATTCTTCGGTTGTCCACGCTGTAGGTACCGGATACCACAAAGTCAGCCGAGAGCTCTTTCCCTTTCTGCGAGAGATACAGAATATGACTTCGCTTCTCTTCTGCTGATCCGGTTTTGGTGTCAACAAAGTCTATTGTTACTGGATATGTCCGGATTGAAACATCCTTCTTCTTCCTGAGTTCAACTGCTATTGAGTCCGGAATAATGTATGAATAATAGCTGTAGCTGGTTGTTGCGCTTTTGTCCTTGAAGTTGTACACAACGACCTTATCGTTCCAGAATTGAGCGTATGCCGCTGTGGTGAAAAAGAACACCAGCAGAAGCATTGATAAAAATATTCTTGTATGTGTTATGTATTTCATTTTTCAGCAGCAGTATTGCATATAGTAAAATTTTCTCAGCTTCAGGGGACAGCACCTTCATCTCATCTGGTAAAGCGGCGCCTTTCTGCAGCTGAAATACCGAGTCCTGCTCTTGCCGGACACTATATTGTGACAGCAATAAAATTACTATTACTGAATCACATTAATAAATATCGTCAAGAATGTTTTTATTTACAATACATTAAATCGCAATAATCGTATGTATTTTTTTATTGTAAAGATTGTACATTTGCACTTTATATGCCGGAAAATTCCGCACCTGTCACCGGGATACTTTTTGCCGTAAGGCAGGAGCCGTATCATGTCGAGTATTCCGCGTTTATCTTCACGTAGTCGTATGAAAGGTCTGAGGTCATATACGTGGCGGTACCGTTTCCAATACCCAGGTCAACATGTATCGTATATGATCGTCTTCCGAGAATTTCCATCAGGTGCTCCAGGTTTTTTTCTGTCGGGGCGCCTTTTGTAAACAGCACGGCATCTTCAATGCGTATGGTCAGTTTTTCCTCGGTAATATCGGCGCCTGAATACCCTGCGGCGCATGCTATCCTCCCCCAGTTCGGGTCCTTTCCGAACATCGCTGTTTTTACCAGCATTGATTCCGCAATGGCCCTCGCCGCGAGTCTGGCATCCTCTTCGCTGGCGGCGCCGGTAACGGTTATCCGTGCGAGCTTTGTGGCCCCTTCCGCGTCGGTCACGATCAGCTCCGCGAGCTTTTCTGTGACATAACGCAGCGCCGCCTCAAATTCCTCAAGGTCCCCTTCTTCAGAAAGCGGGGAGTCAGATATCGGCGATAAAAGAAATGCGGAGTCATTGGTGGACATGTCGCCGTCAATCGTGATTGCGTTGAGGCTTTTGTCAATGCAGCGCATGAAGACAGCGTCAAGGTCCCGCTTCGCAACGGGGGCATCGGTGATCATGAAGGCGAGAAGCGTCGCCATGTTGGGGGCGATCATCCCTGCGCCCTTCGCGGTCCCCGCAATGTGGAATTCTCCCCGGGACGTGGTGAATGACGCTGCGCATTCCTTGGGAATGGTGTCGGTGGTCATTATTGCCAGCGGAATAAGCCCCGCGTTGTCCGCTGAGAGGGCGCCGGTAAGTTGGGGAATTGCGGAACGCATTTTATCTGCGGGAAGCTGAACGCCGATAATGCCGGTTGAAGCCATAAGGATGCTTTCCGGTTCGGATCCGAGTTCCCCCGCGACAGCCGCAGTGAGGTCCCGCGCGTTGCGGAGCCCCTCGTCACCGGTGCAGGCGTTGGCGTTTGTCGCGTTAATCAGTATACCCTTGACCGGTCCCCCGATCCGTTCCCGGCAGAGCGCAACGGGGGCCGCGAATATTTTATTGGTGGTAAACACTCCCGCGCAGTGGCAGCGTGTATCTGAAGCGATCAGTGAAAAATCGAGTCTGTCCTTATAGCGGATTTCCGCCTTTATTGATGAAAAACTATAGCCTGGAACTGTTCTTAGGCCGCCCTCGCAAGGCTTCATGGCACGTCCTCCCGCAAAAAATAATAATCATCAGGAAGGAATAATATTTTTTTTGCAAGTTATTTTGTCACAGGGGACTGTTTTCCGGAGATTTCTTTGAAAGAACGCCCTGCATCATGTCAATGGTAATACCGATGGCAAGGAAGAGAAATGTCCCCAGCAGGATTATTCCCTGCACAACGGGAATGTCGCGTTTATGGAGGGAGATAATCAGAAGCCTGCCGATTCCGGGCCATGAAAAGATTGTTTCAGTGACAACCGCACCTCCCAGATACGCCCCGAAATCAAGAAGGATAATGGTGAGCACCGGGGCGATGATGTTTTTCAGCGCAAAGACGCAGATTATTTTCGCTTCGTGAAATCCCAGGGAGCGCGCCGCTTTTATGTAGTTGGTGTTCATGACTTCCAGAAGTTCATTCCGCACTATCCTGACAATAAGTGCGACTGACCGCGACCCGAGGGCCAGGGCAGGGAGAATGATGTACAGGGGGTTGAGTCCCTGTTTCCCCGAAGGAGGGAGAATATTCAGATAATAGGAGAACACCAGGGAAAGCACGAAACATGTCACGAATATGGGGGTCGATATAAAAACAGAGGAACTCCAGAGAATAAGGTAATCTGCGGCCCTGCCTTTCTGTACCGCCGATATAATCCCGAGCGCGATACCTGCAATGCCGGCGATGATCATGGCGATGACAGCCAGGGCGAGGGTTGCCGGGAACCTTTCGCAGAGGATTGTCGTAACGGGTGCCCCGGTATATACCGATCTCCCCATATCGAGGACGCTGAGGCGCTTCAGGTACTGAATGTAGCGCATAAAAAACGGGTCATCGAGGGCAAGTTCGTTTCTGATGGCCGCGATATCCTCCGGATTTGCGTAATCCCCCGCAATCATAATGGCGGGATCTCCCGGTATCAGGTAAATCAGGGTATGGACGACAAGAACCGCCCCCAGCATGATGCCCAGGGTGAGTAAGATTTTTCTAAGGAGTACCGTGAGCATTATTCTCTGTCCCTATGGTCTCATGAATTGATGCAGCAGTGCAGAATCCGGATAATAGTACGCAACAGGGGCACAGACGTCAACCACATTGACCGGTGAAAAAATAATTCATAATTTTCATTAATGAAAAGGCACCGCGTGACCGAAAATAATTTATAACTCAATCTTTAAAGGGGTTTTGTCATGAAATGTGCACGATGCGGAGCTGAAATAAATAAATTAAACCATTATTATGTTCCCGGGAAAGACAGCAAGGAGGGGGTACGTTTGTGCATCTCCTGCGCCCGTGAAGAAAAGATCGTTACCCTGATATAGTATGCGTCCGCCGGGAAAGGGCGGGTCATGTCGCAATAATTGTGGTGTACCAGGCTATTGCACACCTGGAATAAAAAAAGCCTGAAAGCGGGAGACTAATCTCCGCAGCCTTCAGGCTTTTGCTGTTTACCTGCCTGTGTGAATAGTGGCGTTTAGTCGTACGATTCAGTCCCCAGATATGTCACAAGGGGCACATCCATGAGCCAGCGCAGCGTGTTTTTCAGTTTCATGAGCTGCACAAAGAGGTCATGAATCGGCTCTTCGTATTTCTCCATAATAGGGCTCTTCCAGTAAAAGGACAGCCATTCCTGGATACCGTACATTGATGCGCGTTGTGCAAGATCATAGAAAAGTACGAGATCCAGCACAATCGGCGCCGCGAGAATTGAGTCCCGGCAGAGGAAGTTGACCTTGATCTGCATCGGGTATCCCAGCCAGCCGAAAATGTCGATGTTGTCCCAGCCTTCCTTGTTGTCACCGCGGGGCGGGTAATAGTTTATACACACCTTGTGGTAGTACCCTTTGTATAATTCAGGGTAGAGTTTCGGCTGAAACACCTGGTCAAGAACGGAAAGCTTACTCACTTCCTTTGTCTTGAAGGATTCCGGGTCATCAAGAACTTCACCATCCCTGTTTCCCAGGATGTTGGTTGAATACCACCCGTCCACCCCGATCATTCTTGCTTTGAGGCCCGGAGCAATGATTGTTTTCATGAGTGTCTGGCCGGTCTTAAAGTCTTTACCGCCCACAGGAACTCTCATCTTTTCTATCAGCTCCCGCAATGCCGGTGCGTCCAGACAGTGATTCGGTGCTCCATTGGCAAAGGGAATGCCTGATGAGATGGCTGCATAAGCGTATATCATGCTCGGTGCGATTGTCGTATTGTCCGCTTTCAGCGCTTTTTCAAAATTCTCCAGGGTATCGTGAACGCCGGGGATTGTCTCCTGGTAAATCTCGGTACTGGCGCACCAGATCATTACCATGCGGCTCAGGTTCTTTTCCTTTTTGAAGTTCTTGATGTCTTCCATGATCATTTGCGCGAGGTCCCAGTTGGTGGGCGCCTTTTTTACCCAGGTTCCATCAAGTTTTTTTACAAAATTTTTGTTAAAGACGGCCTTCCATGGTTTGATGGCTGAAAGTTCATCTTTTATGGGGTCCAGATCGGTCTGTTTCAATACACCTGCATTTGTTGCCGCTTCATAGGCGTTGTCTTCGAAAATGTCCCATCCGCCGAACTCCATGTCTTTGAGGTCTGCAAGGGGAACAAAGTCATTTATTTTAACGTACTGCGTCTCACCGCCTTTGCCGACCTTGATTTTACCCATTTGTGTGAGCGAGCCGATAGGAACATTCAGTCCCCTGCGCACAAGCAGTACGCCGGCTATAAAGGTTGTACTAACGGCTCCAAGGCCGGGTATCAGTACACCGAGTTTGCCTTCGGGTTTTTTGATCTCAGTGTTTTTTAGTGTCACGATTTTCTCCTTTTGAAGAACTAGAATTATTTTGTTTTTGAGAGTATTACTTTATCCACAAGAACCTTTCAGTCCCCCATAATCAATCAGCCATAACAAAAAAGGAATAACAGACGCTATCCCGCATGAAGCAACAGTCTTTATGTGGAGACAAACATGAAATATTTTGCAACTGTTCAGCGATCATGTTCATGCGGCATGTAAACAAGTACGTAAGCGAGCAGTTGCATTTTTTATTCATATAATACATGAGAAAAGTTACAATATAAACGGTATCAGAATAGTCAAGAAAATAATCAAGAAAAAATTTTACTTTTACTTGAATATTTTATTTCGATACTGTATATATAGGTGCTGAAAAATAGAGCGTGTTCAGGAATTGCAGGATGGCGATTACAAAAGCGGAAAAAGCTGCATATAATGATTATATCGCGGAATTCAAAAGGGACATCGATGAATCTCTTAAAAAGATAAAGGATGCGGAACAGAAGATTAAAAAGATGCCCCGGATAGCGCCGTATAAAAAGCTTGAAATGGTGCTGGAGTATCTGAAAATAATTATGCTCTATGTGAGTATGAACGATGCGTCAGTTGAGATGCTGCAGATAAAAAAGGAGTCCTCCCTTAATGAGGGACGGAAGAACTTCTACAAAATACTGCAGCTCATGGAGGAGCTTGTCGGGACAGATGTTGACCGGACTCTCAGCGAAAATGATGATTATTTGATTCAGATCGAGAAGGTCAATCCCCTGCAGATACTCCGTTTGCTGGAAAGAATAAATCACGTATACTCTACACTTATGGACCGCATGGGAGAAGGGTCCAAGTGGAAGTGGTCCTTTGTCGACATTAAGGGAAGGATTGCCGTGGTGACGAAAAATATTATTAGTTTTTCCGATACACAGCGCCTGCGGGACCCGAGGTCGGAATATTATGTTGAGCGCCGCGAGTTGATGAGTCTCTGCAAAGCGAGCCTCAAGGATGCCGCCCAGCAGTTCAGGTCAAAATATGAGCAGTCGACAAAGGCGACGAGCGACCTGCTGAACTCTATTGAGCTGTTGTCAGCGCTGAGGAAAATACATGTGCTTTTCGGAGAAACCGAAGACGCGAAAAAAATAAAGAACACCATCGATGCTCTCCGCCAGCGTGTTGAAGAAGACGAAAAGCAGAAAGAGAAGGATGCTGGAAAAGGTAAGAAAAAATAGAAAAACCCCTCGAAATACCCGCAAAAAACATACAATTTTATTTATTTGACTTGACGATTGGTTTCTGTTTTTGTAAATTATTAGCACTCAGCAGTGTGGAGTGCTAATAAGAATTGGTGGTGGTATGAAATTCACCGAACAGGATGAAAGAAAACTGCATGAACGGGAAGCTGCGGTTTTAAGGGCAGTTGTTTTTGAGTTTATAACAAAAGGAAAGCCTATAGGGTCGCGTTCTTTTGTGCAGAAATATTCCTTTTCAGTGTCACCTGCGACAATGAGAAATATCATGTTTGACCTCGAGTCCATGGGATATTTAAAGCAGCCTCACACGTCTGCCGGAAGAATACCAACCGACAAAGGATACAGGTTCTATGTGGACTCGCTTCTTGATTCCTATGAATTTGTTACGAAAGAACAGATTAAGGTCAGAGAGGAGCTTCTCAGAAAGGAAGTGCAGTTAGACAAGATGTTTTCTTCCATTTCGAAAATGCTTTCCCTTGTTTCCCGTTATGCGGGAGTTGTTCTGACCCCGAAGCCTGATTTTACCGTGGTAAAGCATATTGACCTGGTGCCCCTTGACAACAATGAAATTCTCTTTCTGCTTATTACAAGGACTGGTGTAATCCTCACCAGACGTGTGAGCGTGTCTGCCAATCTTATTCAGGATGAGCTGTATCAGCACTCAAAATATTTAACCGGTGAACTGTGCGGGTATTCCCTTTTTGAGATCAGAAAGGATGTGTTCGAAAGGCTCAGGTCAGAGACGATGAACGATCACAACAAGGAGATGGCCCTTGATATCGCCCAGCTGGCTCTTGCGGAGACTGACGATACGGATCTCTTCGTTGACGGTATTGAAAACCTGCTCCATATTCCTGAAATGGTGGAGAAGGACCAGCTGAAAAGCCTTCTTCGTCTCATAGAAGAAAAACGTCTCCTCAAGGGGATTATGGAAAAAAATCTTGTCAATGAAGGTATCAATACCTTCATTGGCGAGGAAATTGAGGGAGCCGATGTTTCGGGGTGCAGCATCGTCACATCGTCCTATAAAATTGGAAATAAAACTGTCGGTGTCCTGGGAATCATAGGGCCGACACGTATGGATTATGAGAAAATTGTCCCCCTTGTGGACTATACCGGTAAAGTCGTGAGTGACTTTCTCACGAAGATGTCCAAGTAAATGAAAGGGACCGTTGTTACGTAATGACTGTCCGGACCGGAGAATAACTCTGCCAATATTTTTGATCTACTGTGTGGAGGTTGTATCGTGGTACGATTCGGTGAACACGAAGAAAAGCAGGAAGTAACTCCTGATGGAACTGTGTCTTCCGGTAGTGCTGAAGGGACTGAAAGCCGGGAAGACTCCGGTGAAGTTGCAGCGGACGTGCTGAAAAATAACGAAAGAGGTGAAAGGGATTTGGGTAAAGATAAAAGTACCGATAACACAGAAATGGAAAAAAAGAAGGACAAAGCCGAAGAGAAGGTGAGCGCGAAGGAGGAGACTCCTGATTCTTTGAAAAAGAAACTTGCCCAGGCGGAGACTGATATCGAAAAAAAGGATCAGGAGATTGCTGATCTGAAAGACCTCCTGCTGAGACGGCAGGCTGATTTTGAGAATTATAAAAAAAGGATGGCAAAAACACTTGACGATTTCAAGAAACTCGCGATCAAGGATTTTGCCCTTGATGTTATTGTCATCAATGATGATCTTCTGCGGGCTATTGAGGCTTCATCAACAGTGAAAACAGGTGAATCACCGGAACAGTGTCACAATTCCTTTGTTGACGGTGTTTCGATGATTTCGAAAATGATCGAAGAAATGCTGAAAAAATACAGTATTGTCGAGATCGATTCATTGAACCAGTCTTTTGATCCTCAGTGTAACGAGGCAGTCGAAGTAGTCATGAGCAATGAAGTACATGAGGATACCATAACGAAAATTTATCAAAAAGGGTTTAAGCTGGATGATCTTGTGGTGCGCAGTGCAAAGGTCCAGGTGGCTCGTCCTGTATCCCCGGGTGAGAACAGCAAGACTGATGACGGAAACGGCAGCGGCAGCGATGGAAGAGAGGCGCAGGAAATTGTGAATTAGGCTGTTGCCTGTTCACCATGATGACCTGTGTTACACTATATATTTATTTTGAAATATCAAATTTTTTTAATACAAGGAGTATTATATGAGCGGTAAAATAATTGGAATAGATTTAGGTACCACTAATTCCTGCGTCTCTGTTATGACGGGAGGGGAGCCGATTGTTATCCAGAATTCTGAAGGTCAGCGGACAACACCTTCGATTGTGGCGTTCACCGATAAAGGGGAACGGCTTGTCGGCCAGGTGGCGAAAAACCAGATTATAACAAATCCGGAGAACACGATACGGTCTATTAAGCGGTTCATGGGACGGTCTTTTTCTGAAATACAATCAGAGATAAAGATGGTGCCGTATAATGTTGTTGATGACGGGAAAAACGGAGTAAAAGTAAAGACAAGCGCAGGGGAATTCACTCCTCAGGAATTATCAGCCAGAGTGCTTCAGAAAATGAAACAGACGGCGGAAGATTTTCTCGGAGAAAAAGTTACCAGAGCGGTCATTACGGTTCCTGCGTATTTTAACGATGCCCAGCGGCAGGCGACAAAGGACGCAGGGCGGATCGCCGGTCTGGAAGTTGAGCGTATTATCAACGAGCCAACCGCGGCATCACTCGCGTATGGCCTTGATAAAAAGGGAAAGAATGAAAAGATAGCAGTTTATGACCTCGGCGGGGGCACCTTTGATGTTTCCATTCTTGAACTGGGAGAGGGTGTTTTTGAAGTAAAATCAACAAACGGGAATACCCACCTCGGAGGGGACGATTTCGACCAGCGTATCATGATGTGGCTTATTGATGAATTTAAAAAACAGACGGGTATTGATGTATCAGGTGACAAAATGGCGCTTCAGCGGTTAAAAGAAGCTGCGGAGAAGGCAAAGATCGAGCTTTCCAGTAAAATGCAGACGGAAGTGAATATTCCGTTCCTCACTGCAGACCAGAATGGGCCGAAACACCTTATCATCACCTTTACGAGGTCGAAGTTTGAGCAGCTGGTTGAGGATCTTATTGAATCAACAAAACAGCCCTGCATGAGTGCCCTGGATGACGCAGGTCTGACTCCCGGAGATATTGACGAAGTTATCCTTGTGGGGGGATCAACCAGAATTCCTTCAGTGCAGGAACTTGTGAAGCGCATTTTCGGGAAAGATCCCCATAAGGGAGTTAATCCTGATGAAGTCGTTGCCATTGGAGCCGCAATTCAGGGTGGCGTTCTTTCCGGTGATGTCCATGATGTGCTTCTCCTCGATGTTACGCCCCTTTCGCTGGGAATCGAAACACTGGGGAGCGTCATGACGAAACTCATTGAACGGAACACGACGATCCCGACAAAGAAGAGTCAGATATTTTCAACCGCCACAGATAATCAGCCGGCGGTTTCAATACATGTTCTTCAGGGAGAGCGCGAACTTGCTTCCCAGAACAGGACGCTGGGGAGATTTGACCTTGTGGGCATTCCTCCCGCACCGAGAGGGGTTCCGCAGATTGAGGTGACCTTTGATATTGACGCGAACGGAATTGTTCATGTTTCAGCAAAAGATCTTGGTACCGGGAAGGAGCAGAAAATCAGGATTGAGTCCTCAAGCGGTCTTTCAGAAGATGAAATCAGCAACATGGTAAGAGATGCGGAAACTCATGCCGATGAAGATAAAAAACTTCGGGAAGCAATAGAAGCGCGCAATGAATCCGACACGCTTATCTATTCCATCGAAAAAATGATGAAGGATAATGATTCCAAGATAGAAGCCGGTGAACGGCAGGCAATTGAGAGTGCTGTGGCAGAACTGAAAAAAGCCATGGAATCCGATGATGTAAATGCGATCAGACAGGCGAAGGGAAACCTGGAACAGGCATCACATAAGTTCGCAGAGAGGATATATCAGGAGTCTGCACAGCAGCAGGGAGGTCCAGCGCAGGGCGGCCCGGAGCAACAGCATGGGCAGGGCGCTCAGGAGCAGCAGGGTGCGGGACGGCAGGAGAATGTGTATGACGCTGATTACGAAGTCGTGGATGATGATAATCAGAAATAAATCACTCCATTCTTTGTGGAAAGTGCCAGGGAAAATATGTATCTATATGGATAATATGGCGTATGGCTGCAATGTGGTAAAATTCTCTCCTGTGCGGTTTACCGGGAGAGAATTTATTATGTGGGCCCAATAGTATGGTATTGTGTAATTTTGAGTGTTGCTGCAGGATGGAAGAGGGTTAAATTGGCTAACAAAAGGGATTATTATGAAGTTTTGGGCGTTCAAAAGAGTGCGCCGGAAGATGAAATAAAACAGGCATATAGAAAACTGGCGCTAAAATATCATCCCGACCGAAACCGGGGGAATGCCGAGGCAGAGGAAAAATTCAAGGAAGCGACTGAAGCTTACGAGGTCCTTCGGGACCCGAAGAAACGCGCACAGTACGATAAGTTCGGTCACGAAGGTGTGGCTGGTTTTGAAGGCTTTGGCCGCGGCGCCTATTCGGATTTTTCTGATATTTTCGGTGATTTCGATCTGGGCGATATCTTCGAGGGTTTTTTTGGAGCAGGTTTCAGCGGCGGCGGTGGCAGAAAAAAGGCACGGCGTGGAGCGGATATCCAGTATGATCTCACCATTACCCTTGAGGAGGCTGCGTCCGGGAAGGAAGTACAGATTGAAGTTCCCCGGCATGAGACATGTTCAACCTGCAATGGCGCGGGAACATCAGCCGGCACCAAACCTTCTGTATGCCCGGTATGTAACGGCGCGGGACAGATTCGGCAGACCCAGGGATTTTTCTCAATTTCCCAGACCTGTTATAAGTGCCGGGGAGCTGGAAAGATTATCACCAATCCCTGCAAGACATGCGGCGGAAACGGCCTGGAAGTCAAGACACGGAAAATCACGGTGAAAATTCCTGCCGGAGTTGAATCTGGCTCACGGCTGAAGATAAGCGGAGAAGGGGAACAGGGACCCGGAGGTGGTGTTCGTGGAGACCTGTATGTATTTATCCATATTAAAAAGCATCAGGTATTCGAACGCCACGGCAACGATATCCTGAATATCATTGATATATCATTCCCCCTTGCCTGTCTCGGCGGGGAAATTGAAGTGCCTACGATTATGGGTAAAAAGGCGAAAATGAAAATTCCGCCCGGAACAGATAATGGACATATTTTCAGGATGAAGGGCAATGGCATCCCCTATCTCGGTTCTTATGGGCGGGGGGATCAGCTCGTGAAGGTCAATATCTATGTGCCCAAAAAGCTCACTCCGCGCCAAAAGGAACTGCTGAAGGAGTTCTCACAGATTGACGAGGAAAAAGTGGGATCAGCGAAGAGGCAGTTTTATTCAGAGTAATAATTATGGTTATCAACAGCGCAGTCCTTCAGGGACTGCGCTGTTCATTTATTCAGAGTTCTATCAAACAGAGCCTTAAAAAGCATGAAGCGTGAGTAGTATATCATGATAACGGATACAACTTCTCAAGGATATATGCCGCTCCCAGAAGCGACTGTGTCAGGAGGATAAAGATCACATTACTGCCCAGGGATGGAACCAGCCTGCTCAAATCATCGTATTCTTTTGATCCCTGCATCGCTTTTATGGCAAAGGGCAATGCCAGCAGCGTTATCAGGCTGTACACCGGCATGACAAGGATTCCTGATACAACAGTAGCCAGTACGCACCCGGCTATCCATAAATAGACAGATATCGTCGCTGCTCTGAAAAGGGTCCCGGCGGTTTCCATGCCGAACAGAACAGGGGTCGTTTTTCTGCCGCCCTTCCTGTCAGCCTCCACATCGGGAAATTCGTTCAGCAGGAGAAGGTTGTGTACCAGTATGCCGCTTGGAACCGAGGCGATCAGGACCATCCAGTCATATCTGCCTGTCTGCACGAAATAGAGTCCCAGCAGCGGCAGTATCCCCAGACCCAGTCCCGGGGACCACTCGGGCCAGGGGGTTTTTAAAATTACGGGTGTATATAACACCAGGCACAGCGCTGCCACAACTAACAGTGGTATCAGCAGCCATCCTGTTTCGATTACAAAATAAATGCCTATTGCCAGTGCCATCAGTGAGGTGACAACTCCCACCATAAGCGCCTGTTTCAACGGGAGTTTCCCTTCGGGAACAAGGCCGCTTCCGCCACTGAAAGGAGTTCTTGTGACCTCCAGATCGATCCCGCTTTTATAATCAAAATAATCGTTAATCGCGTTAACGCTGCCGTGGGTCAATACCAGGCCGAAACCGGCAAGGAGTGCATGGAATAAGTTGAAGGAGCCGTAGTACCAGGCAATTGATGTTCCAAGAAAAGTAAGGACAACTGAGAGAAACAAAAACTGGGGCCTGGTTTCCCTGATCCATAGAATTAGTTTTTTCATAATAACCGTTGTTAGTAAAAAAAATTGCTGTTATTTTAATAGATATATTTCTCTCCCTGACTGCAAACATTTTTTTTATTAATGAAAATATTTGTGAATTGACTCGCCGCCATTATGTCCGGTCCATGCTCCGGCACAGACAGGGGCGGCGAAAAGTGCTGATGCTGAAAATGAGGTGAAAATTGCAGGTGTTGGTGCAGTTCAGATGTAAGCAATATCTGAATTTCATGGTTTTTGGAAGTACCCCAAAAAATATTCGGGAATGATTTGACAGATGCATACGGGAAGGGTATGTAGTGTCGTAATGATGTAACCATTCCGGACACCCTGTGCCTGATATACTATGATTGTGCGACCTGAAGAAAACACAACTGAAATACGGTTCTCCCTTGTCATGTGGATCTCATTTTTTCTGCATGTCATTCTCGTGGTGTCGATTCTGCTACAGCACTCTGACCCCGCAAGTCGGGTCCTTTCACGGCAGCAGGCTCAGGGCAGAGAAGAGCTTCCGAACAGGGACATTATCGTCAACCTGAACCAGGATAACCGCAGGGTATATAACCGGACGACGCTTCTTTCCGATAAGGATTCATCGGCGCAGGGATATGTTACAAAGGAGAAAGGGAACCGCTGGCTGAACAATTCCCTTGAATTCATGCTGCAGCGTGGAAAAAAGAGCTCCCGAAGTTCCAGCTCCAGAGAAAAAAGTGAGGATAAAATCCTCCTTTCACATGATAACGAGGTCGTGGTATTCCTCGCGAAGTACTTCATGGGTGAACCTGACACTGCAGGGCAGGGCGGCAGCAGCGACTTTAACCGGATTCCCGACAGAAACGATGTAACCAGAAGGAACGCAATTTATTATTCAAATACCGGCCACTTTTCCTTTAATACAAAGAAGTTCAAGAACTTCCATTATTTTAAAAAAATGAAGGATAAAATAGCATCGAACTGGTATCCTCCGATGGTTGCCAACGCAATAATGGGGGGGTATGCTCCGGGCAGTGTGCGGATCATGGCCATCCAGAGTCAGGAGGTGAAGCTCTATTTTGTTCTTAACCGGGGCGGTGAAGTGGTGAAAGTGCAAATACTTGACTCCATGGGAAACTCCTCCCTGGATTCATCATGTGTCGATGCAATTAGAATGTCCCGAACATTCGGACCTGTTCCCGGCGATATCGGCGGCAATCTCGTTGTGATTCCATTCATTTTCGGGTATTATGTGCAATAAGCAGCTCTGATGTCCTCCCGCGAAGCATCTTTTTTTATCTATTTATTTTTCAAATTGTAATTGCGAATTCAGGACTGTTCATCCATACTATTTAATTCCTTATTACTCAAGATATTGCACAGTAATAACGAAAATAATAATAGCGGTAAAAGAATGTTGTCCGTTACGGCGCGGAGTGGGCCATATACTGCTCATTTGTCTGCCGTTGGCTCATTGCCTTTTTTTTACGGGTAATGGGGCGATACTGATGCACCGCAATGAAGGCAGGTTTCCGGTACATGGTAAAAATTCTTCTCACATCAGATATTCATCTCGGATTGGATGATGACGATGCTCCTGTTCCCGGAGTGGTCCGGGCAGGCACCTTCCGGAAGATATCGGCGCTGGCACGGGAGCATGACGTGTTGCTTATAGCCGGCGATCTTTTCTGCCGGAGTGATGTCGATACGGAAACCGTGGATCTCGTGTCCGAAGAGTTCGGGAAAATCCGGAACAGGGGGACCGAGATACTGCTTACTCCCGGTGAATGTGAAATGGACGGGGAGGGGACGGCGACCTCATTGCTGAACCTGCTGAATGTCTCCAGGATATTTGATGAAAGCAACAGCAGCGAACCCTTTGAGATTACCCGTGGGGGGCAGTCGGTATATGTCTACGGTGTTCCGCCCCTGAACGGAAACGCGATGCAGAATATTTCACGGCAGTCCAGCGAGGGATTTCACATCGGGCTGTTTCATGGAGATATTAACCTCAACGGCGAGGAGATGAATGACTGTCCCCTGGTGATCACGAAACAGGACCTTAAAAGGATGAACCTCGATTTCTATGCCCTGGGACATTATCACAATTACAAGCTCTACAAAAATCTGGGAGTGGTAATTGGCGCCTATCCGGGATCGCCTGAAGCGGTAACTTTCGGGGAACCGGGAGAACGATATGTGCTGTCGATGATTATAGGGAGCGACAGGATTCAGCAGATAAAACGCCTTACTATCAACACGAAAGTTGTTGAGGTACTTGATCTCGACTGCAGCGTGCTGGGAAGCGCCCGGGATGTCTTAAAACGGCTCGAAGAGTGCGGCTCTCCAAAAAAGATATGCAGACTCAGGCTGACCGGGGAAAGAAACTTTATTCTTTCTCCTGATGAGGTTGCGGCGGCAGGGAAGAAATTTGATAATCTGATTCTATGCGATGAGTCGCTGCCGACAATCGAAGTGCTTATAAAAAACTATAAAAATGAGAATACATTGAAGGGTGATTTCTTTTTAGTCCTGGAGGAACGGTTCGGCAATAATGATATTCCGGTGGATATTGACCTGGAAGGATTTAACAGAATCCTGAACCGGATTTCAGTAAGCGGTTTTTATAAACCGGAGGATTGGCTGTGCAGATAATTCGATGCATCGCATCAAAACCGGGACTGTTCGATAATAAAATTATCGACGTTGGTGAACGTATTACTGTTATATACGGCCGCAACAACTCCGGGAAATCCTTTCTGGCCCGCGCCATCGTTGACCTGACCACAGGACGGCTCCTGGACCGTGACAGGGTAAAAGAGAATGGATGGAAAAATTTCTATCTCGATATACTATTTTCCGGTCCTTCCGGAAAGTTCAGGTATGTCTGCAATGGCGAAAAGACCCTGTCGATTAAGCGCTGCTATGATGATTCAGAGGATGAAATTGCGCTGTTTGATTTGAGCAGCGGAGAAACAAAGGACCTTGTGTCGGGTCTCCTGGAGAAGAAGGAAAGTGAATCCCTCGGGTCCTTCTATGAAAAAGTTGGTTCCGGCACCTATATGAATACCTCATTTCTTCCTTCACCGATGGATATTGTCAGGGAAGGAAGGCTGGACCATGAAGTTTTCAAGCGGATTTTCGTGTTTGATAATTCCAATTTTTATTTACTCTATGGAGAACTGCACCGCAATTACGGCAACGGGAATGCGGGGCTTGTACGTGAAGAGATAGGAAGGAAAGTTGAACAGTGCAGGGAGCTTGATAAACAGGCAAAGATTATTGATATCCAGTCCTCGAAATATGAAAAACTCGCAAAAGAAAAAGAAACCATCAGGGCTGACCTTGATAAGCTGAAGGTTGAATCGATTGAACTTATGCGTAAGCGTGATCTTCTCGCGCTGATTCTGGAAAAGCTCAATGCGAAAAAAGAGATTGAGAAGAAACTGGATGTGATCAACGGGGACCTGGGGGATGAAAAGAATAAGGAAGAGGAGTTTTCCGGATTAAAAAAACGCATGGAACAGATGTTCCCGCGGTTTATACATTTCAGTGAACTACAGAAGCAGAACCTGAAAAAAATACAGGAGCTTTACCGGGAATTGCGGGATGTGAAAGAGGAGTCCGAGAAATTCATGTCAGTGGTGAAACAGCGGGGAAGAATCCTGAAAAATTCCGTCCTCGCCGTCAACATCGCATCCCTTGTGGCGATTGTCTTTATTATGTTGAATGTCATTATCACATTACCACGGGCGGAGAAGCTCCATGTTGTCTATGGCATTCTTGGACTTGTGGGGCTGAGTCTCGCGGGGCTCCTGGGATATTCGCTGTATACCGCACGGTCAAAAGTGATTGCCTGGCATGTGAACCGGCAGAGAGAAATGGAGGGGATGATTCAGAAACTCCTTGTCGAAAACAACATTGACGACACTGAATATAAAATTGAAACAGTGTATGAATTTCTGCTCCAGTATTTCAGCGAGTATACTGATTATACCGAAATGCAGCTTGAGGTGTTGAAGCTCGGCAGTCAGCTTCGGGGTGATGATGCTGTCGCTGAGATGAAGTCGGACCTGAAAAGCGCGAAAGCTGACATCAGGCGACTTGATTCGGAAATTGAGGCTGATATCTATTCCCTGAATATGCAGAAGGAGCTCCCCCTTGACGCGGATGTGATCAATGGGTATCTGGCCGATTTCAACACTGAATACGAGAAAAGAATGAAAGAGCTCGGGCGGCAGGAAAATATACTGAATCAGCTTGAGGTGGAAACCGCTGGTTCCGGGTGCGATAACAGCGGGCTGCAGAACATACTGGATCAGAAAGGCAGGCTCGAGGAGGAGCTTCGCGAACTCACGCTTCATGCGAATACCATGAAATACATACTTGATCTCATGAATGATTCTGTGATACGAAGAGAAAAGCGGCAGATGGAACGCCTGATTGCCGGGACTGCGGCGGTATTTCATTCGCTGACGAGCAATCAGTATATTACCGACATCGGGGAAGGATATATCCGGGACCTGCTGGAGGGAAATATATCCGGAGAGGAGAACACGACGGTTGTCCACCTGCTGTTGCTTTCAATAAAGATTGCCGTGACAGATTTTTTAATTGACCTGAATATACCGCTTCCCCTTATAATCGACGAGCCGTTTCAGTTTATGGACGACAGGCGGATACAGAAACTAAAAACCCTGCTCGATGATGTCGCCGCGTCACGTCAGGTGATAATCTTCACGCACAACAATAATTTTAAGGACTGGGGAAGTTTCATAGAACTATAATCATGGATAAGGACGGACAGTTAATTTTTAATGATGATCCCTTCCTTATTGCCTGCAATACTGCATATCAATTAATTGAAGAAGGTAAATTTCCTGAGGCGATCGAAAAAATCGACAAACTGATGGGTGAAAATCCTGATTATCCCGGACTGGTTGAAACCTTCAGAACGGCGAAATTCTGGAAAAACCGCAGCAACGATATCGAAGCGCTTGAAAAGGGGAAGTCTACAGCGGATTTTCTGATGATGCAGTGGGAGGTGTTCCGGCGGTATTCCCTGGAAAAAAGTATTATCGATTCCGCGGCGTACCATGCCGCAATGAAGTATATATTCTTTGAGGCCGCGGAACAATACAAAGTCGCCTATCTGGAAGAGCAGAGCACGATTAACAGCTTTGATCTTCTCCTCAATCTCGGGGTATGTTTTATCACCCTCGGTGAGTACCGGCATGCCATTGAGGCCCTCGAATTTGCGCGAATAACTTTTCGGAGCAATGCGAAACTTCTGTCTCTTCTCGGGGAGGCCTATTATCATCTCGGGGAAATCCCCAAGAGCCTGTATTGTTTTAAAGAGGCTTTCTTTGTCGATCCCTCGGAGATCGATCTGTCCCTGCTGAAGGCCAAACCTATCTTGCAGCTCGCGGCGCTCGCACGGGAAAAGAAGCCCGGAAAGGACGAACGGGAGTGGATCCCGGTCTTTGGACATATTGAGGACCTGTTTTATGTGAAGCGCCAGGTGAATACGCAGCAGGTTGAATCGATCAAGCGGGAGATTTTTACTCTCGAAAAAAGCCTTTACCAGATAGGCAGGGAAAAGGCCGAGGAGACAAATATTATCCCCCGCCTTATTAATAAATACTTATGGATGCTGGATTACTTTGAACTTCAGCATTATGACTTTAACAATATTGCCGATATACGCAGTCAGTTGATTAAAATTGACCGGGAGATTTTCGAAGAATTTTTCAAAAATAAACCGAAATGAGTCGTTTCCCGGCTGTACATTCTTTCCTGGCTGCGTAAAAAATAAAGGTTATAATGATACATGTAAAAAAAATGCTTTCCCTGCTTCCGTTTCTGGCGGCAGTAGTTTTTATTCCCGCCCTTGTATTTGCCGAAGGGTGGGGGCTGACCGGGTCTTCTGCGGATTTCATTCCCCCGTCAATTACGGTACATCCCGTATACCGTTCCTTTTCTCCGAACAATGACGGCGTTATGGACTATGGTGAATTCCGCTTTTCTATGAAAGATTCCGGACGGATCAAGGGGTGGCGCTTCCAGATTCTTCAGGGGGAACGGATAGTACGTGAGTTCCGCCATGTTCCGAGAAATCTGTCCGGCGGGGGGAAGGTCTTCAGCTTTCTGAGAGAATTATGGCGTTCTGATGTTGTCCCTGATCGCCTTCTGTGGGACGGCAGAAATACCGGGGGGATGTTGATGGGGAACGGCGAATACCGTTACAGCCTCACCGCCTGGGACGGGAATGATAATATATCGGCGCTGAAAGAAGGGACGGTGTATATTGACACCAATGCTCCCCGGGTACATTCGGTACTGGCGGGGTACGGGGCCCCGGGAACTGTTTCAATAGGTATTACGGTACAGGCGTTTAAATATGACCGCGCAGCAGCGGTGATCCGCGACGACGGCGGCTCTACGGTGCGGATGTTTCAGTGGAGGGCGGATGCGGTACCCTCCGTTCTTGTGTGGGATGGAAAGGGATCTGATGGTAAGCCTGTGGATGATGGGACGTACTCATGTTCTATCGAGGTCCGGGACAGCGCCGGGAACGCCGACAGGACTGAGGTGCGGAATATTGTGATTGAGCGGATACAGCAGCCGGTGCGTGTTGACGCGGACTGTACGCTTATATCATACCGGAAGCGGAACGGCGTGAATTTTACTGTCAGCAGGGGATTTACCGCCTCGTCGGCCCCCTGGACCATGATAATCGAGAACAGCGGCGGTACTGCGGTCAGGACGTATTCCGGGAGAAGTGTGCCCTTTTCTATCGCATGGGACGGAAAAGACACTGCCGGGAAAACCCTCCGTGACGGTACGTATTTCTATAAAATGGTCATGGTCCTGGGCAAGGAAAACACCTACACCTCGCCGCCGAAGGAGCTCCGGATTGACTCCACGCCGCCGGAATTGCGCGTACGCTGCGGTCCTGAAGGCTTCTCTCCTGACGGTGACAGGGATGATGATTTCCTCACCCTGCGTCCCTCCTACTCAGACTTCTGCGCCGTGAAAGAGTGGAAAATAACCGCCGTCGATGAAAACGGATCGCCCTTTTATCAGTGGAATGGGAAGGGGGCGCTCCCGGAACTCATTACATGGGACGGGAACGGGTATGGCTCCGCGAAAGTGGAGTCGGTGAAGCCCTACCATTTCAGGCTGTATGCTGAAGATGAAGCGGGCAATACCGCTGTGTCCGGGGAAACATCGGTGACCTCAGGGGTACTTGTGCGTTCCTCATGCGAGGGGTTTCATATCCGGCTTGGGACCGGATTCATTGAAGGTACTGACCGCCCTGATCCGGCGTTTCTTCCTGTGCTGCACCGGCTTTCGGATATTGTTTCCCGGTACCAGGCCTATGCAATCAAACTTGAAGTCCACACAGACGTCAGGGGGGATGATCACACCAACCTCCTCGTATCGGAGAAGCGCGCGAAGTTCGTTGCGGATCTGCTCCGGAACCGCAGTGAAAAAGAAATCGATATATCCTTTCGGGGGATGGGAGAAACCATTCCACTTGTAAAGAGCGGTGATGAGAATGCCGGAAGAAAGAACAACCGGATTGAGATAAAATTTCTTCCCCGCATGCGTGAATAGGGAAATGTCCCATGGCTGCGGGAGCGGATCATGCCGTTGATTTCTCCGGACACGGCGGACTGAGAATACCGGCGGCGGATGCCCTCCGGGGTATTGCTGTCCTTTTAATGGTGCAGCAGCATCTGGGTGTATGGCTCTGGAAGGTCCCGGTGATGCCGCTGTGGGAGCTCTTTGTTGCGCACACCCTGATGATGGGTATGAACTTTTGCGGACTTCTCGCGGCGCCTCTTTTTGTGTCTCTTTCAGGGTTCGGATCAGTATATCTCCATGCCAAAACCGAAAGGCCCTTCAGGGTGTTCGCTGTCCGGGGTGCTGTTATAATTTTCTTCGGATACATGCTTAATTTCCTGACGCCCCACTGGTTTACTCCGGGTTCATGGTTTGTGCTTCACTGCATCGGTTTTTCCCTTATACTTGCTCCGGCGCTGCTTCGTCTCAGAACTGCATATCTTGTATTGCTGTATCCTGCGATTTTCGGAGCTGCCCTTTTCGGGCAGCATATCCTGGGAACGCCGCTCCTCCTCATGGACGCCCGCATGGGAAACATTTCACTGCCGGGAGGCGTTCTTCGCCTCATTTTTCTTGAAGGACATTTTCCGGTGTTTCCCTGGGTGGCGCTGTTCATTTCCGGAATTATTGCGGGGAGGTGGATATCTGCAGGAAAAACAAAGTATATCCTTCTTACGGGGATCACCTTTATTACTGCGGGTATTGTTCTCGGTGTGTTATATCGTCACGGCTATGCCTTCGCCACGCGGGGGCCCCTGTTCCGGCTCTTTGTGCCGCTCCCGTACTTTTATCCGGCCCTCCCGCCCCTTATGCTGGGTCTGAACGGCCTTGCGCTCCTCTGTGCGGGAATAATGTACCGTATCGGCCAAAAAAAAGGGGTCAGAGCCTCCAATCCACTGGTATCCCTGGGGAGGGTGTCACTCACGGTGCTTTTTGTGCATATCGCCCTCTTCAATGAGTTGTTTCACCTTCTTGGTCTGAAGAATACCTTTTCGGCGGTGTGGACCTTCGTTATAATTATGATCACCCTCGGGGTGTGCGGATACTGTGCATTTCTGTGGAGGAGGGTGGAATACCGGAACGGGCTGGAGTGGTGGGTCAGGGCGGTATCGGACAGAAAATGGCAGAAAAAATTGTTGCTTTAAGAGGCAATTTTTGCTACTTTTCTGTAAGTTGTACTGTTTCAGTGTACTGAAGCAGGGAAGTAAATATTGAGAATAAAAAAATATAGAAGTGTGAAGCTAACCCTAAGGAGCACGTTATGAGATCAATTAAAATTGCGGTTTTCAGTGTCATGATACTGTCGATGCTGGGAGTGGTCCAGATGACCGGCTGTTCCCATGACGATACGGCGATTGTGACGATAAATCTTACCGGAAGTGTTCTTGAATCAAGATACCAAGAGAAGAGTTT
>ENA-UPTA01000753-UPTA01000753.1-activated-sludge-metagenome-genome-assembly--contig:-NODE-753-length-37376-cov-6.695024_pt1 | contig 37376 bp, 17 predicted proteins | sample MGYA00238184_ERZ773361 | MGnify/ENA primary metagenome ERZ773361 (study PRJEB29100, sample SAMN05720205) | activated sludge metagenome | isolation source: anaerobic digester from wastewater... | reverse complement strand
TCGGCCGGCCTTCGCATCGAAGCAGTACACCCAGCCATCGCCGGACCCGACGTAGGCCCGCCCTTCCCAGATCGTGGGCGGCATGCGGATCGCCCCGCCGGTGTAGCCCTTCCACACGGCAGTCCCCAGCGAGGCATCGAGGGCACGCACGACGCCGTCGGCCCCGCCGACAAAGACCAGTCCGCCGGCGGCTACAGGCGCCGTAATGCGAGGGAGCCCAGGAACCGTGGAAACGCCGAGGTCGAAACCCCAGAGCCGCCTCGGTCTCTCCGTTACCGCACCCGACGTGGAGACGCTGCAGGCGTTGTCTGCCCGGAATGTCGGCCAATCCGCGGGATGACTGGCCAGGGGAACTGCCTGTATCCCCGATTCTTCGCCTCGTTCAAGCCGCGCCGCCTCGGTGGCGTCGGGCGCGAAATCGAATTTGCCCGCAGGGCCCAGACACGTGACCCCGTACAGGGTCAACTGGCAATCGCACACCGACGGCCACCAGTACAGCAGACCATTGGAGACAGTCACGCCCTCCTGGCAAACCGGTCGCATCGGGGAAATCCAGCCCGGCCGATTCGAGCCAACGTCCAACCGGACGGAGCCCCCCTCGGCGCGGAAGAAGATCGCGTCGGAGGCTCCCGTCGGACGTGTGCAGGCCCGGCGAGGCTTGTCGATTTCCGCAAGCACCTTGCCGGTCAAGGGGTCGAACTTCAGGCTCGGGTGTTTGTCGATCTGGCCGCTGATACCATAGAGCCCGTCCTCGCGAAGGACCAATTGGAAGTTGCTGTAGGGGTGCTCCCAAAGAGCGTTGCCATCGACCGCGGAGACGGCCAGCAGCTTGCCGATGGCCGGCCCGGCAAAGTAGAGGGCCTTGTCGCTGCACTTGAGATAGCAGGTAGTTCGCCAGTTCGTTCGCCAATCCTGGCGGTTCTGGTACTCCCCGAGCGATCGGAACAACTGCGGAGCATTCTGCGGGGTGCTGCGCCAGAGCTCACGGCCGCTGCCGGCATCGAGGCAGGCGAGATAACCGCCGAATCGGAAGGCGTAGATACGGCCGTGACTCATACAGATGGCCCGGCCGTCGATGGGCTCGCTTTCGCGATGGCTCCAGAGGACGTTCTTCGTCTTGAGATCGATGGCCAGCACATTGCGACCATAGCCCCAGGGCTGCTCTGGCTGGTTCCACCCTTCCGAGATGGGGTCCCACGGCCAGCCGTGCTTGTCGAGCTTCCACCGCTTCGTCGAGTCGGCCTGCTCCTGCTCACCCATCATGGCGTACAGGACACCGTCTTCGAGGGCCATCCATTTCCAGAACGTACCGCCGGCCTTTTCCACGGGCGGAACGATCTCGTCCAACACCCTGCCGGTAGCGGTGTCGATGACCTTGCATGACTTGTTGTCGCCGAGGTAGAGTGCGGCGGGCGTCGCGACCATCGTGTTGCGATGGATCATGACACCCTCGGGGAGATCTCGCTGCCAGAGGATTGCGCCGTTGTATCCATTGAAGGCCACGAGCTTGTTCAGAAACGGCTCCTCGCGTTCCTTGAACGCCACGTGCCCGAAAGCTTTGAACACACGGCCGGCGGAGGCAACACACACCTGCGGCAGCGGCGCATACCGGGGCTCCGCGAGAAACTGCGTCAGGTACGGGGCGACAATCACCTTGTCATTGGACTGCGGGTTGTTGTCGGGACCATGATAAGGGTGAGTCCAGTCATCAACGCCCGGTGGGACAGGTTTGGCAATTGTCTTGTCCCCGAGCATCGCCTTCCCGCCCGGCCGCAGGACCCGCAGAACCTCCGCCTCAGGGAAACGCCGCGTGCCGAGAACCACCGCCGCATCGGCCAGATTGCCGGCCAGATGCAGCTTGGTTTGGCCTGCCGCGACAAAGACGCGTGTGCCGAGGTAGCCTGCCTCGTCAATCGCCTTCCGAGCCGCCGCCAGATCTTCTGTCTTCGAAACGTGCAGATAGATCAGCAAGTCGCTCTCTCTGGCAAGCGCAAGGGCAAGATCACCTGCCTGGTCGCCAGCGACGACGCAGATTCCATGACTCGCTCCCGCCGCATCGACGACCTCACGCGGCGATATACCGGCACAGACAGCGGACATTGCCGCCGACAGAAGGAAGACCCCCAACAATCGAACGGTCTTTGCGCGATCCATATGCTGCCCTTTCAAAGGTCGCAGGGATGCCTGGTGGGTGTATCCTACCGTGTTTCGCGGATTGTGTCAAAGACGCTTCCTGGCCGACCGCCGGCAAGCCGCGCTGTGCCTGGGCGCATTCAGCACGAGGCTACTCGGAAACAATCTCAATCCCACACAGGATCGTTTCGCTATTCGCGTCAGACGGCGTTAGCGAGATAGTCAGAAAGTCAGACGCATGGACTCCCTGGAACGTCCTGACGATTCCCACGTTGGGAGACCCCGCTTCTGCAACGACGTCATAACCCTCCAACACAGTCTGCTCGTTCAAGGCCACGTCGAACCGCCGTTCTCCCGGTTTCTTGTCCTCGGGCTCCATGAAATGCAGGCGGACCGTGTAGCTCCTTTCCGCGTCGGTCTGTTCACGGTCGAGGTCTGCCCCTTCGGGTCCCTTGGCTTCCTCACTCTGCCCCCCCGCCACCCTGACCCGAACGGACCGCAGGCCCTTGCCCCCCGAGGCCTCGACCCATGGGATGACGCCCCGTTGCAGCCGTGACGAATGGCGTCGGAACCACGAGGGCCCTTGCGGCGCCACGGCCATATCCAGCTTCGCCGAACTCCCTCCGACACTCGGATACTCCAGCCAGAACGTTCCATTCTCGGCTCTGCGGTCGCCCGGCGCGCCGAAGTTGATGCCGACGCTCCGAATGGGGCCATCGCTCGACTTGACCTTGCTGAAAGTCCACATCTCCACGTCCGGCATGTGAACCATTGCCAGGGAGGTCTGGTTCTGGTAGCTGCAGGTGCAGGTGCTCGTATAATCCGGTGCATTGAGGACGCCGTTGGCGACGATCAGATTGGACGTGCACCCGGATCGGAAACCGCCGAAATTTCCGGTCCCGCCGTCATTGCTGAGATCGTAGTATCCCGCCGCGGCCGACCGGAAGGTCAGGAGGTGCTCGCTGGCAATCGCCGTGTTGCAGCCGTGGTTTCGCGAATACTCCCAGGGGATCGTCTCACCCGTCAGCGGATGCGGATATGTCCGCTGGCGCCCCGTAAGGAGATCGTAGGCGCTCTCCTGAGTGAAGATCGTGGTCCCGTGCAACATGCAGGGCCCAGAGTAATTCACTTTGCTGTCCCAGAGGACCTCGCCTGTCCGGGCTCGAAAGGCGGCCATCCGGTCGCCGGGTTCCCAGAGCATGTCGCCGGATCTGCGATGGGCTTGCACAAGGACGCCGAACTGCTCGGAGAGGCCGAGCCAGGTCCCAAAGGCACAGTCGCGGTTGTCCCAGACGACCCGGCCCGTGCCAAGGTCCATCGCCAGGAGCCGGCTCATCCGACTGACCGCAGCGTCCTCGCGTGCGTTTCTCTTCACGTACGGAGGCACCGCATCGAGGCAGAAGACCATGCCGCCCCCGGCGGCGATCCCATTGTGAATGAACCCATTGTCCGCATCCACGCTCCACAGGACCTTCCCATCGTAGCGGTTCATCACAACCAGGGTCCTGCTGGCGCTCCAATCGACGAACGGAGCAGCCGCGTCGGGTTTCGCGCCGGGAGGCTTGAGCAAGGGCGAATACCGTGCGAAGTTCGCCCCCGCGATGAGGTAGTCCTCGCAGACCCCGAGATATGCCCAGCGTCGCGACTCCTGGCCCTCCTGGGTGGGCAATGAGAATACCTGCTGGGTCCGCCCGGTTTCCGGGTCCAGGACGTGACACTCATCTCCCTGAATGATGTAGATCCGGTCGGCAGTCACGACGAAGTCCGTGCCCCGGGCATTGGCGCCGGGGACGTGGCTCTGGCCGTAGCCGAGGTAGCGAAAGTCATGCTTGTAGGACGCGTCGTAGTAAACGCCGAAGGTTGACACCGTGAGCGGCTTCTTCCACAGGACTCTGCCCGTGTAGACATCCCGCGCACTGAGCGAGTCGATCCCGTGGATGAACAGCCTTCCGGCCACGATCTGCTCAGGCGGCCCATGTCCATGCCTGGGCAGGACATCGCCGAATCCCGATTCCTCCCCAAACCACAGTATACCCAACGGGGGCTGAAGCTGGTCCTTCGAGCAGACAGTATTGGCGACGTCGCCGTACTGGTGGGTCCAGTCGGCAGAACCCGGCACGGGGCCGGTGCGATGGATGACAACGGCATCCTTGGCAGTGTCCACCTTGATTCCCGGAAGGTCCGCATTGGCAAGCCGGCGGCATATACCGAGTTGCTCCTCCTTGCCTGCTGCAATCCAAGCCACGCCGCTGTAGGGCCGAAGCAATCCGTACATCCGCTCAATGCCGTGCCCAGTCCCATCGAGTCCGGCGGCTGCCACATCCTCCACCGCGACCAGCGAAGCGATGTACGGGGGCAGATCAGCAAAATCAACGTCCGCGTGTAGGATCGAGACTCGCGATCCGTAAAGGCCCGCGAGGTCTAACCTCTTTCGCAGGGAGGCCACCTTCTCGGCATCCGGCTCAATTGCGATCACATGCATCTGCGACTGACGCAAGACTTCCGTGAACAAGCGGCCATCGCCGATCCCCAGCCACAGGCAATACCCCTTCGCATCCACGCCCTGGGCGAGGATCTCCTGGACACGCCTGGAATCGCTGTGCGAAGCCGGCGGCAAGTCGTGAGCGATGCTCGTGTGGCGAATGGGAGACCTCTTCCCGGCCCCGAAGCAATGCAACTGCCCCTCTTGCGTAATCACGAAGAGCTTCCCATCGCCGGCGAGCATGCTCCACACGCGCCCGTGCACCCGACTCCGCCAGACTACCCTGGGCCGCTTGTCCGGCTCGGCCACCTCAATGGCGGTGATCAGACCGTCGCGGCTGCTGCCATAGAGCCGATTCCCCGCCTTGATATGGATCCGGTCGAGGGCCGGCTCGGTCCGCAGCGTCCACACCGGCCGCGCGGACAGATGCGTCTTTGTCTTCTTGTCCTTGGGATCGACCGTCTGTTCCTCAACCGGCGCACAGCCCACAAGGTCGCCGGCAGCTCCAATGCCAGTGACCGTATCGCCGTCCATGACATCGGCCGAAATCGGTCCGAGGGCCAAACCGTCGGAAAGCCGGTATGCCACGGCGTTGTTGAAGTACCATTCCTTCCAGATCGACGCCCCGTATCCGCCGACATGCTTGCCGTAGCTTCGGTCGGACAGGGGGTAGTACAACAACTCGCCGGTGGTGCAATCGAAGCACGCAGGGGTGGTTCGGCTCGTCACCAGGAGCCTGTTGCCGTCTGTGGCGAGATATCCCTGCGGCGCCACGCCGGCAAAGGCGGGGCTGTTGTGCTGTTGCAGAATGTAGATCGACCCGGTGCCGCTGTTCTCCCAGATCACGCGGCCCGTCACGGCGTCGAGTGCGTAGATGAACACCCCCATGAACGGCCAGATGCTGGCAGAGCAGTAGACCCTGCCATCGTGCAACACCGGTCCCCCACGCGCCGGCCACGCGGAGATGAGCCTGCCATTGCCCAGAATCCTGCGGGCCGAGGGCGCCAGGCGGGATTTCCAGAGCAGCGCGCCATCCTTGGCCGCAAGACAGTAGAGACATCCGTCATCGCTCGCGAAGTACACGCGGCCTCGCCATGCGACCGGCGCAAAACGAATCGGCCCGTCGCAGAAGAACTGCCAATTCTGCCTGCCGGTTTCCGTGTCGTAGGCCTCGAGTTTGTCACTGACCATCGAGGGCACGAAGATCTGCCGGCCCATGACGACCGGCTCATAAGAGCGATCGAATTGCAGTTTGTACTGTTCCTCGCGCCATGCGGGGGCGGGCTTCGGCAACTGCCGGACCCATTGAAGACGCAGGTCGACCGGCAACGAGACGGGCGACGCCCCGCTGCGGTTCGCGTCGTACCGCCACATCGGCCAATCGGCGGTGTCCTGCCGGAAACCGTCCACAGGCCATCCCCACCAGTTGGCGAGGATCGAAGCAAGAGTCAGGCACATAACCGCAACGGGGACAACGGCAAGAGCATACCCGGCGACTTTCAGATGCCTTTTGCGATCGCCGAAGTCCGACGGTGCGAGCATACGATCTCCACAAAGTTGATGAGCGGTGCTTCCGAGTCGCTGGGCGCCTCGGTTCTGGGGACCAGTTCCAGGACGAGCTTGCCATCGACGGCAATGTCCGGGAAGTCCCGGATGACGGCCCTATCGGCGCCGCCGGCGATCCGGGCGATGTCGAAGGCTTCGCAGACGGTCCGGCCCTGTAGTCTGATGTCGAATACACGCTGACCGGGCCTATCCCCTTCGCAGGCTCGGAACCCAAGGCGGACTGTGTAGGTAGTCGGGATCTGGCTTGGTGGGTCGTCGAGCAACGGGATCTCGCACCGGCGCAGGCCCAGACAGCCGGAGGTGAAGAGCCAGGGCTTCTCCGTTCCCTCGACGGCGATCCCTTTGAAGTCCCGGCAGAAATATCCCATTCCCTTGAGGATCTCCTCCTTCAGATCGAACTTGATGCCATAGTTGACGAAATGGTTCTGGCTGTATGCCGTTCGGGGATTGGGGTAGGCCAGCCACAAGGTGCCGTCGCCATCCTTCATGTCCGCCGGCGCACCGAAGTTGATGGCGAGATGCGTGACCGGTCGTTCGTACGTGCTCGGCACCACCTGGCCCTTGGCGTCCAATTCGGTGTGGTTGATGAACACGGTCCAGGGCTGGGCCCTTTGCGGCTTGTTCACGAGGGCGAACGAGCCGCGAAGCGGGAACGAGCACGTGCAGCCCACGCTCGCCTCCGGAACCAGGACCAGACCATTGGCCGGGATCATGTTGATCCAGCACCCGGGGCGAATGCCGCCGAAAATGGCGACGCCCGCGTCGCGCGCCAGATCGTAGATCGCGATGCTCGATGAACGATAGAAAAGGGCGCTCGCCGAGGCGCTGGTGATCGCACAGGTATGCCCCGGACGAAGGAACTCCCAGGGCACCTCTGTATCCGAGATCGGATCGAGACGGGCCAGAATCTTTCCCGTGTGCAGATCGCATGCCCGAGGTTCGATGATGATCCTGTCGCCGATGACCACGGGTCGGGTGCGATAATTGACCGGACGCGACCACAGGATCGCACCGCTCGATGCGGACATGGCCACGATCCGGCGGTAGGTGAGCTGATTCTCCCTGAATCGGTAGGCGTCGTGATTGCCGACGCAGCCGAAGAACAGCAGGACATCGTCTTGATAGGCCGAGCCCATGGCATCCCCGCAGCAACCGGTGAAGTCCACGGCTCGTTCCCACAGCCTCTCACCCGTCTGGGCATCGAGGGCCACTACGAGCCTGGTATCCGACGACTCATATGGCTGGGCCTTCTTCATTTCGTCTGTCTCTTCATACACCCCGTCCCGTAACAGCATTCGCCGCTCATCGAGGGCCCGGCTTGCCAGGGCATCGGTGACAACACTCTCGGCAAAGAAGACCTTTCCACCTCCGACGGACAAGGTCAGATTCGCGATCCGCTTGCCCGGATAGGTCCAACGCGTCGTCCCGCTATCCGGATCGAGAGCGAAGACCATGTCGCCCGCCATCATCCTGTCCGTCACGGAACCCTTGGCCGGACTGTAGTTCTCCCAGAGTGGGTAATTGGCCATCGGAAACCATTTGGCATTTGATCTCGTGTACGCCCGGAGCGTATCGTCGTTGGGATCGGAAAACTTGGCGTTGAGCTCCGTGGCATAGGGTTGCTTCAAAGGCTCGGCACGGATGCCAAACAGGATGTTCTGATCCGTCGAAATACAACCCCAGCGGTAGCTCCCACTGCTCCCTCCCGGCAGGTCATACACGCGGACGGACTCGCCGGTGGCCGGAGCCAGGCGGATACACCGGTCGTACGCCGCCACGTACAGGGCCTCTTTCGTCAAGGCCAGGTTGCCGCCATCGACATCGACCCGGGCCCGCACCGCGCCCGGAATCCGGCGCTCCCACAGGGGCGTGCCATTGTAGGCATCCAGAGCCAGGATCCTTTCCTCTCCTTGGACGAACAGACGACCATCCATCGCGACGGGGCTCTGGGCTTTTGCATGTCTCTCCACCATGGACAGCGGCCCCGGCTCCCCAAACCAGAGCACGCCAAGAGGACCCTTGGCCATCCTGTCAGGGGAACATGCAGTGTTCTGCGGATTGCCGTACTGCTGAGTCCACCCCGCGGTCCCTTCGAGTGGCGGGCGTGTGAACGAGCGCCATCGGAGGCCGGCGTCGTCGTCCGATACAGCCGCGATGGCTACGCCCCCGCCCGGCCTCATGACGCGTTCCACCTGTTCTCGCGTTACCTCGACCGTGCCAGTGGTCAACAAGCCGTCGGAAACAACCAGATTGGCGAAGTAAGGAGGCAGGGAATCAACGTCCCACGGCTCCACAATCACACGCGTACCGAGCAACCCAGCCGACAGCAGCGTCTTGCGAGCGATGTGGAGCTTGCCTGGATCTTTTTCAAGGCCGATGATCTGCAGATCGGTGATCCGGCTCAACTCGTAGGCAAGCCGGCCCGTGTCGCCAGCCAGGATGAGGCAGTAACCTTTCGCAGTACTGCTTCGGTCCACAATCTGGCGAGCCACGTTGCGGTACAGGTCGCCCTGCGGGTGATCGCCAAACGCGTTCGGATCGAAAGAAGCCGGATCGGGCCTACTTGGGGCGGGAAAAATCTCGGCGTTCGATTTTTCCCTCCCAAACCCTGGACGCGAATCGAGGGGTTCGCTCTCCCGATTCTTCAACGAAATCGAACCGCGAGATTTCGTTGAAGAATACAGGCCCGATCCGGCTTTTTCCGATCGGGCAGCCGCGAAACAGTGCACACTGCCTTCCTCGGTGCTGACAATCAGCGAGCCACAGCCGGCAGCCATGCCCACTGCATTGCCGGTAACCCCTGTCTGCCACACTCTCATGCCTGTCCCGGCGTCAACACCCAGGACCCGGCTGGTGCCGCCGACGAAAAGCATATCGCCGGCCAGGATCAGTGAATTGCATTGCGAGACGGGCAGATGCCATACGCAACAGGACTTCTGGAGTCGCTGTTCCTCAGCGAGGCGCCCGGCGACAAGACGTGTGACTTCGTCGATCTGCAGACGGATCTTCGCCTGTTCTTCCGCGTTCGCCTTGGCGATGTCCTCCCTGAGCCTGGCAAGCTCTTTCCCGAGCCCTTCGCGCGCTTTCCTCGAAACCTCCACCTTCTCCAGGGCGCTCGCGTGCACCTCGCGGTCAATGGCGTACAGGCCGGCGGGCGTGAGAACGTAGGCAAAGTTGCCCCGAATCACCATATCCAGTCCCGGGAACCAGGCGAACACGTCTCCTTTGCTCCGGCCGGTCTTCGGATCGTACGCGACCTTGTGAGGCGTCCCGGAACGGTCCACGCCGGCAATCAACTCGTTTTCAAGCAGGAGGGACCACGTGCCCCCCTGCTTGCCCCCGGGCGAGGCCCAGAACAGGAACTCACCCGTCCGTCGGCTGAAGGCGGCGGGCATCGCCCGGCCCGCGGGGACATACAACGCCTCTTCCGAAGCCAGCAGGTACCCGTGGCAGGTGATGCCGCCATAGCTCAGTTCGTGGGCATGATCGCCAATCGTGTCGTTCTTCCATACGATGGAGCCGTCGGCCGTGTTGAGGGCACAGATGTAGATTCCCTCGTAGGGAAATACCCCCGCGGCGCAGTAGACCATATCCCCGTCCACCAGCACACTCGTGCGGACCGGCCAGAGGGAGATCATTCGCCCGTTGCCGAGGACCTTCTCGTCGCTCGGACCCGGCCGATACCGCCACATCAATGAGCCATCCGCCGCGCTCAGGCAGTAGACATAGCCGTCGTCCGACCCCACGTAGACACGACCCTCGTGAACCGTCGGGGCGAAACGGACCGGGCCTTCCGTGAAGAAGCTCCAGCATACCCGGCCCGTGGCAATATCCATCGCACAGACTTCATCCGTCACGGACGACCCGAAGAACGCACGACCGCCGGCCAACGCCACATGAAAGGCATTGTCGGCATGCATGCGAGGCATCTCCTCCGACGGCGCGGGCCACGCAGGCTTGGGGGGATGCGATGGCGTGTACGTCCATTGAAGCGAGAGATCGACCGGCAGGCTCTCTACACCCACTCCACTGCGTGCGGCATCACACCGGTATGTCGGCCAACCAACGCCAGCGGCCACGCCAGCGATACAATGTGTGAACACACAGCACAGGACGATTGCGGCGAAACACGGAGAGTCTGTCCTGACTCGGAACCGGATGACTGGAAGCTGTCGGCTCATGTGGTTTGCCTCCCCTGCCGTCGTTGAGGTCGGATTGGATGAAAGCTGGTTGTTCCGGCGTCTTCTACTCATTTGCACACGATGGTACGGCCGTCTACCTGGGTAGAGTATCGGACCTCGGCCGCGGATACAATGAAGAAACAAGCCTGGAAATCAAGTTCTCAGTCCGCGATCCCGTATTCCTCGAAGGCTATAGACCGACGAGCGCTCGCCACCCGTTGCCGCTTGTCGCTATCTCTTGTGAAACTCCACCCAGACGCCGTAGTTCACGCCGGCCTCATTGTCCAGCCTCGGCCGGATGACGCGATGGTCCTCTATCCCGAGCGACTTCATAATTGCATGAAGCTCCTCAGCGGTCGCTGTCACATCGTACTGAGGCCCCCCGCCGCGCCCGCCGCGCACTGTCGCAGCGACTTCAAGCGGGAGATTCGCCGAAAGACCCCGCCCGATATAGGCCACGCCGCCCGGCTTGAGAACCCGTCGGATCTCGCGAAACGCCGCGACTTTGTCGCCCCACAGCCAGAATGAGCCTCGCGAGACGATCACGTCCGCATAGTCATCTCGAAACGGCAAGGCTTGGGCATCGGCCTGGATCGCGCTGACCCGGCCGCTATATCCAAGCTCCTCCGCTCGTTGCAGGAAATAGGGAAAAAAGTGCGGATTGATATCCGCGTTGATCCAGTGCATCGTCGTCCGCTTGCACAGCTCGATGATCAGCGTCCCCGGCCCACTGCCAAGGTCAATTCCAATCCCGGTTCTGCCGTCAAGGTCCAGGTCCTCCACGAGTTGCTGCGCCAGAGGACCATAAACCGGCGCGAGCCGCCCTTCGCTCGCCTGGATCATGCGAAGGGCGTCCTCTCGGGTGTACTCCTTGGGGACGGCTTTCGCCCGGTCGTCGTTCGAGGGGCGAGGACTGGGTCCGCGACATCCGACGAGCAAGCTCAGAACCGCCAGCATCACGCAGAATCGGCCTATGTCCGGACTGTGGAGAGGCTTCATCATGGCCGGTATCCATCCAATCGCACTGAGTTGGCTATCCTTCCACGCACCTCCCGGACCTCTATGCGGGGTAGCCAACATAGCATCCGCGAGAGGAACGGAGCGCGTCAACGATCCCCAGCGCCGGAATCATACGCCAAGGCGGATGTGCATTGTACGCCGGCTTGGGGGACATGTCCATGTTCAAGGACGGATGAACAAAGGTATTGACGTCAGATGCGGTACTGTGGCACCATATGGGCAGCCGTGTGCGGGAGCACAAGCAACCGAATGAAACGAGGAACCCCGAATGGCGATGGAGAATCGATGCGAGGGCCGAACGATGCGGAGGCAGGATCGAGTTTCGTCTGGCTTCACCTTGATCGAGCTGCTCGTCGTCATCGCCGTCATCACCATCCTGATGGCGATTCTGGTGCCCGCGCTGCGCAAGGTTCGGTTCCACGCCAATGAAACCGCGTGCCTGAGCAATCTGCGGCAGATCAACCTCGCCCTGGTTGCCTATGCCAACGACGACCGGCGGACCCGCTATCCGCTGGAGCCGACTGAACACAATCCCCATCCCGGCCTGCTGGAGAAGATCGGGGCGTACCGGGACGGGGCCCTGATGGAGGCCTTCTATTGTCCCCAGGCCCGCTACCTGGAGCCCAATGCCAACGATCCCAATGGCGGCACACCCGCCGGTAGCATCGATTCAGTGATCGATACGCCGGACAACCGCGAGCAGGGCAACGTCACCTATATCTACTGGAGCTTCCGGACGAACAAGCCCGGAGAGGCGGGAGGCACGTGGCGCGACACATCCCAATTCCTGCCCCGACAGCTCACACTCGCCGGCATTGAGGCTCACAAGGAATGGCTGGGCAAAACCAACAACACCGAATACCAAACGAATCGTTATCGGGCATGCACGCTCACCCAGCCGGCAGAAATCTGGGTGATCTGCGACTTCTTCCGCAAGGGCGGGATGTTCCCACATGGCCGCCAAGGCGGCGCAAACGCCGGCGGGATCAACGTTTGCTTCCTCGACGGTCACGCCGGTCGCGTGTACAAACAACCCAAAGAGAGCTATCGCTGAGGCGGCAGGCGTCTCGAACGACTCTCGATGTTCGTGAGACCACTGTGTCATACCCGGGTGATTCTTCTGCTCCCGCCGGGGTTTTCTCTGGTATGCGGACCAGGAACACGGGTATGATGATATAGGACTGCAAGTTGTCGACCGCATTCGTGGTGATCGCCCAAGGGAGGCGCCACGGCCATCCGGCACAAGGACAACTCGGAGCCGGCCTGCACAGGGCTGGCTTGTCGCCCTTTGTGCCTCGGGAAGGACGATCGTGAGGACAAGCACAAGAGCTTTGCACTACCTTGTAGCCGTTGCGGGACTGATCGTTCTTGCGCCCGCCGGGGTCTGGCTATCACTCCGCTCGACGGTGGCACTCGGGCAAATGAGGCCTCCGCCCCAGCCCGCCCCTGCACCGCTGCAACTCGGGCCGTATGTGCGGTATACCACGCCGTCACGGGCGGTCGTGTCGTGGTGGACCAGGGATGAGATCCCATCCATTCTGGACTACGGCCTGGCCGGACCGGGGGCGAAGCACTCCCCGAGCATCCTGTTGCAGGGACGCTATCAGGGCAACCTGGAGAGTCGGGTGGAAGACGAGCAGCGCAAGAGACACCACATGCTGACGATCGAAGGGCTGCGGCCGAACCAGGTGTATGCCTACCGTATCACCCTGAAACTCGGCGATGTGGAGCAGAATGGCGATGTCTACGAGCTGGATACCGCAGTGAACTACAGCGTTCGCCCGCTGCCGACAGGCGTGGCGATAGCGGGCGACCCTGAACACGCGGAACGAATGCGGAGCATCGCCGGAGAGATCCTCCGGTGCAGCGACGCGGCGAAGGGCTATTGTCTCGTGTGGGGCCTTGCTGACGGCGTGCTGGCGTACGAGCTGGCGGCCGGAAGTGATTTGACCGTGATTGGGATTGATGACGATGTCAATCGCGTTGCCCAGGTGCGAAACAGCCTCTACCAGGCCGGGGTCTACGGAACGCGGATTATGGTGCAGCACGTGGACGGTTTTGCGGACCTGCCGTACCCAAGCAGCTTCGCAAATCTCATCGTCTCGGAACGCATGCTGATCGAAGGACAGTGTGTGGGACCAGCCGCCGAGATGTATCGCCTCGTGCGACCGCGAGGAGGCATGGCCGTCCTGTCCTGCCCGTCGGAGGTGGGAGCACAGGCGACCGTCGTGGAGGCATGGCTCAGCGCAGCTCCCGTGCGATTTGTCGAGCAAGAGACTTCCGCCGGCACATTCTATACTGTGAGCAAGCCCATGCCGGCGGGCTGTGGCTCGTGGACCCATCAATACGGCGATGCAGGCAACACAGCCAACAGCCACGACGACCTCAGCGGGGCCACGCGCACCGACCAGATGCAGATTCAGTGGCTGGGCAGGCCGGGGGCCGATTTCGGCATGGATCGGAATCCCCGCATGCCCGCGCCCCTGGCCGCCAACGGCAGACTCTTCCACCAGGGCATGAACCGCATGGCCGCCATCGACGCATACAACGGGACGATTCTCTGGTCGCTGGAGGTCCCGGCCATGCAGCGGGTCAATCTGCCGCGAGACGCGAGCAACTGGTGTACCGATGATACGGCTCTCTATGCGGCAATCCAGGGAGACTGCTGGGTGATCGGACACGCCGACGGCGCTCTTCAGCGAGTGATCGAGCTGCCCGAGGGCTTCGCCCGGGAGCAGTACGACTGGGGCTACGTCGCCCACAAGGACGGTCGGCTTTTCGGCAGCGCGGTTAAAAAGAACACGAGCTACACGGATTTCTGGGGCAATGACGCGTGGTATGACAAGACCGCCGGCCCCGGGACAGAGAAGGTTTGCAGCGATGCTCTGTTCTCTTACGACCTGGTGACCGGCCGGCCGGCGTGGACGTGGCGCAATGGCCTTGTCATCAACACAACGATCGCCGTCGGGAAACAAGGCGTCTTCTTCGTCGAGTCCCGGAATCCGGACGTTCAAAGTTCCTCCACGCGTCGGCTCAATAATTCGCTGCTGTGGTCCGATCAGTACCTCGTATGCCTCAATGCTCAGGCGGGTGAGGTCATTTGGGAGACCCCCATCGACACGGTCGACGGAATCGTCGTGTTCTACCTCGCCTGCACCACGGACGCCGTCGTGATCGTCTCGTCCGCCGCGGGCAAGTACCACGTATATCGATTCGATGCAGATACCGGCAGATTCCTCTGGCACGCCGAGCATACGTGGGCCGGCGACAATCACGGCGCTCATATGCAACACCCGGTCGTCCTGGCCGACAGGGTCTATCTGGAGCCCTGTGGTTATGACCTCGGGACAGGCCGGCTCTTGACCTCTTCGATGAGTCCACGCGAGGGCTGCGCTACATATTGCGGCACGAATTACGCCCTGGTCCATCGGGGTCAAGCCCGATGTGTTGCGATGTGGGACTTCAATACCGGCAGCATCACAACCTGGCGGAATCTGCGCCCAAGCTGCTGGCTCAGTACGATCGTCGGCGAGGGGATGATCCTGTCCCCGGAAGGCGGCGGAGGCTGCAGTTGCGGCAACTGGCTGGAGACGTCGCTGGCGTTCTCGCCGTTGCGGTGAAATGTGATCGCCGTCAGAGGATTTCGACCAACGTGAGATGATGCGATTGAAAACGGGCAATGAGTGAGGGCAGTATGGGCTCGCGTATCTCTGTAAGCGTCTTTGGCGCGGTTTGCCTGCTGATGATCGCATCCCCGGCGGCTCGGGCCGACGATTGGCCCACCTATCAGCACGACAATCGGCGAAGCGGCGTCACGGGCGAGCAACTGCAACTGCCGCTGCAAAAGGCATGGGAGTACATCCCGAACGACCATCCGCGAACCGCCTGGAGTGGCCCGGCCAAGTGGGATTCGTACGCCGGCATCATCAACCTCAAGTCCATGCGGGACTTCGATCCCGTGTTCTATGTGACCATCGCCGAGGCGAGCGTCTTCTTCGGCAGTTCTATTGACAACGCCGTTCATTGCCTCGACGCCGCCGGCGGCCGGGAGAAATGGGTGGTCTTCACCAACGGCCCCGTCCGGCTGCCGCCATCCTACTACGACGGCAAGCTCTACTTTGGCTGTGACGACGGGTGTGTATACTGTGTCCGCTGCGAGTCGGGCGAGATCGTCTGGCGCCATGAAGCATCCCCTGACGGAATGCAGATCCCCATCGACGGTAGACTCACATCGCTCTGGCCATGTCGCACCGGCGCCCTTGTGCAGGATTCCAGGGTCTACTTCGCCGCGTCACTGCTGCCCTGGCGAGAAACCTACCTGTGTGCTCTGGACGCTCAGTCCGGAACGACAGAGGGCCCCGGTTTGTACAAGAGGCAACATGAACAGATGACGGCGCAGGGTCCGATCCTCGCCTCTGCCACGAGGCTCTACCTCTCACAGGGACGCCAAGTGCCGCTCGTCTTCGAGTGCGCCACCGGCAACAAGATGCAGAGCCTCGGCAGTTCCGGGTTCGGCGGCGTGTTCGGACTGCTGACGGAGGATTCGATGTTCGTCCATGGACACGGCCAGAACCACCGCGCCGACGGGGAACTGCGGTTCTTCGGCGGTGACAAGAACGATCTGCTCGTGACGTTCCCCGGGGCCACCTCGATCGTGATTCACAATGGTATTGTCTACCTGCACGCCGACGGCTGGCTCCAGGCGTTCGACCGCGTCCGTTACATCGATCTCCAAGCTCAGATCAGCTTCCTGCAAGCGAGCATACGACAATGGCAGGAACAGAGGAAGCAACTCCCGAGCACCGCCAGTGAGTCACAACGTCAGGAGCTTGATGCGAAGATCTCCACTGCTCAGGCAGAGGTCTCCGCGCTCCAGGCGAAGCTGCCCGCGTGCTTTCTGTGGCGTACGGCGAGTGATTGCCCCCTGACCTTGATTCTCGCCGGCGACACACTCTTCGCCGGGGGGGAAGGCAAGGTGGCTGCCTACGAAACCTCAAGCGGCGAACAGGTCTGGACCGCGCCGGTCGAAGGCAGAGCCTACGGCCTGGCGGCCGCCGAAGGCTCACTGTTCGTCAGCACGGACCTGGGCAGAATCATCTGCCTCGCTTCTCCGTGAAAGCAGCGGACGCGGTACAGTAAGAGCGTTGTTTCGCCGCATGTACCCGTCCGGCGCCGCCCTATCCTCGTTCGCCATATCGTCCCACCAACACTTGCCAGGCGGAACGTGAGTCAGATATGCACCACCTTGATCCCTGCGAGTTGACAGTAGGCTTTGAACGGCAGCTCCAAATCCCCATAGATGAACAACTGATGGAACCCCTTCACATCGCGGGCATCGGCTACGCCATCCACTTCAACCTCCATCGAGGTGCGGCAGCCACCGGCCGGTGGCGTGTCGATATTGCGGAGCACACGTCCCGTACCCAGGATGATCGAATCCGGGCCCTGGAACTTCATCAGGGTGACCTTCTGTCCCACACGCCAGAGAACCTGCACGGCCACGCCTACGTTCGACTCCGAATGGCTGCGGAGAATGAACGGCTCCGCAGGCTGGTCAAAACCGGCCAGTTTGGTCGCACAAGTGCAGTGGGCGCCCATGAGTGTGTTGCTGACGGTGTTGGGGGCGGGATCCTGCATGAACCCCGGCCGGTCGAAGAGAAGGTTCGTCAGTCGAGTGGAGATCGCAGCGTTCCAGTCGGCTTCGCAGGTGCCAAGACCTCCTTCATCGCGGAGCCGGGAGAAGGCCATACACGGCGGCTGAATCTTCCGCTGGCTGACGGGACCGAGGCAATCCATCGAGAAGCCCTGACAGCCCTCGGCCTCCATCAACCGCCGGCATACAACGTAGTTCTTTGCGGCCGTGAGAATATCCTGCTTCGTTGGCTCGACGATCTTCTGGGCGTTCTGTGCATAGGAATCCGCCATGGCTCGGACGCCATCCGTCTCTTGTACCTTCTGAAACTCGTCGACAAACCGGTCGCTGGGAATGTAGTGCAAGGTGGTCCCGATGACATCCAGTTTCCTGTCTTCCACTTTGCTGCCCTGACAGATACAGATGCGGGTGTTCTTCATCTCCCAGATCGTCCGGAGCATTCGCACGCCAAAAGCGAGCCAGTCCAGGTCCTGGGTGGCGGCCACAAAGACGCCGGGGATATCACGCGTGGCCTGCAGGTCACCGGTGAACGAGGTTCCCATAGGGCTGAACACAATCGTGGGAATATCGCCCCGATTCTTCGCAATGTTGTTCATGTGCCCCCAGGAATCGAACCCGGAGTGATGCAGGCACATGCTGACCAGTATGAGACCTTGGGGCGGCATGCTCCTGACGGTCTCCAGGAAACGATTGACGGCCTCCGGACCGTCCAGAGGGGGACGAGCAACCACCAGATCCACGTTGAATTGCCGGGCGGCATCGGTGAGTATGTCCGTGTATTGACGCTGGCGAGCCTCGATATCATAAGCTGCCCCGGGCCAGCCCATCCAGTATCGGTCGATATTGGGACGGATGAATGCGGCCCGTATGAGCGGCTTCTTCGAGGACACCGAATCCGAAGCAAAAACAGACGAGGTGAAACCGAGCAGATTCGTCTGCGAAACTGCGGCCGCCGTGCCGGCCGTTGCCAAGAAGGTACGACGATTCATCCGGGCTGAAGCGCCCATTGCGGCCTTGTGCGTGTCTTGCCGATTCATGGTTGGATTCCTCCCTTCAAGACGTGATTGGTTCCCAGGTTTCGACCATCAACACCTACTCTTCGAACACCAACAGCTCCGCGCAGGAAGCAAAACCCTGTGCGGGGTTGTCACCCGATGCCGGCTTGCCAACGATACGAATCGCGATGGCTTCCACAGGATCGAATCTCACGGTGAGCCGCATGCCGGGCCGGACTCCCCTGGCCTCCGTCGCCGTCGCGGCCGGGTAATCTTCAAGGACAGCAACATCCAGCCAGGGGCCGTCCTCCGTCTTCTTCACTTGAAGCTTCGGCTTGCCGCCGGTAGTGTCGAACCATCCGCCGTCATGAAACACGTTTCCGGCCACATAGATAGCACGTCGAATGCTGACGGGCTTTTCGATGGCAATGCCAAAGAAGGCTTCCGTTTGAGGGGTTCCATCGAAGGTGACGCGGAAGGTACTGGGATCGCCATCAGCGATACTGCCGCTGACATTGCCCTCGCGGCTATAGAACTCCCGGCCAAAGGTGAACGGTCCGACAACGTCCCCATCGAGGACGGCGCCCGGCGCCCGCAGCCAGACGGCGTATCGCGTGGAATCCCATGAGCCGGCGTCGATGAACGGACGCAGCACCGCTCGAAACTCCGCCTTCCATCCCTGTGCCGCCGCCGTCAGGTCTTTCGCGGTACAGGTCCACAACATTTCGTCCGCCCAGGACCGCCTGCCTTGGGCCAGTCCGCAGTGCGAAAACATCGGTGTCTCCCCCGTCAGACCGCCGAGTGCAACGTACTGCGGGATTCGGATGCCGGGGTTGTCCACCTGGTCGAGCGCGAAGACGAGAGGCCCCGCAGTCACGGCGACTCGGCCCTCGTTCGAACCTGAACCGACGTGAATCTCCGGACCGAACAGGAATGAGAACTCCACGGAGTCACCCCGGCGCCATAGCCGCTTGATTGTCAGGTACGTCCCCGGCGTGACCTCCGGGTTCCTGCCGATCGATACGTGAGGATCCGTCGTCCACCGAGGGATTCGGATCGCCAATGAGAACTCGACGTCGCGCTCGGGGGCCACCTCAATCGTGCCGTCCGCCTTGCTGGGGAACCGGCTTTTCAGCGTGATCGTAACGGGCGCGCCGGCGATGGTCACATGCCAGCAGGCCGGGGCGAATGTATTGATCCGGAAACCATCGGCATCCGTACTGCCAAGAATGGTCAGGGCAAGTCCCAGGGCACGGGGTCCCGAGGAGTTGCAGCAGTCCATACCTCGTGTCCCAGGATAATCCGGGCGGAAGGGCTTTTGCCCCTCGAGGGGTGTGAAGTAGGCGTAGCCCGATCCGTCCGGCTTCTGGGCCCCCAGCATCTCGTTGAACATGATCTGTTCCAGAGCCGCCGCATATTTCTCTTCGCCCGTCAAGCGAAAGAGCTGCCAGCAAAGCTGCATCCACGTCGTGGTGACGCACATCTCCTGAATGTGGGAGCCTGTATCGTTGGGAAGCTGCCCGTCCGGCTGGAAGTGCTCGCCGGCGCTGGCGCCGCCGGTGATATAGAGCCGCTTGGCATGCACATCTTCCCAGGCGCACTCCGCGGCCTGAAGATACTCCGCCTTGCCCGTGGCCCGGTAGAGCTCGCACAGGCCGACGAAGTTGGAGAGCATCTCGTAGGCCTTGCGGTTGCCGACGGCCAGCACGGTCTTGTCCTTGAGCATCGCCGACAGGACCCGCGGCCCGCCCGGCTCGTCCCACGAACTGACGATGTACGAGGCAAAGTCGAGGTACTTCTTCTCGCCCGTGGCGCGGTACAGCAGCACGATCGGTTCGAGAATCGAGGTTGCGGCCATGCCCACGTGCGTCCCTGCCGCGAGAATGCTCCGGTCGCGAGGGAATACGGAGGCCAGGAGATCCCCGGCCCGCCGGCACGCGGTCAGGGCTTCCTGATCGCCCGAGATTCCGTAGTAGGACAGCAGGCCGATCAGGGAATACTTGTGCGACCACACATCCCAGTCGGCGTCGCGATACAGGCCGAACCGCTTGTCCGGCGTGTAGGTCCCGAGGTATCCGTCGTCGCCTTGCGTGGCGATGAGCCCCCTGGCGACCCGCGTGATCTTCTCACGCAAATCCGGGTCCTGCGACCAGAGCCACAAGAGCGATGCGGCGTGTAACCACTTACCCACGTGCTCGCCGATCCAGGGATGGGAGCCGGGCCGCGAACGAAAGCCGCCCAGCAAGACATCCTCGTCGATGTTCATGATGCGGCCGAAGGTGTGGGCGCGAATCCGTTCGCCCAGCAGGCCGGAAACCTCGACAGCCGTAGGGGTGAGGGGCGATACCTTGTCGGACACGGCAGGGTTCAGGATTGCGGGAACGGGAATGGAGCTTGCCTTCTCCCAGGTGGGGACTGGCGCCGCAAGCACCAAGGAAACCACGATCGTACTGAGCATTGGTATCCTCCTTTCAGCGCCCTACTATAGCGTGGGCCCGCCGGTATGAAAAGACAGCAAAGAAGAACGCGTGGCGTGCAGATACCGCCTGATCGCAAGTGCATATGGTCGCCGGGCCTCTCGACCGGCTCAAATCAACTGTCAACTCACGAGAGATTGCGCCGGTAGATGGGCCATATGCCAGTGCCAGACTGCCGTCTGTAGTTCGCCCGGCAGTCACATGATCCGGCTTGCCGAGTGTCCCGTAACCTGCGGTCATAAGCTGGCAGTTCACCGTGCGGGATCATGGACAACAACACAGCAACCACATAGTATGTGTGGGACTGTAATCTCGGTGCGGCCGTTGTTCGGATACGGAGACCACCGCCTGGAATTGGGATCCAGGCAGATTGAGATATGAAAGGAGTCTACCGATGGCGAGAATAACCTGTCAAACCTTCGTTTTCGTTCTTCTGCTCACTCTGATTCCGACCGCGCCGATGGCAGCCGAGGTCCTCTACAATGGGATCGAGTTGCCGCCGTCCTGGCCGCCACAGGTCAAGGAACTCAGCGACACGCCAATGGATGTGCCCTACCTGGAGAATCCACCGGCTGTGATTCACATCGATGTGGGCCGACAACTGTTCGTCGATGACTTCCTGATCGAGCGCACGTCGTTGAAACGGAGTTACCACAGACCAGAGTACTATGCTGGCAACCCCATTCTCAAGCCAGACAGACCATGGGAATGCGAGGATACTGCACGTGCCGCCGCGCCGTTCAGCGATGGGGTCTTCTATGACCCGCAAGACAGCCTGTTCAAAATGTGGTACATAGGTGGCTATATCGCCAGTACGTGTCTGGCTACCAGCCACGATGGGATTCGCTGGGAGAAACCATCGCTCGATGTCCGGCCGGGCACCAACGAAGTATTCAGTCACCGTGATGTCGATCCGGCAAGTGGCGGACGTTTCCGTGATTCCAGTACCGTGTGGCTGGATCATTACGACCCCGCCCCCTCTCGCCGCTTCAAGATGTTCGTTACCACACCCATCCCAAGCAGATGGAGTCTGGCTCTGCGTTGTTCACCCGACGGCATCCACTGGTCCGAACCTGTAGCCATCAGCCGGGGCACAATCGGTGACCGCACAACCGTACACTACAATCCCTTTCGCAGGAAATGGGTGTTCGGCCTTCGGATCGGCCAGCCCAAGGTCGGTCGGTCTCGCGCGTACTATGAGAATGCTGACGCAATAGCCGGCACCCAGCATCTTCCCCAGGATGCGGTGCCATGGCTGTGCGCCGATAGCCTGGATCCCCACCATCCCGATCCGCAGTACGCGCACATCGCACCGCAGCTCTATAACCATGACGCGGCTGCCTATGAGAGCCTCATGTTGGGTTTGTTCTCGATATGGCAGGGTCCACCCAACAACGAGTGTGCACGACTGAAGATTCAGAAGCGCAACGAGCTGCTCGTCGGGTTCAGCCGAGATGGTTTTCACTGGCATCGGCCGGATAGAACGAGGTTCCTTGGCGTGAATCCAACGGAAGGGGCTTGGAACTGGGGCAATGTACAGAGCGCCGGGGGCTGTTGTCTCGTGGTGAGGGACAAGCTGTATTTCTATGTCAGCGGCCGGATGCTTGGCGACCGTTTCTGGGATGGCAACTGCCATACGGGACTGGCGACGATGCGACGTGATGGTTTTGCCTCCTTGGACGCAGAAGAAGAGCCAGGTACACTCATTACACGACCGGTGGAGTTCACAGGCAAGTATCTGTTCGTGAATGTCGAGGCCCCAGACGGCGAACTGCGTGTGGAAGTCCTGGACAGAGACGACAAGCCGGTGGAGGGTTTCACACTCGGCGACTGCAGGGCCGTCACCACGGACAGTACCATTCAACAGGTGCTGTGGGAAGGCGGGAATGATCTGTCTTCCGTGGCGGGCAAGCCGGTGCGTTTCCGCTTTCACCTGCGCAAAGGCAGCCTCTATTCCTTCTGGGTCACCTCGGACAAGTCCGGTGCAAGTCACGGCTATGTTGCTGCAGGTGGTCCGGGCTTTACCGGCCCGGCAGATACGGTCGGCAAGGCGGCTTATGCGGATTGAGCCCACATTCTCGCTCCTCGGATCAGCCTCGGGTCGGCAAACACCGTGATCTTATGGGATACTACGAGACATAGGGAGGAATCACTCGATGCGCAGGACACTACTCGTCACCATGCTGTTGGCAAGTACGTTTTCCGTCCGTCTTGTTGGGGCGGCTGAACGTGATGCGGGGCAAGGCGGCAAGGCAACTGCGGTGGGAGTCACGGTGACCGACAAGGTCGTGCCGCCGAAGCCAGTGAGTCCTCTGCTGTTCAGCAGTTTCCTGGAGCTGGCGTTCGGGCGGTCGGACCTCATCTGTGCCGAGTTGCTGCTGGATCGTAGCTTCGAGATGCCCGAGGGAGCTTCGCTCAACGACGGCAACGGCTGGTGCAAACGCTCCAAGCCCAGGCTCGAGATGGAGGACTGGTGGCATTCGGGCTATGAGGAGCATCCGTGGTATCTCGCGAAGGGCGAAACGAACACGATGGCGAGCATGACGCGAACCGGCGGGACCTGGCCCTCCGCTCCCAACGGCAGATTCTATCTGCGGGTCGAGAACAAGTCCCCTGCCGAATCCGTCTGCATCGCACAAGACGGCATCTGGGTGAATTCCGGCATGGCCTATCCGTTCTCCGGTATGATGTGCGATGGGACCATGTTCAGCGCGAAGCCCGATTCCGCCCGCCCGGTCCCGATAGAGCTTTGCCTTTTCCGCGAGGGAAGACTGGAGGAAGCCCCGCTCAGCAGCGTGAAGGTTCTCGTCGATTCGACCACGTGTCGCAAGTTCGCCGCCACTCTGCCGGCGGTGACGTTCACCGGCCGGGCAACCTTCGCCATACGCGTGCCCCCCCAAGCCACTCTGGTCTGCGATATGCTCTCGCTCATGCCGGCCAACCACGTGGGGACGATTCGCGCAGACGTTGTCGCGGCCATGAAGGAGGTTCACGCATCGGTCATTCGTTTCCCCGGCGGCTGCTTTGCCTCGACCTACCGGTGGCGCGACGGCATTGGTGATCGCGACAGCCGCCCGGTCGATTTCGCCCACTGGTGGAATTTCCCGATGCTGAATGACATCGGCACGGTGGAATTCCTCACGCTGTGCAAGGCCATCGGCTCCGAACCGATGCTCTGCGTGCCGGTGATGTTCGATGACGCGTGTAACGCCGCCGACTGGGTCGCATTCTGCAACACCGCGAATCATCCGCTGCACGCCAAAGCCGGAATCGAGCGGGCGCCGATGCCGGTGAGGTACTGGGAGTTGGACAACGAGATCTATCGGCGGATGGACGCCATCACCTACGCCCACCGCTGCGTCGAGTTCTCGCGGGCGATGAAGAAGGTGGATCCCGACATCGAGATCATCATGAATTGTTACTGGGTCTATCACCAGGCACTCAAGGAGATGCTCAACATCGCCGGTCCGGACATCGACCTGGTGAACAACCGCGGCGGCAACATCGCCGAGCTGCGAGCGGATCTCGCCGTGCTGGCAGAGTACAACGCCAGGCACGGCCGGGGTATCCGCCTGTGCCATTCCGAGTACAGAGCCAACAGTTACGATCTGCCGGTCGACCCGAACACGCGCAGGAAGGCCGACGACGGTCTCAACGCGCCCAAGAGCCCCGTGGAGAAGGACACCCTGATCGCCAAGGCGAGCCGCTGGGCCTACGGGCTGAGCATTCTCTGCGATTATCTCGAATACCAGGGCTTCGGCGGGGATTTCCAGTTTGCCAATTTCACCGGCTACAATGACGGCTGGGGGGAAGGCCTTATCAATTGTGCGAAGTCCCGCGTCTATCCGTCGGCTGCCGGGCAGGCATTCAACTTCCTCCGTCGGCAGGGAATGGCCTGGCCGTTGGCGATCGAAACGAAGGACGCCTCGCCGCTGATACGAACACAGGCCGCCTGGGACCTTAAAAAAGAGAAGCTCATCCTCTTCGCGCTCAACACGTCGAGCCAGCCGTGCGTCATGACGTGGAATATCGCGTCGCTCAAGACCTCATTCGCGGAAAGCGCCGCGGTTGAGTCGCTCTCCGCGCCCGCCGCAAAGGTCTTCGTCACCGAGGCCGCTTCCAACCCGATTGTGCATGAGACGGCCGAATTACGGACCGGCGGTCGGAGTGTCGCGCTGACGATCAAACCCTATTCAGCCACCGCAATCGGACTTCGTGTCACGAAGTGGGCGAGCAGACGAGAAGAACATTGAGGATGAGGGGGTATGTGACAATCGCATGGGGTGCCGATGCTATCCGAGCACAACCCTCTTCATCGCCTTGCATGCGGACGGTTTCTTTGTACCCCACGAGCGACAGCCCTGTCGACTCCCGTTTCTACGCCACGCCGAGCCGGCGCTTGCACTCGGTGAGTATGTCCGCGGTACGCGTGGCGCCGGCGCGAGTCACGCCGAGCGCACGAATCTCCAGGAGCTTGTCGAGATCCCGAACGCCCCCGGCCGCCTTCACCTGCACGTGTTGGGGCGAGTGCCGGCGCATCAATTTGAGGTCCTCGATAGTCGCTCCTCCGGTCCCGTATCCGGTCGACGTCTTCACCCAATCGGCCCCGAGGGTTCCACAGATCTCGCACAGCTTGATCTTCTGCTCGTCCTTGAGGTGGCAGTTCTCGAAGATGACCTTGACCTTCTGGCCGCATTTGTGCGTCGCATCAACGACGGCGGCAATGTCTCGATGGACATACTCCCAATCGCCGCTGAGAACCTTGCTGATATTCACGACCATGTCCAGTTCCTGCCCGCCGTCGGCGAGGGCCTGTTCCGCCTCCGCCACCTTGACCGCGGTGGTGTGCCCGCCATGCGGAAAACCGATCGTCGTACTCGCCTTCACCGTGCTGCCCTTGAGAATCTCGGCGCACCGCCTGAGGTAGTAGGGCATGATGCAGACACTGGCAGTGTCGTACTCGAGGGCCAGCTTGCAGCCTGCTTCAAGCTCCGGAACGGTGAGAGTGGGATTCAGCAGAGAATGATCGATCATCTTGGCGATATCGAGGTACGCGTAATCCATCGTGTGCTCCTGATCTGTCCGCGATCTACTCACAGAACCGCCTACGGCACGTACTGGAGAAGAAATCGGGCGCTCTGCCGCAACGCGGCCTTGCGAGTCTCTACGGAGCCCTCGTAGGCCCGGTCCTCCACTTCCACACAGACCGGCCCGGCATAGCCGATGTCGCCCAGCACGGAACAGAAGCGGCCCCAGTCAACCTCCCCGAGCCCAGGCAGCTTGGGCGTATGATACTGCAAAGGCGTGGCGAGGATGCCGACGTCGTCGAGTCGCTGCCGGTCGATGCGAACGTCCTTGGCATGGACGTGGAAGATGCGATCGCGGAACTCCCACAGCGGTCTGATGTAATCCATGTGCTGCCAGACCATGTGCGAGGGATCGTAGTTGAGCCCGAAGTGCTTGGACGGGATCTCCTCGAACATCCACCGCCAGATCTTCGGGCTGTGAGCGAGGTTCTTACCGCCGGGCCATTCATCGTTCGAGAACAACATGGGGCAGTTCTCAATGCCGATCCGCACATCGTGGTCCTCGGCGAACTTCACCAGAGACGGCCAGATCTTCCGGAATCGTGTCCAGTTCTCCTCGACCGAGCGGGTCCAATCTCGGCCGACGAACGTCGTCGCGCATCCGATGCCCAGCATCGCCGATGCGCGGATCACCTTCTTGAAATGGGCCAGTACCTGTTTCGCCTCGCCGAGATCGGGGCTCAGGTAGTTCGGATAGTACCCCAGCGAACTGATAGTGACGCCGGAGTTCTCCAGGAGTCTGCGCACTTCGCCGGCTTCCTTCCGCCCGAAGCTCGTGACATCGAGATGGGTCACGCCCGCATACCGCCGCTCCGCCTTGCCCTTCGGCCAGCACATCAGCTCTACGCACGAATAGCCCGACTGCGAAGCGAACTCGACCACCTGCCGCAACGACAGGTCCGGCAGAATCGCACTGACGAATCCGAGTTTCATGAACGTCCTCCTTTCACGTGTACCCATTTGCCCTGACGATGGCTCTCCAGAACGGCCTCGCACAACAGGATCTCGCGGTGGCCGTCCGCAAACGTGGGGAACGTCGCTTGAGACGAAAGGTCCCCGGCTCTGATGTAATCGTAGAATGCCAGGAAGCACTGCTTGAAGGTGTCCGGGAAACCCTCATTGTGCCCGCCGGGGTAGTGGATAAACTGCCGAGCCCGGTCCGAAACCAACGCCGGGTCGCGAATCAGGCTCTCGTTGGGCCTGTCGCGATGTCCAATCCACATCTCGTTCGGCTGCTCGCTGCACCAGGACAAGGCCCGCTCCGAGCCGGCAATCTCGTATCGTAGACAGTTCTTGCGACCGGCGGTCACCTGCGATACCCAAAGACACCCTCTGGCCCCGCCCGCGAACCGAAGGAGAATGCAGCCGGAGTCCTCCGTCGCGATATCGACGGGCTCCGTCCTCACACGCGTCTTTGGTTGTTTGCCCTTGAAAGTCTCCACCTCACCGAGCGGCCTCTGGCGCACCGGATGGACAGTCGACAAGTCGGCGCAGACCGCCTCGACCTCCAGGCCTGTGATCGCACTTACCAGGTCCAGCCAGTGGGTGCCGATATCGGCGACCGCCCGCAGTTCGCCCCCCTCTTCGGCCAAAACACGCCAGTTGTAGTCCGTGGGATGGAAGAGCCAATCCTGCACATAGCTGCCGCAGACGGAGTAGACCCGCCCAAGGTCGCCTCGCCGCATCATGTCCGCCGCCTCGATATTGAGCGGATAGTAGCGGATATTGTAGTTCACACCGGCCACAAGCCCACCGTGGCCGGCCAGCCTGACAAGCTCCGCGGATTCCCGTGAGTCCATCGCCAGCGGCTTCTCGCAGAGCACGTGCTTGCCCGCGTTCAGCGCCGCCCTGGCCATCGGATAGTGCAGCCGGTTCGGTGCGGCGATATGCACCACCTGCACGCCCTTGTCGGTCAGGATCTCCTCGAAGTCCCCATAGGCCTTGGGAAGACCCAGCGATTCTGCCGCCCGCTGCGATTCCTCGCTCGACACTCCGAGAATCCCGGCAACCTCTACTCCTGCCCGCCTCAGCCCTTCCACATGCACGGGCCCAATAAAGCCGGCGCCCACAACAGCCGCACGAATACCCACCATACTGGCATCTCCTGGTAATCCCCTTGTCCGAGTTCAGACGATATCACGACATGCAGGCCAAGTCAATTGCGGGAGTACGGCGATTCCCCTTGCATCTGTCAACCGTCAGCGAGCCCCCTCTGAATGGCCGCCCTGCCGGCCGCCCGATTCTCGGGACAGGGGCACCGAAGCACATGATGTCGGACCAAGCCAAAGTCTTTGTTGGAGACGAGGCGCCAGCGCCGTCGGAGACCACAGTCTCGGCGTATAGAACAAATGCCCGCCACACCGACAGTCCGACGCACCGAAACCAGGTACGGCCAACTCGTACGTGCGGCGCAATTCCCCGGCCAACTCGCACTCCCGCTCTCGTAGGCTGGCAGCTTGTTGAAATCCGCGAGACCCAGAACGCCGCTTTCGCTCTGTCCGTGCTTGCTCGCAACGTCGGTTTCGGCGGACGCAGTCCGCGCCAATCGGATGAGGTCCAAGCCACCTTTCACAACATCCACGGCGTAGTTCAGAGCTTCGCTGTTCATGGTCAGATTCTGGAGCCTCTCCGTGGGGGAGACTGCGAGCTTTCTGTTCTGCTTCACGTATTCCGTAATTGTCAAATTGAACAGGCTGTCCGGGTTTGTCGTGTGAGAATTGACGCTGAGACAGAGCCTGTTGCCCCCGTTCCCTTTGCTGACCGCTTGGGCTGTAAGCACTTCGACGCCGGCGGGTGTCACCTTGTTGCGCAGCGAGATACTCGCCTTCTTCGCATTCTTCGCCACGCGAACGATCCAGGCCTCGGCGCCGCCGTTCTGGAAGAACCGCTGGACCGCATCATACAAGGCACTGTCGAGGGTGGTCAATACCGGTATATGCTTGTCTTTTGCATGGGCAAAATGGGGTGGATAGGAAAGAGCGGGCCGCCCGCCGGCAAGCGGGAACGGCAAGGTTGATCATCGGGAGCCTGACTGGTGCCAGGATTCGTCCTGCACGGAACTCGCCGCTGCCGCCGGCGTGGCCATGGTCACGGGCATCTGGACGGAAATCCGCTCGGCAGCGCGAACAGCCCTGGCGATCTTCCCTGTTCGGACCGGTACGCGCTCGGTGGCCAACTCCGGAACGCTGAAGGTCCACAGACAGGAATCGTAGAAGCGAGGGTCCTCCTGAGGCAGCAAGAACGGCTGATGTGCCGTGCCGTACTCATCGACATAGGCCAGGTACGTACGCGTGAAGCTGTGACTGAGTCGCTTGCTGCTGAAGGCGATCCATCGTCCGTTGCTCGACCAACTGTGCCAGGACTCACTGGCATCGCTGTTGATGCCGAGCCGGTGATAGTGGTATTGGCCCGTCTGGCGGCCGGATTCCAGGTCCATCAGGTACAGGTCACCGCTTTGACGGTAGACGGGGAAACAACCGTAGTCGCACATGGTGAAGAGCAGCCATCGACCATCCGGGCTGAGTCTCGGAAGCAGGATCGATTGACCTGTCTGATCTGCTGAAAGGACAGGTTCGCCCTCGCCCCAGTGATCAGTCTCAACGTCGTATGGAACGCGCACCAGGCTATACTTGATCTGATCGAACTCCTTCGGCATTGAATGGCGGTCCTTCCAAGTGATCGGGGCACAGCAGAAATACAGATATCGCCCGTCCGGCGACCAGGTCGGGTACGTCTCAAGCCAGTCGATTCGAGCCAAGGGGGGTGCCGTTCTTACCATCGTGTCACCGACCCGGTAGTAGACTATGAGAGAGTCGTAGTCCACAACGTCGCGCACCTCATTCGCCGCCGAATGAAAGAGTTGCCGCACGCGGTTGATGGAGAACGCAATCAAGGCGCCACTCGGATGCCACGAGGCGTACCCGAGCTTCGTGCCGATCTTGTCAACTTGCCCGTCGTGGACAAGGATAGCGGAACTGCCATAGGTTGTGCTGCGGATTCCCAGGAGCATCCTGTCGGCGCGATGGTTGCACAACGTGTGGCAGTTGACGCACCCCTGCCGGAAGGAGCGGTTGTCCAGAATCGTCCGCTCATCGTACGATTCCAGGTCCCGCTGATAGACGCCCATTTGTCCCCAGAAGGAATGCCCCGGCCAGATCTTCCGATAGACGATGAAGCGGTCGATGCCTTCGTTCGCAATCGTGAAGTCAACGCGGGCAAAACGCTGCCACGGCCCTGCCCCGTCTCCCGTTTGTGCGGTGGGACCGGATTTGACGAAGACATCCAGGCTCAGAGCGCCGCCACGATTGCTCTCCAGCAGTTGCCGCCATGGCCGTTGGGGAATGCGGATCTCCCGTCTCCCGCTACGAACCTCGACAGGCTTGCCTTGGGCCCCGTGGATTCGCACGAAGTAGCCCATGCCGGGCTCCTCGACGGCGAAATTCAGCGGCGCAATGTTTGGAGGGAGAACGACTCCATCGTAGTCGGGCCACATCTTCGGCGTTCGTTCCACAACGTCACAGGACTCGCCTGGTCTCTCCCGACCGCCGCAGCTGCACAGAAGGATAGCCAGCCCGATGCCCATCGCCATCAGCACACGATTCTGAAGTGGTATCTTCGGGAGTCCGGTTCCGGAGGAGACTGCTCGGCAGAATGACGGCACACTCATCATTTCGTCTTCTCCCGTGGGCCATAGACGTTGTAGAACGCGTAGGTATCGCCATAGCCCTTCGCCAAGTCCGCTTGGGCGGCCTGCTTGTTCCTGCCGTAGCGATGAAGGGTCCTGAGAAAATCCTCCATGCTCCTCCTCACCTCCTCCCGTGGCTCATAGCCACGCAGTTGGACGGTCGTCCGTGCCGTGGCCGCATAGACCATCACCGCTTCCTCATAGTGCCTCGGCAATGCCTCGTATCCCAGGTCGCGAAGACTCTCGAGACGCGTGATGAAGCGGGTCAACTGCCGATTCATCAGATGCCATGCCATCAGGTACTCAAAGACCATTCGATTGGCGGGTTTCTTCTCCAGGAGGCACGACAACATACTCTCCGGGGACAGGCCGAGCGAGGGGTAGTCCTTCTCCAGAGCGACCTGTCGCAGATACTGCACGTCACGGTCGGTCGTCAAATTGGGGTCTTGTTCGAGGAGGCGCAGGTGGTACCGAGCCCAGCCGCTGTGAAACAGAGTATGGTTCAGCGCATGAAGGTACACTCCGGCCGTGTCGAGGTTGCCCTTGACCATGTTGATGAGCGCCAGTTGCTGCAAGAACATGGGCCGGTCGCCCAAACCCGCCATACATTCTATCAAGGCATTCTCGGCATAGTTGATGAATCCCAACTCCAGGTGGAGGGCGTAGCTCTGCCAGTACACCCACGGATATTCCGTGCCTGTCAGGAAGAGGTAGATCGGATCCTGTGGCCACGCGAACATACTGTCGCCGAGTTGTCCTGTATGATACAGGGCCCTGTTCACGGCGTGCATGACGAAGGGGTCGTCGCGGGTGTGCCGAGCCTCGGTCAGGACTTCCGGCCACATCTTGTGATAGGCACAGTAATCCACGGCCAGACGGGTCTTCTGTGCCCTATCCAAACTCCCATAGGCCACGGCCGCTGCGACAACGACAAGCGACAGGGTCTGTACCGACCAACGCCAGACAGGGGACGCAATACGCACAGACCTCCGCTCAAGGCCGTTGTTTGGCGTCCTGGCTCGTCGAGATCCTGTCCGCAGAACCGATGCGCCCCCTGCGACCGCCATCACGCCCGGCACCAGCAGATAGAGCACGTAGACAATCTCCACGCCCCGACGGCGCGCGGCGAATTCCAGCAGCCGCCAGGAAATGGGCAGCAGATCGCTGTATGCGTTGTCCATGTCGACCCCGAAGACCTTGACCCCGAGGAGATAGGGCAATCCCGCGGCGGCCAACACGTACAGCCCGGCGAGCCATCGCCGGTTCGGGGACAAGAGTTCCGCGATCGCGCATGTCAGCGCAAACAACAGCACGGCTGCGCCCGCCGTATAGTAAGACGCAAATGACAGAATGATGAATGATGTCACGGCTGCCATGCGTGTTCTGCCGACGGTCAAGCGCACGTGGAGCGATGCCAGTGCGAGGGCGCACAGCAGAGCCATCGTTGTGGGGAAGAAATACGTGTACCGGCCGTAGAGCACCAGCAGCAACAGGGCCGGCACGTAGGAGATAACACGCAACCGCCCGAGGCCCACTCCTCGCAGCAGAGATGCCGTCAGCAGCGTGAATGCCCACGCCTGCATCGCAACCACCAGCGCCCCGAGCCAGGAGAAGCAGAAGAGCTGCGATAGAAAGGCCGACACATACTCAACGAGCCCTCCGGGGCGGCTCAGGTGGAATATGAAGTAATCCCACGTCTTGTAGAAGGATGGGAAGTTCGTGATACGGTCAGATCCATGGAAGATCAAGTGCGGCTCAACCACAAGCCACAGATACAGGTACAAGAGCGCGAAGAACAGCAGGTCGCAAGCGACGTGCACAAACACACCGTGTCCCCCATCTGCACGCCCATTCTCTACGGCAGAGGACTCGGCCGTCGGCTTGCGACTCGACCATCCCATGTTACGCCCCACCCCCAAGCCACCGGCTACCCGGTCAGTTCCCCGGCCGCCGGCATTCTGCCCCCGCCAGAGGCCGTCAGATCTCTTCAAATCACCGATCGTCCGATGGCTCCCTGATGAACGCAGGTGCGAACTCTACAGCACCACTGATCGGTCTGGATTTCAGACCGTAGACACTCTCAATCTACATCGGCAGGTCTCTCGGCAGGCGTAGGGAATGGCGGTGGTGTGACTGTGGGAGTAGGCTGTTCCTGGAGCATTCGCAAAACCTCTTTCACACCGCGTTCCAGTTGTGGATCCCGGCCCTCAGAGACAGATCTGGCATCCAGCAGCACCTCGATATCGGGGGACACGCCCTCATTCTCTGCGATCCAACGGTGATTGACAGGATCGAAGACTGCGTTGTCTGGCGCCGTGAGTGCTCCGCCGTCGACCAAAGCGTAGTGGACGGACGATTTGACCAGTCCCCCCCACGTACGTGTTCCTATCAGAGGTCCGGCGTTCTGCTGCCGGAAGACCCAGGGGAAGAAATCACCGCCCGAGCCGGCTAACTCGTTGATGAGCAGGACCTTCGGCCCCAAGATGCCTGCCGGCAAGCGGAACGGTCTGCCGTCGGGAACCTCGTTCGTAATCGCGGCTCGCAGACTCCGGGTCATCAGGTCAACCATGTAGTCATCGAGCAGACCGCCGCCATTGAAGCGTTCGTCGATCACGGCGCCCTGCTTATCTTGTTGTGAGAAGAAGTATCGGTTGAAGGAAACCACACCTGGTTGACCTGTGTTGGGAACCCAGACATATGCCAGCTTCCCATTGGAGAGCTTGTCGACCAACCGCCTGTTGTCTTCGACCCACGCCCGTTGTCTTAGAGCTCGTTCGCTCCGGAGCGGCTCAACCGTCACAGTCCACGACCCGTCCATCGACGGTTTGTCGTTGACGCGTAGAACGGTCTGCTGCCCCGCCGTACCATCCAACAGGCGGTACGGATCATCAGCAGCGGTCATTTCGATTCCGTTCACGACCAGCAGGTAGTCGCCCTCCTTGACCTTCAGACCCACTCGATCCAGAGGGGCTCGCAGGTCGGGATTCCAATTCTCAAACCTGAAGATCCTTTCAAGACGCCATCGGTTCTCATGGGCGACCAAGTCCGCGCCAAGGACCCCAACACGGGATGAATCCACGGACGGCATGTCTCCTCCGAAGACGAAGCTGTGCCCAACGGAAAGCTCCCCACTGACCTGGTCCATGACGTAGTTCAGGTCGGCGCGATGTCGCACGTATGGCACCAATGGAGCGTACCGCTCTCGCACAACGTCCCAGTCTCGGCCATGCATGTTCGGGTCATAGAAGAAATCACGCAAGTAGCGCCACGATTCGTCGAATATCTGTTGCCACTCGGTCACTCGATCCAGATGCATTCGCAAATCGACGTTTAGCTTGCCTTCTCCGGGCGCCGGAGCGCTGCCGGTGCCGCAGATGGCCCAGGTATCGCCGGACTGATAGAGCAGCTTCTCGCCATTGCCGGATACAAAGACACGCCGGATGTTCTTGAGAAAATCGGTTGCCTTGCGGTCCTCGAGTGAGAACTTGTGCAGCGTCATTCCCCGATCTTCTGGGGCACTCTCGCCCACAAACACGGTCCCCTTCGGGCCAGAAAGCGTGAGGCGGTAACGCGCGACAGGCATCGGCAGGGAAATGACCCGCTGCTCGATGTCGTTGAAGTCAACCTTCACTTCGACCGCCTTTTCTTTCTCATCGTCCTTGACGTTGCCGTCCTGATCGTCATCCTCCTCGTCTTTCCCCTTCTCCTTGTCTTCGTTGACGTTGTCCTCCGAGTCTTCCGTCTTGGCTTTCTTTCCAGAGTCGTCGGGGCCATCGCTGGTAGCTGGTTCGGCCCCGTCGCTCTGTTTGCTCTCATCGGCTTTGTCATCCTGTTTGACTTCTTCTTCATCGCTCTCAGGCACAAACGGAGTCTCTCCATCCGCCGCGAGCACGATCGCGTACACACCATACTCGGGATCTGCGCCCATCTGGCTGGTATTGGCCCAGCCAGATCCCAGTGCCAGATTCGTGCTGGCCAGGAAATAAAGACGCTTGCCATCACGATCCCAGGATGCAGACATAGCGTCTGCCATGGGATCCGTCAAAGGCCGAACCACGCGGTCATCGACGGACCAGACCACGATCCGACGCAGGTTATTGGGGAACGTTTTCGAGTAGGCAAGCCATTTCGAATCCGGGGACCACGTAAGGCCCATATCGCCCCGTTCGATGTTGGCACCGCCCACGTCGGCTGTGATGATGTCGCCGGATTCGACATTCAACACGCGAATCCGCACATCGTCGTCGACGAAGGCGATCCATTGACCATCTGGAGACCACGTGGGTTCCCACGCCATCTTGGATTCGCCAATTGCCACACGGCGGGGATCGGAAATACCCTCCTGATTGCCGATCCGCAGTTCGTAACCGCTTCCAGAATCGGAGAACCATGCAATCTCCTCTCCTTTCGGTGACCAGACAGGAGCGCGGTCGGCGGCACCGGAGCTGCGCGTGAGGTTGCGTGGTGTCCCTTTCTTGGCGGGAACGGTGAATACCTCGCCCCGCGCTTCGAACAGGGCTCGTTTGCCCGTGGGCGACAGTGACGCTGACTGTATGCGGCCGCGAACCTCTTCCCAGCGGGGTTCCGCCCAAGGAAAATCTCCCTGCACGGAGATCTTGAGACGACGCACCTCTCCATTAGCGATGTCTAATGTATGAATATAGCCATCTCTTTCGAAGATCAGAGTGTCGTCATGCCCAGACAACCACTTGACATCGACATCGTCAAAGTCCGTGAGCTGCGTATGCTTGCCTGATTCGACATCATAAGACCAGACGTTCATCACCCAATCTCTATCCGACAAGAAGTAGATTGCCTGGCCGATCCAGACAGGGTGCCTGTCGATTGTCCTTTCGTTTGGCAGTCGAATCTCTTCCAAGCTATTGAGATCGAGAATCGTCAGCGGCGTGTTCTGCCCACCTCGATAGTGTCGCCACTCCGAATCCCAACGAGTCACTCGATCCACAACGATGCGTGCCCCACTGGCCGAGAACGAGCCGTCGTGAGCCCAGGGAACCGGAAGTAGCTCGGATGGCCCTCCGTCTATCGAGACCGTCCACAGTCGATCGAAGCCGACTGGTGCTGTTTCTCGCGACGAGGAATACAAAACCCTCTTGCCGTCGGGTGTCCAGCCTCTTGCCGACGCGTCAGCCGGGTACCATGTGAGACGTTTTGGCGTGCCGCCGGCGATCGGCAACAAGTAGACTGCTTCGTTCCCGGAGCGATTCGAAGTGAAGGCAATCCACGATCCGTCAGGCGAGAAATGAGGTTCGCTTTCCAGGGCCGGGGTGCTCGTGAGACGACGTGCATCACCGCCCGCCCGATCGACAATCCAGACATCACCCCCGTAGACAAAGGCAACATGTCGATCACTCAGAGTAGGCTGTCTGAGAAGCCGAGTGCTCTCCGCACGGAGCGATCCGGCCCAAATAGTCGAGAACAGTAGAGCGAACGCAACGATTCTCTTGCAGGGAGAGAACAATCGTAACATGGGCGATCCTCGTCTAAGCCGGGTCTTGCCGTTTGACCTCATATTCTGCGATCCCGCGTGCCACACTGGAAATGCTACCAGAACAAGAGAGACAATTCCAACACATCTCGCGGCGCAATTATCGGCAGGATGCGAGAATTCTCTCAGCGCGAATACGCCTCCTTATCGGACGTACACGAACGTACGGCGAGAGCATTCGTCCGCCACTTCAGCGTCCATCGTGTCGTACCCGAGGAAGACAAGGCCATGTCATTGGCACAACCTGACCGACGCGATCCAAGTGTATCCCGTTTGCCGTGTTTGCCAGAATTGAGGCACAAAGCGATGTACCTCTCCCGCGTGCCCTGCTTCTCATAGAGCGTCCACGAGGCGGTGGCACCGCCGCGCGGCAGGCACATGCTACCCCGCGGCGTCGGGCTTCGTGCCTCTGATGTCATCGATGTAGATTATTCCCGTACCGCCCAGGGTCGGGTTCTGCCGGTTTCCCAAGCCGATGCGCATGGTCTTGACGGCGGTCGGATCGACGCCCGTGAATTGGTCCAGGGGGATTCTCCATTCGATCCAGTCGACCGACTGCGTAACCGTTTCATCCCCGTAGCCCACATCCGCCGTGTGGCCGCCGGCGTCTTCCAGCGCGACGTACAACGGGGCGGCATCGTTGCCCTCGCTCCCTCTCACATAGAGGACAAGCGTGTCCACGCCATTGACTGTCCAATCCTGCGCCACATCCCACGTTCGGTCAGTCTCGGCGTAGTGCGGCGGATTGAGGTTGCCGTAGCTCAGCGGCATCGACTGGAGACCGCTGTGGACTACAACCGTCTCACCGAATGTGCCGTTGTTGGAAACCGGATAGCCGACGTACGACGTGGTGTTGTTCTCCACGCCATCGATCCAGATCTGGAAGATGGCTGTGCCGCCCGCCTCGTTGTCGTCGTACGCTTCGAAATCCTCGATCACAAGGAAGTCGGCCGTCGTGAAACTCCAGAGGCCGCCCTTTCGAACCGTGCCGTCATCTTCGACCTCATCGACACGCCAATGGTACGTGGTGTTCCACTCGAGGCCGCCGGGATCATAGCTCTCGGAACCGAGATCCATGTTGCCCATGTACTCTGGAGAGCTGGCATTCGAATCTCTCACAGCGTTCGCATCCGTGCCGAAATACACGTCATGCGAAACGACAGCCTCTCCGGCAGACCAGCGAAGAACCGATGTCTGCCCTGCGTCCACAGCGCCGCTGAGCGGGCGGGGATCGCCCGCCATCCTTGAGTCTATGATTTCGACAACCCTGCCGAGCCCGGCGCTCAGCAGCATTCTCGCCCCGCCATCCACGACGTCGAAACCCCAGTTCGGGTTCGTATCTTCGGTCAATGTATCGAGTTGCTCCTTCGTATATCTGGTGTACAAAGTCCCCAGGGTGGTCGCGTCGATCATGTTGTAGACCAGGATGCCGTCATGGGTGGTGTGAACATACAGGAATCCGTCCGCTTCCTTGACGGTCCAGAGTCCCCAACTGCCGTCCCCGGTCACGTCGACGGTTCCCAACTGGGTGGAAACACCCGTGGTCAGGTTGATCGCCCAGAATCCTGCGGCGTTTATGCCGGAGTCGC
>ENA-UPTA01000751-UPTA01000751.1-activated-sludge-metagenome-genome-assembly--contig:-NODE-751-length-37454-cov-6.988796_pt1 | contig 37454 bp, 1 predicted proteins | sample MGYA00238184_ERZ773361 | MGnify/ENA primary metagenome ERZ773361 (study PRJEB29100, sample SAMN05720205) | activated sludge metagenome | isolation source: anaerobic digester from wastewater... | reverse complement strand
CCTGTCAAGAACCACGGCCTCTTCCATCCAGGCAAATGCGTAATTCGCTGTAGTCCTGACAGGCAGCTCCTCTTCTGTGTATCGGGCAAGCGAATCGCGTAATGCGCGATCGGAGACTTCGTTCATGCCGCCGTCCTTTGCCTCTCGTATGGAAAGTATCGCTACCCCGTAAGGCCCTACCCTCTTTTGAACCCCAAAGGCTTGCAACTCAATACCGGTGAAAACCTCATCTTTATTGCCTTCAAATTCCGACACATCGTAGAATTTATTCTCAGACGGTTCGATCTTTATGAAACCCCTTAACAGCTCAAGCCCCAGCTTCACGCGCACTGTCTCCCAACTCGTATTAACGAGGAATATAAAGTTTTCTCTGCGGTCATACCTGACAATAACGAACACCTTGTCGGAAATATCAAATATCCAGTTGTTTCCCTTAGTATGAGCCGGATGGTCTTTGTAGAACTTAAGAGCCCTGGCGTAGAAATCCTGGATCGTCTCTCCGGACAGCTGCTCGAATTCAAGCTGGGCGTAATAACGCTGCCTGCCAGCTTCTTCATAATCATGCTTCGTATAATTATCAATGCGTATGCGGTGGACTTCCCCTGTCTCCTGGCGGTTGTAAACCATGATCGCTCCGCGAGTCGTTGCAAGCCACGTCCATACCGCTGCCGCGACCTTGGATGCCCCGAAGCTCTGCCATTTATCCATAACCCGGAAATAATCGTGTGTCTCCAGCGCTGAGACCAGCTGGCTGCCCTCCGGCAATCCTCCCAGGATCCAGCGGAAATGGCCGTCTAATACGCTTTTGGGAGACTTTCCCCGCAATACGTTCTCGAGATCGTCGTGAGTGCCTGAATCCATAGGTATTATGCCGGATTTTATGAGCTGGACATATTTCCCGTAATTCTCTCCTATGAATATGAATTCGGGGAATTCCCCTGAGATTCGGGATACAAGGTATGTCAGATACGGATTTGCCTGATCCTGGTCCCAGTTATTAACGATGCGGTACCCGCCAAGTTCATTCCTGTCCCATGATGTTATATGTCCGAAAAGCTTCTGCTTGCTCATCAAGCCCGCTTCCACAGGCAGCATCGAACCGAAATTATGAGCCACGTCAACGCGCACGCCGGCAACGCCCATTTCAGCCAGCCGCCCGGTCAAACCGATAATGCTTTCAATGACTCTTGAATCCCTGTAATTAAGCATTACAGAATCATGCCATTCTACCGGCAGGCCGTTCTCGTGATTGATGGCTCCGTCTGTTGCCAGGCGCCGCACAATAAAGCCGTTCGCCCTTGCCTTCACGATAGCCCATTCCGGCAGATCTTTAAAGTTCTGGTTAACGTGCGGGATAATGTCCGCAAGTATCCTGATGCCATGCTTTCCTGCTTCCCTTATAAGGAGCCTTAAAGCCTTCTCGCCTCCAAGCTCTTTGCTTATGGCCCATTTCAAAGGCGAGAAAAGCGATGCGTCAGGCCCGACCTGCCCCTTTATGTTCTCCGGCCTGTCAAGCTGGTAAATGCCCATGAGATAAATATGCGTAATGCCTTTTTCTTTCAGATAAGGCAGCATATCGATTGCTGTCTGGAACGTGCCGGGAACAGCCCTGCCGTTATTATCGTATATGACATTGCCGTCTTCGTCGTAAACTCCCATATAATGCGGCCATAGCTGGTACATTATTGCCCCGCGTATATCCGGCTGCACGATGATCAATTGATTGGCCTCTGAATCCTCGATATACCTCCAGTTTTTGTCTTCAGGCATCTTAACCTCCAGCGCAACGTGGATCATGCCGCTGCGGGCGATCAGCCTGTTTGCGCTGTGAGCGACACTGAGAACCACGGAGTTGTCGGAAAACGGCTCGATGACCAGATTACGATAACGCCTGTTTAATGACGCCGATTCGCTGATTGCAAGCCTGGCTTTCATGCGGGATATATTCTCTGCGTCAACGAACGGATTAAACCCTACTTCCAGGGTCATGGCCCCGAATGTAACCGATGCGCCGGAATTTGTAATGCGGGTGATCCTGGTAAAGGGATATTCAATGGGCCTTGCTGAATATATGCCGTTGAGTATATCTGCGGCGCGGCGCTGCACAACAACGCTGGAATGGCCCAATAAAGCGGTCAACAGCCTGATAAGCTCCTGGCGCATGGCTTCATCTGCAAGTCGCAGCTTCATCTTCTCGACCGTCCTGATGACTTTATCCTGGTCATCCGAATTCAAGGCGTAGACATAACCGTATAGCTCAGGATGGGTATTATAAAGTTCAAGATCAGCCGCAATGCCGTCTATCTCTTTTGCATCGAAGATAATATCGATCCGCAGGCCTTCGCCGAAATAAGACATGACCTTATGGCTGTCCGTGAGATAGTCAGCGAAGTGATCCGGCGCGATCCTGACAAGGGCCTTGCCCTTTGAGAATGAGTAAATTAAAACGGCGTTCTGGTCTTCGAAATATACGCGCTGCAAACCTGCTAGCGGATCCGGGGTACTGACCGCGCGCGAAGCGCTTTCTAATATCTCGCGTACGCGCTGCTGGCGGTCTATGTTGCGGGTTATTGCGAGGCGCAGGATCTCTGAAAGGGCGCTATTGCGCGCAAGGCCCTGCCATATCTTGAGAAAGGCATACCTGCCGCCGTCACGCGGCGGTCCGGTGGACTTGTTCATAAGTTTAGCTTTTGCGTTCTTTATAATGTACATCCCATCATCCTTTGTCGTTGCAGGACTTTGATTACCGGAAGAACCCTGTATAGTGTTCTTTTCACTGCCATTGCCCTGTTTGCCATTCTCGCCAGTCCGGTACATGATAGACTGCACAAACTGCCTCCACGCCAGCTTGATAGAGCCCCTTTCGGATAAAGCATCGAATGATCTTATTACCTTGGGAAACTCCCGTGCAACGGCTTGCTTGGATATTATTTCCTGACGCCGGAGTTTTTTCTGTGCTATAATCTCAGCCACCTCTTTTTTCAGGGCATCCACAGTTTCTATCTGGGGGGCCGGGGCCGGGGTTATAGTTTTGACAAAATTCCTCAGGTCGGGATCCAGGGAATATTGTTGTTTTTCATAACTTATCAAGGATTTACCTTTAATTGTCAAAGACTGGCTTAAGACTGGCAGTATCTTAACCCCTTCTGTTTTAAATAGAATATGGCCCAGCACATTAGACATTACTGTTTTTTTGTCAAATTTATTCTCAAATTCATAAGCTAAAAGATTCAATAATTTTTTCTGACCCGGGTCGAGCTTGGCCCATAGTAAGGAATATTCCTGATATTTAGAGGCAAAAACCATCCATTTTTTGAAAACGCAATCAAAATAACTGCCATCCTGGAATATCACCACTGAGGGTTGCTCGGATGCAAAATATACCGTATAGGTCTGACCGATATGATTGCGAAATCTGCGTATGTCGTAACCTCCTATGGAAACATATCCAGCCGGAGGCACGGGTCTTACCGGAGTCACTCTAAAGTTTTGCAGCTGTTTAATACAGGAACGGGAGAACTCAATATTATATGTGTAAACGATCTTATCCTTAAGATCATAAACACTTGTATATTGTTTCGAATCGAGAATGCTGCCGTACGGGCTGACGAGATCAGCCGTCAATAACATAGGTTCGCCCTTGTGTTTTCCGATAAAATATCCGGTGACACTTGAACCTAGCGGGTTCCCTGGGAATAACCCCTTAAATGAAGTTCCGCCGACCATAAAGGTGCCATCCGGCTCGACATCGAGATTACTGATAGTAAACCGCTCCCAGCGGATAAGAGATCTCTTAAGGGAATCTAAATAAGTGTAGAGTACTTTGCCTGTCACGGTATCCGTGACTGTTTTGAAGTTCAACGTGAGATTACGCGCAGGTATTGAGATCCTGATGATAGAGCCGTCTTTAAACGTTATATCGGCTCTTTCCCCGCTATAGCTTTTCAATTGATTTATCAACCGCCATCTCCCGCCCAGACGAACCTCCCCTGTGGGTGGTAGCTTAAAATCCCTTACAAGAACGTTTCTGCCAAGGGTAAGTTCGTCAAATCTCGTTGAAGTCATTTTATTGTCAAAAACGGCAAGCAGACCGTAATCATCCAGGCTCCAGATTTGGGTATACAAAAACCGCTCCCGGGATTCCAGGCGCGTGACAACAAGCGGGACTACCTCGCCATCCAACCGGACATATCTATTCATCCTGGCGTCGCTGCCTTCCCAGGAAGAATAGATAAAGTACGTCCTACTATGGCTTATCTTATTATGGAAAAGATAGCCCCGGCGGCCTATTTTCCTCTCCATTATATCGCTGTGATACCATATTGCGTTTAATCCTGCCCTGTATGCCGCAAATACATTCTCAGGCTGATCATCTATGAAAAGTACATTTGACGCTGCAAGGCCCATACGGTTCAGCACATATTCAAAAGCTTTCGGGTCGGGTTTGGCAAGCTTTGTCTCGTTTGAAAGTACAATGTTTTCCGGATCTATGCCTGGGAAATGCAAAGCGATCTTATTTCTCATCATATTACCGAGCCAGTTCTCCTGGCTTGCAAAATGGTTTGACAGCACAGAGACCGGAATGCCTCGACCCGTCATATCCTCAATGAATTCCTGCATCTGACGAATAGGCTGATAATCCAGCATGAGCGTGCGTGCAACATCAGCGGCAGTAAATGACTCACTGACATTGGTAAAAGGCTCTATGGCCTCGTTCAACCTGGCAGTATACTCGTTTATTGGCAGATCGATCCGCATTGCACGCGGGTCGCTGCCAGTGAATATCAACGCGTCAAGCTGTTGAAGCGTTATATCATTCAAGAATCTATCTTTTATCATGTCGCGGAACCGCGCAAGCACTTTCATTTTCGGGCAATCGAATAATACCCCTGCCCCGTCAACAATGACCCCTTTTATTTCCTTGATATCTATATCGCGATATATGTCCTCGGTGTCTCCTATGACCATCCTGCCGCCGTCGCCCTGGCCTGCCCAGTAATCAATATCAGCAGCCACGAGCACAGGCTCGAATGATTCTTTGTTCACCTTGATCAATGCTGCGGAGGCGCCGAACCTGTTTTGCCAGCTTTCAAACGGTATTTCATAACGATAATGCCAGAACTCATCTTCCCGGGCAAGCTTTCCTTCGACTACTGTCAGCCATATTAATTGTTCGCGCTCAAGCGGCGAGAGACCTGCAATTACGGGGTTCAAGAATAACGTCATAAACCCTGCCTTTTTATCTCCGACGCGCATGCGAACAGGCTGCCGGGTCTGCCTGTTCCATACAAGCGGAAATTCTGTCAACAGGGATACCAGCTGCGCCCGTATAGGCCATTTGCCAAAGAAAGTGGTTACTCCGGGGCCAAATGCAGGATATGCTGTAAGGACCTTGCCTGATTCATCCGTAACAATCACTATCCTGAGCCATTTGCCTTTATACCGGATATACGATACAAATTTATTTGCCGGCCACCAGTCCATGATCTTACCTTCCGGGAGAATAGCCGGAGAAACAGCGGCGTCGTATGCCTCTTCTATCAATGAAACAATCTCATTCTCGGATTTGAGCCCTGGCAAATACGTTTTGTATTCGCCGTCAGCCGGATACACGTTGTCCTGGCGCACATGCCTGCTTATGATGTGCCTTAATCCCTTTACGGAGAATTGTTTAATATCGCGCTCAACAGGCTTGTTTTTTATCATGGCATTGAATCGGTTGCGCATGATCCGCGAGGTCTTATCGTTATTCACGCCGGCTTCAGCCAGATGTTGCGCATAAAAACCTCTGGCTGCCTCCTTGCCTTCAAGTATCATTATCCGGAATCCGAGATTGAGAGTCGCGGTCAATTTATATTTCTCGTTTATCCGGTTTTGCGGCGACATCAACAATGCCTGTTTGCGGGCTTCCAGCGCTTCCTGCGGCCTGCCAAGCATGGTCAGGACATAGCCTTTGGATCCGTACAAAGCAGGATTCGTCTGATTCATGCGGATCATTCTTTCCACAGTCTCAAGGGCCTGCCTGTATTGTCCGAGCCCGATTAAAGCCCTGTATCTGTGGGCATAGCCGTATTCATTCATAGGATTGAGGCTGATATGCATGTCTGCTGCTTCTAATGCAGCTTCGTATTTGCCTGATTTCATAAGGGCAAAAGCCTTGCGGCCGTATGCAGGCTCTTCGTGAGGCACTAACCGAATTCTTTCGTCGGCTGCGCGCAAAGTATTGACATGGTCCCCGAGAAGTTCATAGACTCCCATCTCGATACCGGTCACAACGATCAAGTTCATTTTTGCCAGGCGCGGATCTTCAGCCTCTAGTGACGAAATTCGGCCGCGGGCTTTATTGATCCAGCTCAACGCCTCATGAGGCCTTCCGGCTTTCAGATAAGCGTTGGCGATCATATTAAATATCTTTATATTTTGAGGATCCAGCGCCAGCGCCTGCGTAAGCAAAGCGATTGCGTTGGCCGGCGCAAGGCATTTGCTCCGGTTGATAAGTTCCGCGACTGCCTCTTCTGCCTGAAGGTCTCCGCCGTCCCTGAACAATTCGAATGTCGTCTGGCCCATGCCCTGCCTGAACTTGCGCTCCAGCCCTATATCGCCGAATATACTCTGCGGGTTAAACGCGAACATATCCCCTGCCTCCCAGATACCCGTGATCAGGTCCCTGGTAAAATAACAATCGCGGGCATGGACCTTTTGCCACTGATATTTATGGATCAATAAAGCGTATTCCCTCGGATGGCGCCTGTGCATAATGCCCCATTGTTTGTAAACGGATAACCTCTGTATTTGCTCGAAAAGGCGCGTCAGGCCGAACATGTCCTCATCGGTAAGCTGATTCCTGAAATGAAGCAGGGTCATTATCTTGAGCATGTCAATGCGGCCTCTGGAATCCAAAGGCAACAGGTCTGCTTTGAAGCTTCCTCCTCTTCCCGGACGTATAAATTCCCATTGCGGCACGTACCTGAAATCAAGCCTGTTCCCCTGACCGAACTTTTCATTATCCCAGTGTATGATGATCAGATATTTGCGCCATACATCTTTGGTCAGGGTTGTATCATCATAATATCTCCTGTAAAGGCTTATGAACTTACGCGTGATCTTCGGCCTCTGGCTTGCAGGCACAGGAGATACCCTGATATGGATGATCCGTTTAAAGGCAAGCCACGCCGGCTCATCGATATAATACCTGGTCATAACCGCTGACAGATCCGGCCTGTTGTATGAAATGTGCAGCTGGTCTCCGTAAATCCTGTTAATACGCATAAAAGGCCTGCCCTCAGAAACCAGAGGCACAGACGAGTATGTTCTATGGGTTTTCGCAAAAATCCGGGTTTGAGTTGATCCGGTCAGTTTTGAAAAAGCCGGGGATGAGGTGGGATCTTCCGCCACGGTAGATTTTTCCGCCTCATTCTTCCCCGGCTCTTCTTCGAATAATTTAAGCTGCGTGCCCCCGTCTTTTTCCCGTGCCGTCAGGACCTCATTGGCAAACATATCGGATTCGATCAGGAGGCCTTCATTGTAAGAAGCTTTTCTGTAGGCGAGTATATATGCGGACTGTAGAAGCGTACGGATAAGGCCGTCTTCAATAATTACTATAATTGCATTATCCAGATGGACTGCGTAGATTTTATTGGCCGGGCTTAATGTTGCGGCAAAGGATGCGATCCTGTCTTGCAGCTGCGGAGGCGCCCGCACTACCTGGGATCTTCCCAGGATCTGCGCGAGATCGAAATATCCCTGCGAATCAAGGAGCTTTATGGCCTCTGATTTTTTATTGTCGTAATCCCCGCTGATATATCTTGCGTCTATGTCATTAGCGTAAGAAGCTGCTATATTTCCCAGGTCTGCCTGCTCGCTGTCAGTCAGCGGCAGATCGGTTGCCGCAGGTATAACGCCTGAATCAAGGCCAAACATGTCTTCCATAAGCATAGCCAATCCCTGAGGATCTTTTACCAATTTATACATTTTTTTCTGTTCTTCTGTAAGCAGGTCGAAATTCTTTACAAATACAGCAGTGGCCCCTTCGGCAGCCAGATCAAGCATGTCAAAATCGTTCGCGCTGTCTCCCGCAACGAATATATTTTTAACCTTTATTCCGTTGCGCAGGGCGAATTCTTTCAACGCCTTGCCTTTTGTGGTCATGCCAATGTCGATAGCCACGTTATTATTATTAAATACGTTTATTCCGTAAGGTTCGAGCTGCTCCCTGAGATAGCCTGTTATATCAGGAGCATAATGCCTGTATTCCGGCGCTTCGATCTTAAGGGTACGCGAAGACTGCTTGCGGTCGTTCAGGATGATTTTGCCAGGCGTCCCCTCCATGACCAGTTCATCGATAAGCCCGAGTTCGCTATGTTTATCTGAAACAAGCGTGAATATCCTGCTCTTCATCTCGTCTGGAAGCTGCATCGAATACTCCGCATCCTGTATGAATCCGGCCTGATGATCGCAATATGCCGTATTCCCTCCTATTTCGCCTATGAACGCAAACCTGCGCGGATCATGCAGCCTGCCAAGAATGTTAGTTTTGCCAGCGAGCTCGTCATAGACAAACCGCGGAGTGCGCCCTGAAACAGCGGCATTCATTGCGCCCCGGTTCGCCTCTGCGACAATGGCGTTCTGCAGCCGCGGAGGTGTTTTCTTAAAGTAACGGCTGTCAGCAGAGAGGTCAGTCAATGTGCCGTCATAATCGAAGGCGAACAGCCATTTCGACGCGTCTTTCTTCCGGCTCTTTTCATACAGGTATAAAACGCCTTCAAGGGCAATCGACAAAAGCCCCAGGCAGAAGACCCCTGTTGAGACGCCAGGCGGCAGGACGGAGAACTGTGCGACGGAAGAAATAATGCAGATCGCGCCCAGCACGAGCCCCAGGCCCCTGAACGTTCTTACATCCATGTCATGCGCCTGGACCTTGCTGGTATAGTTGGCTATCCTGCTGCGGAACGAATTATTGATGAATCCCAGGACAAAACGGACCAGGTTCTTTGACGCGTCGGCGTCTACCAGCATAAGCGCTGCCGGAACCTGGATCAATGTCTGCTGGGCAAGAGAGAATCCGAAGCGCAGCTTTATGCCGTCCCATACTCTCTCGAGCTGTTTCTTCCAGTGGTATCTCTTTCTTAATTCAGTGGCTTTATCATGATCTCCGTTTTTATCCTCCAGAATAGACTGCAGCTGATAGGACAGCAAAGGCGCGAAGAAGTTTACTACAGCGCTCAGCGCAAAACCGAGGCCTAAAGCAGCCATTACCTGGATAACTATATTCATGAATATCAAAGGACCGGAGATAAAATTCCATTGCTTGATAATGCCGTCAAAAGCAGTGGTCCAGGGCCCTAATATCGTCAGCCTGAAAACAAATACCCCTGATAAACGGCCTGCTGTTATCGCGTATGACACTTTTTCATCTTCTTTCCTGCCTGTCCAATACCCAACGCCTTCCGCAGCCATGCCTAGGAGAGCCGCTGTCACTCCGGACAGGTACAGCGGAAATCCCAGGATGTAAAAAATAGGTTCGTCAAAATTAGCCAGGAACCACTGATAAGCCGTAATTCCGCTCGGCATAGGCGCGAAGAAAAATGCGGTTATTGAGACTATAGCCGCAATAGCGACCACAGCTATCTTCAAGTAATAATTGTTACCCTCTGGCTTCTCCCCGCCGTCGAATTTATAAACAGAGGCGATTTGCCGTGCAAGATCTAAAGGAGCCAGGCTAAGATCGATCTTTTCATTGCCGTAATACGCGTCATTCGCCAGTTTGACATAAAGAGGTATATCCGTCTCAGGGCATCCCATGCCAGCGAGTATACCGGAAAGCGTAGGAGCACGGTCCGGATGCAGCGCGTAGTAATCAATATTCGCTTTTATCAACGCCTTTGCCCGGACGATGGATTCTTCACCAAAGCCGAGCTTCATTATCTGTTTATCGAACAGGCCTCTGGGCAGCCTGTAATTCCTGTCGAACATGATAGTCCTGAATTCCTGTTCCTTGACAAGCTTCAAAAGCTCTCGCCTGCTGCGCGGCTGCATATCTATTTCTGCAGGGCTGACAGCTGATATAATCTCCGCATCATTTCCAAGTGCGGTTATGAGTTGCATCGGGCCTTCGGCGTCAGGATGCCTCATCAAACCGCAGTCATTAACAAAGAATACCGTGCCTTCCGGGATTTTACCTTTTATATCCGGGAATATGCCTTTTGAAGCAGTAAAGCTTTCCCGTGTGACAATAGCGAAATTATTAAGCCATTCGTCATCGGCTATAAGATAGTCGTATTTTCTGTGCAGCGCCCTGATTATAATCGCCGGCACTGCTGAAACAAGCAGGTATATCTGGCTGCGGCTGAGTCCGGATGCACCCTCAATCTTCGCTATATCGAAGTAACCTGCCTCATCAAGGCGTGGCGAAGCGTAATGCTCTGATACGATTATGTTCAGATCATTGACTTTTCGCGAGCTTCCATAAAGCGTGTAGGAGCCGGAAGGCAAATGCACAGCCATGATGGCCTGGCCGATCGGGATATTGCTTATGGAAGACGGGATTTCAATGTCCTTCCTGTTGACATGATGATGGTGCTCGTAGCCTGGGAATTTGATCTCCACTTGATATCCGTCATCCGCTGTCAACACAGCCCTTCGGAAGCTTTGGTGAAGCTCTACCTTTACGCCATTGATCACAGCAACGCCCCACAGGCTGCGGAATATTTCGTATCTCTCTTTCCGAAGCGCTGTCAGCTCTGCCAGGAATTCCCTGCCTTTACTGCCTACAAAAAGATCCTTAATGACATCCTGGCCGGCTTTTCCATTAAACGTGTGTTTGGCAAATTCCGCATAGAGGCCTTCGTTTATAAGCACCTCAGCGCTGTCATTAAACTGTATTTTCTTTAATCCTCCGTCGGGAATTATGGGATACGGGTTAAGTTCTCCTTTAATAAAGTCTTTGTTAAGTAGGAAACCTTTTAGGGCTGAGGCGTAGACATTCTGCCGGCTCGTTTTCTGGCTTATCAGAGGAACTTTGTATGGGCTCGCTGCGTTTTGGCCATTCAACAATTCCGGCATGCCCGTATTTATCAGGGCTAAAGCGTTCATTTTCGACAGATCAAACCCGAAATATTTATGGGACACAATAAGCCTTAACTGCATCACTGCGCCTAAAGCGTCATATATTTCCTTAAGGGCTATGAATCCTATGCCACCGTCTTTTTCCTTCTGCTTATTTAAATTGTCGAGGTAATATGTCACTGCGGCTATAACCGCCGCGGCCTTCTTTTTATCGATAGTCCCGCCATTGCCGGCAATCGAGATCTTATAATCCCTTCCGCGGACCGGTGATATGCCGCCGTCCAGGGCTTCGAAATCAAGCGAGCTGTCCAGCTTATTGAGCTTGCCCGCATGGCCCATGGCTAACGGCATGATATCCCTGGCGCTTATATGGCCCAAAGAACCTTTTAACGCCTCATTTTCTGTAAATCTGCTAAGCAATGATACGCTGCGGTTGTGCTTTGAGTAAATCAGCACCGGGACTTTGTGCCATGAATGGCTCTTCATAGCTGCAGGTGTCGAGTGATCGCCTGTCACGACAAGTATATCGCCCCGCTCGTTATCAAGCAGGTTTATCAAGATCGGCAGCGCCCTGTCCACTTCCTCTATATAACCCACTTTTGCGTCAAAGTCTCCGTCTTCTCCGGCTTTATCAGTATATTTGAAATGAACATAGAAGAAGTCGTGCGCCTCCCAGTTTTCCTGGACCGTGGTGAATTCATCCTCAACTGTCTGCCTGCCGCCTACAGGAAGCAGCTCCATGCCTGCTGCCTGCGCTATGCCTTTATAAGCTGGATATGTGGCTACTGCCGCAGGCGTCAGCTTGTATATTTCGTTGAACGAAGGCAGCTGGACTAATTCATCCCAGCTGCGCAACAGCATATAGTTCACTTTTTCTTCAGTGCTCAGGCGCAGGTTAGCCTCCTTAAGAATCTGGTTTACAATATCCGCTGTCGACTGCGCCTGCTGGACATTCGCCTCCAAAGGCAGAGCAGAAAGGCCTTCTTTTTGCGGATCAGTATCTGTCAGCTTTGCGCTCAACCCCTGGCCGCCGCGCAGAATCAAAACTCCCCTGTGCTCTTTGGTGACCTGTATGATGGCGTTAACATCGCCTATTTTAATTCCTGATAGCCGCTTTTCCACGATCGGGCGGGAAACTTCAGTCGCTACCCTGCCAGCGCGACGGTCAACAATAATGCCGTCCTTTGCCGTAGCGAAATTCACCCTGGCAACTATATCTCCAGGCATCAATGCGACATTATCTCCCATTGCGTCAAGCACTCCCCTGCCGACTGAATGAACCCATGGGTCGTAACCGAATATCGCAAAATGCCCGGGCCCGCTGCCTGGAGTGACGCCCGGCCCTGCGATCTCGGCAAGGCCGACATCGCCTGCCTGCGCCAGCGCGTCAAGATTGGGATGCTCGGCAGTTTCGAGCTCCGTCAATGATCCGCCGGGCGCCTTCAAGCCTCCCAGGCCATCCATAACTAAAAATATTATTTTCGAATCCGTTTTCTTCGAAAGCCCTTTGCTTTGCTTGAGCTTCCTGTCGAGTTTATGCTTTTTGACCTGGCCGCCGCCCTTTTTCTCTGCGTCATTTGCCTTACCAGCGTGCCTGCCTTTATCTGATGCTATCGATCTAAGATCAGCCCAGAAAAATCTGATCAACGCGGCATTTCCTATTCCGAATACACCGATACCTGCGACAGGATTATGTAATAAAGCGCCGGCTATCAACGAACCGGCTAAGATAACACCCTCATAGAATATGAACAATGCTGCCAGCGCCCCGTTGATAATTTTCTCAAGGTCTTCATCCGGAAGCGATCCAGCCTGTTTGCCATTGTTGGCGTAAACGTTTACATTGTAAAGGTTTTCATTCTTTGCAAAATTTTTAGCCTTTGGCTTGCTCTTAAGGCCGCCGTCTTTTTCATTCCGGCCGCAATTGGAACAACCTTTACTCGAATTTATCCTGCTGATCTTTTCATAGCCTTTCAGGAAATACTTGATATCCTCCTGAGGCAAAAGCGACAGTTCAACGTCAAGTTCGGTTCCGCTGGACGGCGAATGCACTGCGTTGAACAGCTTTGTGGTCATTGCCTTATCAACGCCTCGCTCTTGCGCATAAGACAGGATTCGCGCCACTGGCGTATTCTCGTATTGCGCCTGAGTTTTGACTACTCCTCTAAGGCTCCACGAATGCGCCTGCGCCAGATCCGTAGCGCCCACCACTACAGCCTTGACAAAATCCTGCTCCGGCACTTTCAGAGGGTCAGCGCCTTTTAAAAGCCCGCGCGCCTCGTCCATCGTCAGATGAAAACTCTTGAGCACATCTTCCCTGGACTGCCTGCGGATAAGCATCAAAGGCTGCATTTCTTTTCTGCTGTATTCTATCCATAATGCGAATTTAATCGCATCCGGATGGTTCGGATGCTGCTTGAGAACGCCTTCCAGCCATTTCTCAAAATTCCGGCCGTCTTTATTCGCAATAAGATTGCGGCCTTCTTCAATAAGGGTTTTAGCGAAACCGCCTGATTGTTCCATAGCGTTCAGGTTAGCGATGAACGCCGTATGGCTCCATCGGTCCATAAGATCCTGTATGGTCTGAGGCCTTGCCTTGCCGTCCAGGATCCTGAAACTCCTGCCCAAACGCTGGTGAAGCTTATAGTTCAACGGCTCGCTCAAGCCTCCCCACTGTCCGCCTTTTAACGATATAAAAGATATCCTGCCCACAGTCCTGACTAAAGCCCCTAACCTGGCTAGATTATCCCGGATTACCCCTATAAATCCTATAGACCCGCCGTCCGGCTTTAACCGCCTGACAAAAAGATCGCGGATATCCAGATCGAGAATGGGCCCGTAGGCAAGCATATACCTGAGACGATCGATCTCAAGCGAGCCCTGTTGTTTCATATAGTGATTGTTAATAACATCAACCAGGTCTGATTTTGCCTGACCTGGAATCCGCTGCTTGAATCGTCCAATTGTGATATGGATTACATTCTGGCGAAGCGACTTATGCAGTTCGTTAACTGTCGGAAAAGCCTTATCCAGGTCATCTCTTATATCAGACAGCTGTTCATTGTCTGTATAACCCACGAGTATTATGCTGCCGGAGATATCAACCAGTATCCTGTTAAATGTCAGGACGAATCCGGAGTGATTGCGGATGATATTGCGGACCTTGTCCATAGCCTGCGGCCCTATCTCCCTTTCAGAACAAGGAACGGCCAGGCCCTTCTTTGTGCTGAAAACAGTGGAATGGAGCGCTGCGTCATTCACCCACGACAATGCGTCCTTAGGATCAACTCCATTATCTCTGAGGACTTTCTCTATATCCTGTCTGATCGCAGCTATATTGGAAAGCAGCTCTTTTCCGCCTTTATACGAAGCAGGATTAAGCGTCAATACTCCGCTCGATGCTTCCAGATAGGCTTCAGGCTTGTTATTATGGTTTCTGTGAGCCTGATCGTAATAATCAGGATTGCTCATGATGTGGTCTACATTTATAGTTCCGGAAAGGAATTGTTCGTGTATGCTATTGTAGCGGGCATCGAGGTTTTCTTTAATCTCGGGCAGGTCAAGGCTCTTATTAAGCTCTCTGGCTCTATTCAAGCCGAATACCGGCTTCTTAAGTGTGACCCATACCGATTTGCCAGCAGCTGAAAACGCTGAAGTCCTCAATTCAGCCAGCCTGTTGTCCGCTTCTAAAAGCTGCTCGAGCTCTCTTCCTCCGTGGTAAACCTTCAAGCCTTCAAGCAGTTTCGAAACCGCATCAACAGAAGCTGTTCTTAACGCGCCTGCTTCAGGCAGGAACTCGCTTTCGCTCAGCTCTATGCCCCTGTACGCGTAAAATTCCCTGTTCCATTCAAAGCTTATCCTGTTTGCAAGCTTTTCAAGGCGCATTGCCCAGAAGCCGCCTTTATCCGTATCAGGCCGCATTGCATAATACTTGTTATCTTTTTCCGAGCCCTCGACCTTGAATCCCAACCCTCTGCTCAATCCCCTTATCGGGCCGAGGACCAGATCCTCATAGTTATCTTCATAATCGGCTCTTGCCTCGTCTTCCCTGCTCCAGGTATAATACAGGCACGCCCATTCAGGCTCAAAACCCAGAAGTTCGCCCAGCTGGGCAGCCCGCATGAAGGTCCTCGCTGCAATCTCCTTGAGCACATGTTTGTTATGTTCGTATGCGTAAAGATTGATCTTGCCGCCAAGAGGATTGCATGTATAGATCTTGACCGCATTATCGTCTAATTCGAAATTTGATTCCCCTATGAGACTGCCTTCATGGAAGAACTGCCCGCGGGCTTTAACCTGGCCGATCAAACCCCTCGATAACGACAGGCCGGCTTTTTCGATCCGCCATTCTTCTTTGACAGCAGACGATATTATGGCCGCGCCTGCCGGCTTCTGAACAGGCAAACCTCCGTCTTTGGCAGCCTTCGCCACTGCCTCGGATACGCGCGACGAAATAAGGCTTCTGCGCGCCATGAATTGAACGCCGTCGGTATACGCGCATATGTCGTCTATGGACATAGTCCTGCCTGAAAGAAGCGCAGCCCTGTATGAATCCGGCGGAGAGCGCAACTTGCGCTGAAGGAAAGCTAATATTTCAGGCAGGTCGCTCATAAGACGGGCATCAAGTTCGTCGACAGGCGCGTTATGGTCAACTGCCTGTAAGCTTATTATGGGGAATATCCTGGCCTTCATGAAGTCCTGAACGTTGTTAATGTTAAGATCATTTTCCCCGGCCCAGTCTGCTAACGCTACGCCGCCGAATTTATCCGGATGCAATTTGATCTCGTCCAGCTTTTCATGCCACAATGTGAATACCGCCCAGTTAATACTGTTTACTGTCACAATGCCCTGATTGAGCACGTATCCGCTGAAAACAGAAAGCTCGGAAATATGCGCGAGCATAACATCCGAAAGCTGGGCGCGGTCTTCAAGGTATACATACCCTGCCCTTACGTATGAATTTATGACCATTGAATCCTCTGATATGCAGCCTTTGTCAGCAGCGATAAATGAATCAGGGGCAAGGCCGTGCTGATTTACAGGCCCGACAGTTACGCTGCTTGCGATCTGCTTCTTATACCCTTTAAAAAGGTCCAGGCGATGCTTATCTTTTCCCAGGAAGGCGTCGGTTTCCTTTGAACCTGTGCCTACGCCCCACATGTCCCCTGAAAAAGCAAGCCCGTAAAGCTGCCCGCGGTAGCCTGAGAGTATGCGGGATATCTCTGTGTCAGCCGGCTGCTCCGTGAACGCAGGCGCTATATCGCCGAAATTGTCTATGGACGGATGCTCCCCGAATTCGCCCCTTAAGGCTCTTTCAAGATAGCTGTCTGGCTGATAAGCCACAGAGCGGCCTTTTACAGTCATCATGCCTTTGTTGTCAATAACTCCCGCAAGTTGAGCATAGCCCGTAAATGACCGGGCGCCTAGAAGCGAGAATGCAGTGTTGACGCAAAGCTGATCCTGGCGCATGAACCCATGTTCAGACAGCCATTTTCTTTTCAAAGAATCTCCTTCAAGGCCCGGGAATTCTGTGCGCGCCTGAGCCTCTTCCCTGGATGTATATTTCTCCTGGAACCTCGCCACGCGGGAATCATCGCCTATGCTGACAAAACCTTTCTTGGACCCGTCGCGGTAATGCATCATATTCACCAGGCATACGAAGCCGTTTCGTGCCTCAGGATGGATGCTGAAATATTCCTCTATCCTGGCCGGATCGAATGTTATGTCAACATCCCCGTAGAATATAGCGAACATGAACTCGCCTTCGTAGAACCTTTCAAGATTGACCGCTATATCGAACAATGGCTCCATCAGGATCGCGGACTTACCGGTAAATCTGCTTTCAAAAGGAAGCATGGCGTTATTCTTTCCGAAATAATTGTATTTGAGGTTGCGCTTTGATTTCCCGCCTGTCGAAACGGATACAACATGGTCCTTCCTGGCTCTCAGAAGACCTTCAAGCTCGTACTCTCCGTCCGCAAGGCCCTCTTCTTTGACTATCTCCTGAATATACCGGCGCACGACCTCAAGCAGCTGACCGTTGCCGCTGACCTTTATGCCGTAGGGGCTGGCCATCTCGACAATTATATTTTCCCTGTTGAACAACGTGTTCCGCGGGAACGGATACGCCGGGTAAAAGATATCGTAGGCATGCTTTTGCACCCTGCTTACGGAAAGGTACACGCGGGTAGGCTCATTAAAACCGTCTTGCGCCATGTCGCGCAGCGCTCTCCACTCGTTCTCTCCGCCGTCTCTGGCTCTGGATGCTGTCCTGCCGTAATAGCTTCTCAAAACCATGCCGACGACTTTGAGATATTCGGCGCATCCTTTATCCTGAGGGCTGTCGGAGTCAACGAACAACAGCCTGTCTACAAGGTCTTTCTTCCTGCCGAGGATCGCCGGACCGACATTGATCACAGCCCCCACGTTCTCAAGAACATCAGTATTATTGTCATTGAGATCGAACGTGTCATTGATATAGATGACAGAACCTTTGTCGATTTCCAAAAAGGACAGGATCTTATCCAGGCCGAAGTTTCTGACATCTCGCATTACGATGTCTATCGACGATGTGCCAGCGACCTGGGCGCGCAGCTTCGCTATCCCGGCGTTCTCCAGCTCGTTATTTATGAATGCCGCATAAACTTCGCGGTCAGCCGTTCCTTCGCCGGCGCCGTAAGAAAGCTTCTCTTCCCGCGACACATCCTGGCCTATGGGCTTGAATGTTATCTGGGAACCCCGGTCCTCTATATAGCCGCCCTTGATGACTTCGATCTCAAACTCGTTTACGGTCTTATCTATTATGTTTCTCACTGCCTTGATGGAGTCCTTGCCGATCTCCCATTCAAGGGCCAGCTTGTATATGATCTCAAAAACACCCTTGGCCGCATTGTACCTGTAGGCTTCCGCGCCGTTATTCACCAGGAGGAAGAAGTCATGCTGCGCTGCCGGATCGCGATTTATCATAGGCACAAGCGTGGTTATGACGCTGTTTTCCACGCTGCTCATATCGGCCCCTGTCATGAGCACGAATTCCCCGTTAAAGCTTAAGACGCTCAGGACCTCCCTGGCTGTGCCTTCATCAATGGAGCCGCTTGCCGGGATTAACGCGCCGTGCATGCCTGATACCACGACCGGATGGGTCTTATGATCCAGCATATCAAGCAGCCTGAAAATAAGAGCCAGCTTGAACACGTCGTATCCGTATCTCTTGCGGTGCGCGCCTACTTTGCCGGCCTGGCGCGCGCTCACAGATGAAATAGCCCCGAGGTCCGCGGCGTAAACGCGCATACCTTTGTTCTCCAATGCGCGGATCTCGTGGTCAGCAGGGACGAATATGCCGAACATGAGTTTTGCCAGCATTTCAGGCTTGAGATCCGGATCGAGCCTGTCCTTGCTGTCATTCTCGAGAAGCTCTTTTAGCTCGGATGACATTTCAGCCGGATAATTGATAATAGCGCTTGAAAAGATTTCTTCGAACGGAACGCCGAGGCTGTTTTCATAAAGCTTTATTATTGATGAGACCGTGTGCCCTCTTGTCTCGAAATCTATCGAGGTGTTATTCATGAAAACGACGTCAACGCCTCTCACCCTGGCCGCACGCAATTCATCGATAACGCCGGACATTGCAATTACCGCGAGCTTGCTTGTCAGATCGCTGCCCGGCCCCAGGACAATTCTATCGCCTTTTTCAAGGCTGCGTATTGCTGACAGAGCCTGTTTGCTTGCGGGCGGAACAATAGCTTCGCCCTGCCTGTTCTTAAAGCTTAATTTCGTATATGGTTTTTCATGCAAGGCGTGGGATATCTCTGTCTGGCCGATTATCTCGCGGCCCTCGGCTTCTATTTCAGCAGCCAGTAACGCCTCATTATGGGACAGGAAACTCACAGGCAAAGCGAGCACGCTGGAACCTAATCTTACCCTGATCTGCTCCAATGCGCGCATAAAAGCTGCCTGGTCAACAAACCCTTCGCCTATCGCGCCCTCGCTAAGCATGACTCCGAGGAAGAACAGGTTCTTAACAGAATGGTTACGGCCGGGAAGGTCGATGATGCCGGTTTTGATCAGCCTCTGGTCAACTGTCCTTAAATATTGCGACAGCAGGATTATGAACTGATCCAGCTGCTGCCTTTCTGTTCTGTCCCTGCAGACATCCTGGACCTGGAGTTTAAGCCTGCCGGGCACAGCTGCGGCAAGAGTCTCGGCCGAAAATCTGTAATCCAGGATATCCTGTTTCCACACAGGAAGGCTGTTAGACATTACTGTCATCAGATCCCCGAAAGCCGGAATGGATATATTCCAGTTATTCCTAAGGGCAAGCTGGATGATTCCCGTGCTGCCGCCGTTGTCGGTCGAGTCGGCAATGACTGTAACAGGAAGGTCTTCGGATTTTATGACGTGCGCTTTCAGGAGCGCTTCGATCGCGACTTTGGTGCCTGATCCGCCGCCCATTATAATTGTCCTGGCTGAGCGGGTAGATTTTGAGGTTTTTTGCGGAGGCGCTGTTTCTTTGCCTGACTTTGCTAAATATTCCGCGCTGTTCTCAGGGGATTCAAGCACAGCGTTTCCCTGGCCTGTCCGCAGCCCGCCATCCTTAATATTACCGGCAGGCCCCAAATCATCCGCCACGGTAGATATAGGGGCCTGCTTAACGGTAATAATTATCTTGGCAATTACCAGCATGCCTTTCAGGGCGCTGGAAGCCTTATTTTTAACCACGATCGGATCGCTGCTATTCCAGGAGTAGCCTCCGGAATAGATCTGAAGCTCTTCCGCAGCCTCCATAACCATCTGCAATGCCGTTCCGCTGCCAGGGCTGTTCTTTCTCTGCATGAACCCTTTGCCGTTCATAAGATGTATCACCGGAACGCCGAATTTATCAGTAAAGAAACCCTCTCCTTTGTCTATCACGGCTATATATATCCTGCCGTCGTTATAGCTGACCCTGGCTATCAGGATACCGTCATCCCCGCCATGCTGCCTGACATTCTCTGCTAACAGGCGAATAACATCCTTTATCCGCCAGAAATATTCATCTGATACCTGAGAGCTGACCATTGAAATAGCGCTGTTCAGGATGAACTCGCTGCCGCTTCTGACCGTATAACCTTTTTCCTGCAGGCCGGCAATAGCTGACTTGAGGGCTTTTACGGTCTTGAAATCCCTGTATGTGCTTCTGTTCATCAAACCCCATACCAGCAGGGTATGGGATAAGAATTGAGAATATTCTTTTCCGCCGTCTTTTTTATGATCGGCAGGCCCCAAATCATCATCCGCCACGGTAGATAGACCAGGGGCCTGCCTGTTAAAAATGAAATTCTTTATATAGGAAATTAGATTAAGTAAGCCGTAACCGGTCAGGATCACAGGCGAAGCTATAAAGGCGAGATACAATACAGCCAGGATGCTTGACGCAGAGCTGCCATTTTTGCTGAGGGAAATGTATGGCGCGGATATTTTTACGAAGAGGTCTGACGTTATGCCAGACGGCGGGCCTCTGGACTCAGGCAGTTTTACCGGTTTTTCTGCGTGAACAGCCTGGTAATCAGGCCGGATAAGGCCGCTCGGCACGCCGCCGTCAAATTTAATGCTGTCTTTTATAAGCCCTTCGGGTATTACCCTGTTATGATCGCCTGTATATTCGCTGTCAGGCCGCGATATAGGACCGTCTGTGTCGCGCTCTTCCTTTGCATGCGCCAGCCATCCCGGTATCCTGCCTAAAGCGAACAGGCCCGTAGCCATATTCGCGGGTATCATTCCAAGGTACATATACATTATTGCAGCGTAAAAATCGACGTTGGGATATACATCAAGCCCCCTTCCTTCGCGAAGGAGAATCCTTACCTCTTCCTCTATTGCCTCTCCCATCGCATAGTAATCCTTGTCAGGGTGGCTGGAAGCCAGGAATCTGGATATCATCTTTAATATTACGCCTCTTGGATCTCCTGTCCTGTAGATCCTGTGGCCGAATCCCATGACTTTAAGGCCTTTGCGCCGCTCTTTCGGCTGCGCCAGGTCATCTGCGACTGCGCGCACATACGCGCGGGCGTCATCCACGCTGTTTAACGCTTTAAGGTCATCCAGCACTTTCAATCTCGCTCCGCCATGGCGCGGGCCGGTCAGCGTGCAGCAGCCTGCAACAACCGCTGCCCAGAAGTTGGCACCCGCAGAAACGCATGTCCTTACCGTATGGGTCGAGGCGTTCGTGCCGTGGTCCATACTCAGGATAAAGTCCATTTCAAGGATACGGCTTAAGAGCTTGTTTTCCTGGCCAGTCAGCATCCATACAAAGTTATCAGCGAATCCCAGGTCCTCTCGCGGCGGGATAGGCTCCAGTCCGTTCTGAAGCCTGTAATGTACAGCCATTATTGAAGGCGATTTTGCTATTACCTCAATGATAGCTCCTTTATTGAGTTCAATGTCGGTTTCTTTTGAAATATCCGACACACCGCATATTACATGGCCTGTCGAAATGAACGATAACACAGCGCAAAGCACGTCTAATGAGAATGCCTGCTTGTTCAACTCCAGCGTGCTCTTGATGTAATTTACAACTTGCCCGCCCAGATGCATGCGGGATTTAAGAGCGTTAGAAAATTCCTCAAGCTGTACTGCGTCAGGCAACTCTCCGTAGATAAGCAAATATGACACCTGTTCATACGAAAGGCCGTCCTTGATTATATCCTCGATCCTGTATCCGCGGTATTCAAGTATGCCGTTAATGCCGTCTATGAATGACACCGCTGTCCTGTATGCGACAACGTCTTTTAATCCGAGCTTCACATCCCCGCCGTCGCTAACTCCGGATTTGATTATTATAGCTGCGGTATTGATGTACGGCAGGCGGAAAGTCTTTCTGCCTACAAGCGCTATAACCACTGCTCCCAGCTTGCGGACGATTTCCTGGAATATTCTCATGTAGCCGGATATTGAAATCGCCAGGCTTTTCAGCATCTCAAAACCGCCGTCTAGTGTTCCGCCTTCCCCGGGCCGTATTATAACGACCTTAGCCACCTTAATTCCTACTTTTTCTCCAAAGTAATCTACCATAAGGCTGTCAACGTAAACCCTGAAAACCGTTCCCTGCGGCTCGTCATGCATTAACGATATCAGATTCAAATGAGGGCTTCCTTTTCTAACCGGCATCGGAGCCCACCCGCCATGCGCTATCGGATTGGCCTGACCGGGCACGATTAAATCGCCGGGATTGAAGCCATACTGCTTACCCAACGGCATTTCGTTATAGGTAGAATATGGCACCGCAACCACATACTGGATACCGGTCCCTTTATTATAGATATCCACGATTGCATCCCAGGCCTCCAGAACTGTTTTAAACTCACCTGCGCGCTCTTCAGTCACACTTCCGCCGTCTTTGACTGTCGGCTGAGCTGCTTTCCTGTCAGCGCAGATCTGATCGATGATCTGTTTGACAGACGACGGCACAAGGCCTGAAATATCCATTCCGTCTTTCAGCATCTGCCTGACAAGCGACGAACTGACTCCCTCATAAGCATACGGGACAAGAAGGATCGTTGAGAAACGGTTGTCTACAAGCTCGTTGACATATTTCAGAGCCAGTTCTTCTTTAAGGTCCTTTATAGACCTTGCCGCCCTGACAAGCATCCTTGTTCCGCTCCGTGCCGCAGCATCGACCGTAAGGCCGGGATAATCGATGACAGCGACATTGCTAAATGCCTCAAAGGCTGCCTCAAGCATCGTTGCGCGTTCTTTGACATCGAACATATATTTTTTGCCCGGGTTGACGCCGATGCCTACCACCACCCTGTCGAACAGTTCGCTTAAACGCCTCGTTACTTCAAAATGGCCCATATGAACAGGATTATAGCTTCCAGCATAGAATACCGACCTGTCCGCGAAATCAGCCGGCGTCAGGCCGCGGCAAGACATATATTCATCGACATATTTCTTGTATCCGGAAGAATATATATTCACGTTTTCAGGCGCGGCTATATTTTCTTTTTCCATCATCGCGCTGAACGCAGGCATAAATCCGTCGAGGGATCCGGGCTCTATCGACAAATATCTGTTGGCAGGTATGACGAATATGGTTTCGAGCCCGTATTGTTCGTAATTTGTCTTTGCCGTGCGCGTTTCCGCTTCAAGCTGCGCTTCCTGCGGAGGGACACTGCGCAGTTTTCTTATCATCATGTTAGTCGACGCAAAAGAAACAAAATCTCCGATAAAATCTTTATCGAGTATGCCCGCCACGCGGACATCATCCAGCCCCCTGATGCGCTCTGATATCGTATTTGTAATTAATGCGACGCTTTCGGGGCTCTGCGCGCCGTCAGGGATGACCATAACGACCACTTTATCGCTGAATTTAAGGGCCTTTGTTATCACGTCGATATCCACGTCGCCGAAATTACTGAAATATCCTGGATACAGGCTTGTCTTTTTGCCCTGTATCTCAGCCAGAAGCGAGCTCAGAGATGCGCCTTTAAGATCAATCGATAAAGCCACAAGAGCCGATGCAAGATTCAGTCTTGCCCGTTGTTCGTATCCGGCCCTGAAATAATCGGTGCGATAGATGTTTTTCCTTGAAGCGAAGTTCTTAAGCGCGTCTTTCCTGGCCAGGAGATATGCCTCTGGCATTACCCACCAATATTCCTTATGTATTTTATTGTTATAAGCTTCAAATGCGTCCGAAGAGGCTCCGAGTATCCCAAGATCGAGATCAAGCATGATATCAGCCTCTATGTCCTGATCTAAGATTTCCGATGAGTGTTTTGTCAGCAGGATCAGATCCCTGACCTTGTCCGCCAATTCTTCTGTCTGCCCCATATGCATAAGCCAGTTGCGGGCAGTTTGAGCGCTTTTTTCCTCGTTGTCCGGCCTGGCCGGATCGTAAACAAGATCATGGAACCAGATGGCAAATTCCAGCGCGAGCCTGTCTATGCGCGCTGTTATTTCCGGCTGAGCCTCTAATAACGCATCCAGATCCTCCAGCATCGCGCCTACGTGCTCAAGGGTATGATAATAACGCCCGGCTTCGGAATACCCGGCCTTGATCCTGGCAAATGACTCATTTGCTATGTCAGATTTGACGTTCGCCCTGCGAGTCAAAGATCTCCACTCATCTGTAATCTCCGTTTCGCCTCCGTCTTTCATCCAGCCCTGGTTAGAGACGATGGCTGCGGTATTTATCAAGCGCATCGGCACATTTTTGCTGCTTACAAGAACGATAACCACAGCGCCAAGCCTGCGGATCGACTCAAAGATAACCTTCAGCGCAGCGCTCAGGCCGTTAAGCGCCTTCTGCAGCAGGCCAATGCCGCCGTCCTTATTTATGGAATTCTGCTTCAACGCGAGTTCCAGATACGGGTCCTTGATGATCTGTGTTTCATTTATCCCGAATACGGACAGCAATTTCTTCACGTCAGACTCGGCATCCTTTTTGTCAGACACGATCTCGATGAATTCACCCAGGCCTTCCACCTCATCCACATGTATTGTCAACCCGGCATGCTCATAAACTGCGCGCTGTTTGCGGATAACAGCCAAAGTGTCATAATCTTTCCTGACCAGCGGTATCCACTCCGGATCAAATGAAACAATGAGCCTTGGACGCGTGATCAGATCCGAATTCGCATGAGGGCCTTTATACGTAGCGTAATAAGAAGAGTCTTCCTTGCGCACGCGCAGAGTCTCGCCGCTTAAGCTTATATCTTTGTCTTTTGGAGTGTAATATGTATCGACTTGATCAAGGGTCGTCTTGTATGCGGCTCCAAGCTGTTTTAATACCGCAAGGACTGCCGTTATGTCATAGACCCGGGCTTTCGCCTGGACTTCATAAACGCCTATTTTCGCCGATTCTTCCTTAGCGCTAAACGTGCTCACTACCACAGCGTCCGCGTACTCTTTAGTAGGTTCGAGATATTCCTCCTGCGCAGGTATTAACTGGGTAAACATCTGTTCCAGTGAACGCCTGAGCCCTTGAGTCGGTCCGTCACGCATCAGGCGGCGAACCAGCTGGCCTAAAGAATCAACATCGACGAATATACGGTAATCCGCCAGGCCTGCAAGATCTGCATGCAATGCAAACAACCCTTCTACAATGATCACTTTGCCCGGTTTGAGCTCCTTATATCCCTGCCTCTCTGCAGTCAGGAAAGAATATTGAGGCACCAAGACAGATCGCCCGCGGCGCAGCGCAACAAGATGTTCTGCTGCCAGCTTCAGATCAACAGCCCTGGGATCGTCATAATTATCAAGACCGTTTGCCTTCATATATGAGCGGCCGAAGTAATAATTATCCAGGTTGTTTACGTTAGCGTTGAACTCCTCGGAAAGAACAGCTGAGATTTTGGATGTTTTGCCAGAGCATGACTTGCCTGCTACAGCTATAATATACACATGGCCCGGATCCATGCGCTCTTTGAGCTCCATATCCCTGATTATGTCAGGGATGACTGAATTTATATTATCTGTTACGGCGCTTTGGGCAGCGAGCCCTCCGTCGCGTAAGAAGATCTCTTTAAGGCTTTCCTTCGCTGCTTCAGGGCCTATCCCGATCCAGGCGGATTTTGCATTTGCATCATCTGTCATATCCTCCCGCTTTTTTATGACCGAGAATACATTCACTTCATCCGCGTCAAGAATGCTCAAGTCATTGCCTTTTTTCTTGAACCCGTCTCCCCAGTAGAACACAGCCTGTATAGAACGCCCCTTTTGCTCCAGAATGTTCATGAGGTCGCGGTATGCGTCAACCTTTGCCACCTGCGTTATATCTATGCTGGCATATCCTTGAGGGGCGATGGTGAATTTACCCTGGAATATGGATTCGATTTCCGCAATAAGCGTTGGATTGGCCCTGACTATTTCGCTGACGCCGGGCAGAAGCTTTATGGTCACTGCCACGTCATCCCTGTTCTCTATCCATATGCCAGGGATAACCATGCCTATTTTGCCTTTTTCAGTGGCATCCGATATAAGATCAGCGTCGATGACCGAAACTTCTGCGTCTTTGCCCTGTAACCACGATAAATCAAAAATGAGGTTCCTCATATCATCTCTGACTCCCATGCCCTCTTTTTCGCTGAACCACCGGGATATCTCTTTGATCTTTTCCTGGGAAAGGCCGAACCTGTTAAGGGCATATCCATGTATGAGGCCCTTGAGCCGGTCTATCTTGCCTTGAGGTATGGCGGATATCGACGCGATATTATCGCGGGTTATAGACCCGTCCCGGTTAAAGCTTATCCTTGTCGCGCCGCCGTTGGCATATATGAACAGGCGGGTCAAAATCGAAGGGTCTTCAGCCCTGACGAATTCAAAAAGCCCGCTGAAACGAGCCTCTGTATATATGCGCGAATTGCCTGATATGATAGCTATGTTATACCCTGCCTTAAGCAGCTCAACGAACAGGGATAAAAGCTCTGAGTCGGTGGCGAATGCCTTGCGAGCGCCAAGGATCGTATCATCTACGTCAAAAATAAGGGTTATGTTCTCTGAGCCTATCACAGCCGCGATCGCTCTAAGCTCTTTGAACAGGTCTTCCTTGCTTATCCGGCCTTCTATATATGCTCGGATAATAGATTTTATCTTTTGCTGCTCAAAGTGTCCGCCGTCTTTGGCATTATAGCCCGGGTAACCGGCGTTTAGCCTCAAGGGAGCATACTCAATGGCTAAATACCTAAACGGTTTGAATGCCCTTCTGAAGAGATCCCTGTTTCTCTGAGTATCCTTCATCCTGAGGAATACGCCCGCTCCCCCCTGTGCCGCTCGAAGTTGAGTCAAAGCCTCGAACGAAGCCTGGGCGAAATAGTCGCGCACAAGGCTGGGGCTCACATTATCCAGGTACCCTTTGGCGAACCCGACTGCCGGCATTGCCGGTATTTCCTGGTCGTTTACAAACGAGACAAATAACACAAAATATCTCTGCGGTTGGGAGAGTATCTGCTGGAAGTTGATATGCTGGTCGCTTGTTCCCTGCAGCACCCATTCAACGCCCCGGGTTATGAGATAGTCCCTGAGCGAATAGAATTTCTCGCCTTCAAGGTAAAACACTGCCACAAATTTACGGTTGTTATTCCGCGCATATTCCTTGCCGGCATTCAATAACGCAACCATGTCGTCTCGCGTTTTCACAGCCTCCGGGAACGCGAAATCAGTTATATTGGTCCGGACAAGGCTCTTCCCGGCAATTGTTTTAGCCTGCCTCATGGCTTCACGTATGACGCCGGCATTGCGCGATCTTTCTTCCTGCAACGCCTTTAATCTCCTTTCCAGGAGGCCTTTGCCCAGCTCTACGAACGGCTGGCGCATATACAGATTCTCCTGCACTATCCTTGTCGCAGGATTATTAAGATCGTTCAGGTCTACGTCTTCAACCGAATATCCCGCTTTTTGAAGAGCCCTTGCTATAAGCCGGTCGCCGTTCAAGTTTGTTGCGCCGTAGAATGTCGAGAAAAGCGTCGCAAAAATAAGAGCCAGCTGCTGTTTGGAAAGGCCCGCGATATCCCTGGCGAAAGGAATGTTGATGACATTAAACGACTGCCCGGGAATACGCAGTTGAGAAAGGTTGATCACAAGGCTGTCGGGCTTATCCTGATAATACATCTTCTGATCCTGCCAGTCTCTCTGCCGGATCGAAATAAGATTTATGAAGCCTCCCTGCCATAAGCTTTCGTTATTGTTCTGTTCCTGGGCCTTGCCGAACCAGAACAGGTAATCCGGCACAACAAGGGCGATATTCCTGATACCGCTATCCATAATAAGGTCGCTTAATATGTTAGCGCAATGAGTCCCGGCTAATACCTGTTCGATATGGCTGCGCCGCGTCTGCCAGTAATCTTGCGCATCAAGTCCATGGAAAGCCAGGAACGTCATCATGTGCAGGTCGCCTGTCCAGCGGCCGGGCACATTGTCGTACATTGCGCCGAAACCCGGCGCGTCCGCGCCGAGCTCTTTATCCAGGCCTGAGTTGCGGATGAACGCGGACAGCCGGCTGTCGCCCGGCCTGTCTGTGGTTTCAAAGAACATATTGCCCAGGACTGCGCCAAGAATATCAGTCACGTCCTGGCGGCTCATATGAAGCTCTCCGGCATTTCTTGTAATGAGCTCGATAAGGCTGGTTGTGCCAAAACGGTCAGCGTCCACCTTGAAAAGATCAACGCCCGCGCGTTCCTTGCCGTCTATAAAATTAACCTCGTGAAGAGTTTCGAGCGCGATCCGGGCAAAAAGCTTGCCGTTAAACCCGCGCTCTGTTGCTATATTCTTCAGAAGCACAGCCATTATGTCCACAAAAATCATCATGGTTTCATCCGTGGAGCCTGATTTTGAGCTCGGAATGACGCTGACCTGATCCCATCCGATATTATATTGCTTCAGCAGGCGCCTGATCATTACTTCGTAATCTACGCCAAGCTCATATGCCCCGATGATCTTGCCGGATTCATTATCTACAGCCTCAAAACCGCTCGCGATTGCCTGGAACGGCGTGTGCTGGCCGCCGATACCCGGTTTGATCACGAGCTTTATCGGCCTGCCTATTCTCAGGCTGCGGCGTCTGAAAAACTCTTTCATGGCATTTACCGTGGCAAGGAACACCTCTTTACCCGCCTCGTTCCCGAACTCATCCACTGTATAATACCCTTGCGTGCCTGAAAGGGCGAACGATCCGTCTATAGCCGCTGTATCCGGCATGCCGTAACCGTTGGCGCCGTACGCGCCTTGAAGGAATAACCGCGCTGTTTGGGCATCGCCGCGCGCGTCTAGAGGGGTGCGAAGCTTGGCGCCAAGAAGCAAAGCTTCCTCCTTCTCTCCGCCGTCCTTATGGCGCAAGACCTTTCTGTTATTAAGTATGCGCTGCTCTATTTCTTTAGAGCCGCTTAACAAGAACAAGACGCGTCCTCCTGTCCTTAGCTGAGCTAATAATTCATCAGGCCTCTTATCGAAGTAATTTTCGACAACCACCTCTGATCCTCGCAGAGTAACCTCGAATAAAGATTTGCCTGTAAGATGAGCGGCTGCGCCTGCGGCAATAACATCATGCGGATAGCCGAAATAAAGCCAGCCGGCAAGCGGCCCGTGATCTTCAGCGATACTCAGTATATCGCACGCGGTATTATCTGCGCCTGGCAGCAGCGAAACGCGTTCTGATTGCAGCTTTGCCGAAATGTGAGCATATAATTCCTCTATGCCTTCAGGAAGCCCGCGTCTGGGTTTTCGGAAAGCTATTGCCCTTGCGGAAAGTCCGCTGTCAGGCGCTCCGGCAGCGATATGCCTGCCGTTCTTAAATACTCCCAGGCCGCTGACAGCAAGATAAACCATTGGTTTCGCGGGATAGATCGTCAGGCCTATTAAAGAACCTGTGTAAAGGTCCCAGAACGTCAAAGTAGATCCGAACAACGGGTTTTGCGGATCAGAAACATATGTCTTGGATTCTTCCAAAGGATCAACGATCGCGACAAACCGCGAGCCCTCAGACTTTCCGGCCGGAGCAGCTTCTACGTCCTCCCCTAATACCTCAGCGCCCCGGGAGCGCGGATCATGTATAATGCCGCTAATTATCCTTTCAGCCATTACATAATCTACACGCTGAGCCGCGTCGAACTCTGCTTTTCCGGCAATACTGTACTCAGGCCTTCTCAACAATAATTCTCTTCCCAGCGGCTCCATGATCTCCATGGCAAGGTCAAGCATACCGGACATTTCCGGCTCGAGCCCGGGCCTGTCTTCTACCGACCTGCGGGTAGCCGTAAATGCATCCCGGAAGGCCTTAAGGGAAACCGCAACGCCGCTACCTGTATCAAACTCTATATCTATGGTTGTCTTCGCAAGGGCCTTTTGGACTTTATCTACTGAGGCTTTCTGATATATGGCCTCATCCGGGACTATAATTTTACCTGCCATTTCAGCAGCGGCTAAAACACCTGTCGGGAACTCTTCCACAACGATATGTTCGACGTTCCGGCCGAACAGATATATCCTGTTACCTATAAACAGCAGATTAAATGGAACTTCTGTTTTCTGCAGCTCAGCCACTATTTCCCAGACCTGCGATGACCTTGCATGCGGATCGTCGGACTCAAATACCAGTCCTTTTGCGGGATAATCGTCGTTAAGGCGGTAAACTCTGATGTCCTCGGACGCATAAACGGCTGTTGTTCCTGCATTTTCCACCGGGAACGGATCCGGCCGGTATATCCCCTGGAAATGAATGTGGTTAACAGATGCGCCGCCTCTGCGCGCGTTAAACGATATCATGAGATTTGAGCTGTTTTGAGCTAATACAGACATATCATGCATGTCTTTAGCTATCACTTTCTGCTCGCGGATCTGGTCTTGCGAGTATACATCCGGCACAATTATAAAATGGCCTCTGGCGTCAATAGGCGCAAGTTGTTTGTATGCCCTCCAGACCGTGCCTTCAACCAGGAATTCGCCCAATGGCTGGTGATCAACCAGATTACGCAGGCTGCCTGCCTTTGTTCCGTCCGTGCATGAAAACGCGCACGTCGCAGGATCATGCGGAGGTAAATCGCTTAATGGCCCGGGAGTCATTCCGGATTTCGCGCCCGGCCTGAGCCCGCGGTACGTGTTCAACTGTATTTTAAAACCATTCTCCAGGATCTTTTCCTCTACCCTGCCGGCGACCTCTTCAATAATACCGCCTTGAGGTGTCTTTCTAATTCCATAGAAATCAGGCTCGCCGTTTATTCCAGCTTTAACGCCTAATTCTAAATAAGAAATCACCCTGCCTGAAGAATCCTTTTCCCCGATAGAAGTCCTGAGCTCCCCGTTTTTAATCCTCTCGCGCCATTTGTCGCTGATGTTCCGGCCCATGACCATGATATCCCCTCCGTCCATGGCCATTGCTGCGCCGGAAACTGTTCTGCTGTAATCCGCTGTAAACGCCGCGGTAGACACGCCCCTGATGCCCCTGGAATACAGGACTGTCTGCATCACAGCGCCGAGCTTTATTAAAATTTTCCCGGCAAGTTCGCGCCAGGCTGTTATGATTTTGAAAGTCCTATTGTACCCTTCGCCTGAATCGCCGTATCTCAAAGAGGTCATCAGCCTGGCCGCTGTAATATCTAACGACAATTTCAGGGAGTAGAACATGCTGCCCTTGCCTGCCTTGCGGGCCAGTTCCGCCCTCAATGCGGCGCTGCCTGCGAATTCATCGATGTGGCTTAGATAGAACTCTTTAAGCTCGCTATTCTCTATTTCGAACTTCATTTTCTCAACATAGAACTTGATATAATAATATATCTCTTCGTCAGTCCGTTCCGCAGAGAAACTCTGGGAATTCGTGAACCTGACGATTTCACTGCCCAGAGCCGATCTTATAGCGCGCAACTGGTCTATGTACAGCCTGCGCGCGAAATCATCCGGCTGGTGCCTGTATTCGCTGAAAAGGTATAAGTCAACCGGCATGGCGCTGTTATCAGAAGACCAGGGGTTTCCGACATAGCCGTACCCTATCACCTTATCATCCTTGACGAATATCTCAACCCTGTTCAAAAGATTGCCTTTATAGGGGACATATTCCGACAGATACCATACGATTCCCTGTCCAAGATAAGCTTTTACGGCGCCACATGTCGGGATCTCAACATTCCTGCAATAATGATGCTTGCGTGTTATTCCTTCCTGAAGCAACTTTGCTTTTACGCCGGCCACTTCAGCCATGCCATCCTCGCCTTCAAGCCTCTCAATAGCAACGGGCTGCTTGACAGCTGTAATTATTTCGTCCTTGCTTAATCCGCCGTCCTTATGGCTGGAGTTCTGGATATTATTCTTGATTATGCGCCTGTCGATCTCTTCGGATATTATGCCTAACTTCCTGTCCTGAGAGCGGTTCTTACGCAAGCCCGCTAATGCCGAGCAACATGCCAGTATCCATGCGGCGATAGTGCCGTAATTCAAAACACCCGGGTAATAGATTGCGCTGATAAGAACGCCGCCTATCATGAATGCCCCTGTCAACGCCATAGCCGCCTTATTCCACATGGCCTTTGCCCGCAGGACAGAATCCCTTACAGCGATAATATCGTCATCGGACGCTTTTTCCAGCTCATTGTTATAGTCGCGCAGGAAACGTTCCCTTAAATACTCATCTTTCTTCTTGAGGTTTGCAAGCTCATCCACCAGCCATTCAAGCTTATGCTGCCTGATCAAGGCAAGATATTCCTCATCCTGCGCCTTGTTACCTCCGTCCTTGACTCCCAATAATTCCTTGCCGACCTTAACCAGAGCTTCCTGGCGGGATTTATTAGTGACTTCAGTATACAGCCTCGCTGCGTCTTCTGTGCCGGATAACCTTATGCAGAACCAGTCGCCGTTGACAAATACGCCCTTAATGCCGTCCAGCGTAATAACAGCTGACATCTCTTCTTCCATGCCCAGGCCCCTGACAGCCCTGGCTATAGCCATATCCTTAAGATCAACGTTTTCCGACTGCTGTTTCTTCGCGGTATTGATAAGCTCGGTCGCGGCGGCCTTTAATTCTTTGTCGAGTTTAACTGTTTTTCTATCATAGGTGAATTCCAGGCCGATCGTAGCCTCTATTTCTTTCTTATAAGCGCTCAGGGTCATTCCGGTATCAGCCATCATCCAGAGGGCGACCATAAGTATAGCTATGCCGTCATCCCAGGATTTTGTAAGGAACGGTTTTACGCCGTAATGGGCTGATTCTTCGCCTGCGGTCACAAAATCTACAGGGTCTTTCTTTGTCGCGTATTCCACGAACCACTTGAAACCGACCGATGCCTCAATAAGCTCTGTGTCATAGCCTTTGCCCTTCAAGTATTCGACAACAGCGTTGATGAAGTTCGAGGTGGCTACGGTCTTTCCGACCTTGCCGGCCATACCTTTCATTATCAAGAAGTACGTTGACATCGCCATGAACTCGTTAGCGCTTACTGTCCCTCCGCCGAAATCTATGATGCCGAACCTGTCTGCGTCGCCGTCAGTGGCAAGGCCTGTTGAATCAGCATAGCCCTTAACCATGACTACGAGATCTTCAACGCTTGCTTTTTCGGTAGGGTTAGGCGCGTTATTTACCTCGGAGAACTTATTGTCGCGGTTGTTGGTGTGGATAAGTTTTGCGAATTTTCTGCCAGATTCATTCTCAAGCGCCGCAAAGATGGCTGCAAGATATTTGACTGACGTGCCCTGCATAGGATCGAGTATCGCCCTGAACTTGGGATTGTCCTTCACATATTTGACGATCGCATCCCAGGCGCCTATTTCTTTCAAGGTAGGTATCATATAACGGTTGACATAAGCGTCAATGGCTTCTTCAAGGCTGACTTCTGCCACAAGGCCCTGAACCATTGCCTTATTCAAATCCATAATCTTATATACTCTCGCGTTATTGGCGAGTTCCTGGATCCTGTTAGTGGTATCTTTGTCTGCGGCGCCGCCATGCGCGGGCGAGAATTTCAGGCCGTCGTCTTTATAAGGATTATGGGACGCCGTGAGATTTATGACTCCTGCGACTTCGTCATCAGAGTTTGCCAGATACGCAAGCACAGGCGTGGGCGTAGGTTCCGCAAGTATTATTCTGGCCGGCACGTTGTTCGCAGCCATTATCATGGCTATCTCTTTTGCCCATGCGGCATTTTCGCCTCTCGGGTCAAAACCTATGAGGATAACGCCTTTCCTGATCTTCTCCTGGTAATAATACGCGATGCCCTGGGCAGTGCGCCTGATATTATCTATTGTGAAATCCGCAGCCTTATCCGCTGTTGTTATCCACTGGCCTCTCCAGCCGCTGGTGCCGAATTCGATCTTGAAGCCTGGCTTAAGCGACTTAAGAAGCCTCACTGTAACGTCTCCCACAGTGAATTCGCCGCCGTTCAATACTGCGGCGAGATGATCCATCTTCTGCTTGTCGCTGACGTCCTTAGGCTCTTTAACGGGTATGAAGTGGATATCCCTGTTGACAACCGCTGGAACCCATGGGGCAATAGCTGTAAGGTCGCCATAAATCCTCTCCAGCTGATAGCCTACAAGTATCCTGTCTCCGTCCTGCTCTTCTTTAAGGTCCATATACACAGGCACGCGGGCTGTGATCCGGTCAACCGTTTTGATGGTCTTTTCCTTATCCCATTCTCTCTGGTAATGATCTTCCAGGCCGAAAAGCTTCATCAAGCCATTTATATTGAGCAGGAACGTCGCCGTATTGAAATACGGGAACTTCTTGACCAGATCATCCTGTTTAAGGCTGTCGATGAGCTTCTTGGCTTCTGGAGTTAATGCAATGCCTTCGACAAGCTGTACCACCTCAACCGGATTGTCTTCGGACCCGTAATACACCATTGCCAGAAGCCCGCCTTTTTCTCCCCTGTTCTCGCCTAACAGATACATGGCCACGGGCTCTTGCCTTCCGTTTTCTCTCGCTTCGATGATCCTGGCCTTGAATGCGCCTTTTAGGAAATCCGGTATGCTGGCTGCAGGATTATTGAGATTCGAATGGAATACCAATTCGACATGCTTATCCTTTAATATTCCCAGCACGCCCGAAGATGCGAGGCTGCGGATAAAATCCCAGTGGCCCGCGGGATTGATAACCGGCTCGCCGTTTGACAGAGTCAAAGGCTCTCCTGCCATGCCTTTTCCCAGGAACGCACCAATGCCTTTATTAAGCGAATTCTTGTATTTAGTAAACTCTTCCTCGGCGTTTTCTTTCCCTTTTAATTCCTTCTGCTTCTTATCCAGGGCTGCGTCGCGGTAATCTTCAAGAACGTCATCAGAAGGAACGAGCCTCTGCTGGAAGCTCTGGCAGAAGATATAGACATCAATGCCCTGCACTTTGCGCTTTGCATAGCTATTATCCACTATATCGTTTTTGATGCTGGCATAATCCAGGCCGAGCGCATCCGCGACCGCATCGAGACGGGTAAAGCTCGTCATGATTACGTAATCGCGAACGCCTGCCTTTATGACCTGGTCCAGTTTGATCTGGGTGAATGTCTTGCCTCCGATTACTGGCAGGTCTTTATCGAACGTGTAGCGGGCTGTGAATATGCCGCCGCCGCGTGTGGACAAACCGCCTGCGGATTTGCCTGCCGCGACTTTTACATTTTCACCCATGGCTTTGTAGACGGCGATTTCGTCTGATGATTCATCGCGAAGATCAACGATATACTGGTCTATATTCGATTCATCCGCAGGCAATATCCTTCCATTTAAAGGATTATTCCTTAAATGGGTCATGCCCCGGCGGATAAGCTCGCTGTAATGCTCGAATGTTTCGGTTTCAGCCAGATCATAGTTAGAATTCCTGAGATTCTCCGTATTGGTATTGGCGATATAAACCTCTGAGACTATCTTTGAAACCTCGCCGCTGCGGCCCATGACGTAATCTCCGGGCTCCGTGATATGCACTATTTTCTGGCCGTTCTTAACCACCTTATAACCGCGGATCTTCAGAGCGGGCAAAGCCTTTTTCATCTCGCGGCCTGTAAGATCCACAAACTGCCAGCCGGCATTCTCGATTCTTACGTCTTGTATCAAAAGCCTTGCTCCGGGCTCGGCCTTGACTATAAGGGTTCCGTCAAGGTCCAGATTCTGCGCCATGATATCGCCGTCAAGCACCAGCACAGACCTGTCAGAAATCCTGCCGCCTTTGACCCTGGACAGGACATCCGAAACCGTCAGCGCAAACCCTTTTTCCAGCACGATACGAGCGCCCTCCTGATACGGCACGCCCTGAGTCTGTCTTTCCCTGCCTTCGACATTTATGTCAGCGCCTGCCATCCGGAGCAATTTGCGGAAATACTTATAAAAATCAGCTTCTCCTGTAGGCATGGCGTCAGGATAGTTGCCGGACTTAGGATTCTTCGCTCCTGTTTCGAGGTTGTTTTTTACAGGCGAGAACACGTCACGTTTATCGAAATTAGTGAACCCGACTCTGGCCTTGATGGTTGCCATAACCTTTGCAAGATCCTGCATCATTGTTTCAAGGCGGGTCGGGCTGGCAAACGTGGTCTTGGCAGCATCAGCATACTTAGGATTGACAAACTCGGCGATAATGCCCTGCGTCTGATCCAGGATCTTCTTATAGGCTGTGTTTTCAACGATAAATACGTTAAGATTGCCCGGATACGGGGATTTGCCTGTTTCAGGATCAGCAACATCTCCTGCTTTGCCTGACGCCTTCATCAACGGCTCAAGCTGGTTGTATTCTACGTTGCAGATCATTTCTTCATCGCCTCTTATAAGCTTCGTGATCGCACCGGCCTTCTCTCCTGCCTCGCGCGGTACTGTCAGGAAGTTGAAATCAAATTTTTCATTCAGGGACACGCCTAATCCGGCAAGGACTGCGTTAAATACCTGGCCGTTTGTATCCTGGATGAATATCGTATGGGTTATGCCTTCGTCCAGCCATTTACCAACCAGATTTTCAGCCGCTATAAGCATATGCACGTCGCCATGGCCGTGCGGTTTTGCCTGCAGTTCATAAGGATCAAGGTCTTCAAGAACGAAATCGCCGTTATTGTTTACTATTGCCGGCACTGCGCCCTGCTTGACGACAACGATCTGCCCCTCTTCCATGCCGAAATTCCTGTTTTCAGCCAGAAGCTCAACGGTAAGTTCATGAGTATCATCAGAAGTCATTATTACAAACGGGATCCTTCTATGTTCTTTATTTAAGCGGTTTGACGCCGCCTGAAGCGCGAGGATAGATTTGATATAGCGCTCAAGATAAGTGGTCATGGTAACCAGGTCCTGCGGTATGGCAATCTTTATGCCGTCATAGCCAAGGCGCTCGCCAAGGCCGCCTGCCACAATGACGAATGCAAGTTTATTTGCCTGTTTCAAACCGGCCTGCTCTAATGCGATGTAATTTTCATCCATGGTTGTAAGCTGGATACCCTGAGGAACTTCGGGAGAGAAACCTTCGAAAGGATTAACGCCTTTTTTGGAGCCTTCAAGAAGCGTCCTGGCGTTCTGCTGGTATGCCTTTAGCCCGCCGGGATACATACTGTTCATGATATCAACCTGGTTGAGGAAGCGTTTCTTGTCTTCATCCCTTACTCCAGGCTTATCCCATTTTGCGAAGAGATGCTTTTGCCCCAGATCAACAAGAAGCTTGATCGTTTCGTCAAACCCGCCGTCCTTGACCAACAAATTATTTTCTAATTTTTGTATGCTTTCCTTGGCCTGTGATACAGACATAGCTGCTAATGATCGCCAATAATCAGAATTAGTATATGGCTTATAAGAATTTGCTGTTGTAAATGACTTATCAACTTCGGTATATGTCCCCGTTGGGCTATGACAACGACCCGCACAACATTGATTACAAGAACATGACCTAGTCCCACTACATCCGCAAATATAATCTTCATGTGATCCTATCCGTTCAATATAAACACCAGGTATTATTCTGCTGTTTCTAATCTCGAACA
>ENA-UPTA01000750-UPTA01000750.1-activated-sludge-metagenome-genome-assembly--contig:-NODE-750-length-37471-cov-6.157393_pt1 | contig 37471 bp, 30 predicted proteins | sample MGYA00238184_ERZ773361 | MGnify/ENA primary metagenome ERZ773361 (study PRJEB29100, sample SAMN05720205) | activated sludge metagenome | isolation source: anaerobic digester from wastewater... | reverse complement strand
ACAAAAATACGGCTTCCCCGTCACATTAAACCTATTTCTATAGTTAACTTTTTTTAACCCGTATTTGCAAATTTTTAGATGCGTTTCATGCAATTGGGATTGAAATTTGCAGGTAATGTAATAAAAGTAATTCCATGAAAAAGTACAGTACATATCTGGTGGCCGGCTTAATCAGTGCGGCGGTCGCTTTGGGCGTGAGTCACTATCAGCAACGGGAAAGTGCGGCAGCGTTTTCACAGAGCAGCACTGTTCCGGTGCAACTGGCGAGCTATAACGGCAATTTACCAAACGACGGATTTGTGCAGGCCGCCAAGGTCAGTACTCCTGCCGTAGTGCATATCAACACCACCATCAAAGCCAAAAAAACTTCCGGTCGGAATATGAATCCGTTGTACTATTTCTTTGGCGATCCGTTCGGCGGCACTCCATTCGACATGCCGCAGCGCGAGCAGCAAGGCTCCGGCTCCGGTGTGATTATCAGCGCGGATGGGTATATCGTCACCAACAACCACGTCGTGGAAGGCGCGGATGAAATAAAGGTGAACTTGTATGACAATCGCGAATACAGCGCCAAAATCATTGGCACTGATCCAAGTACCGACCTCGCGGTGGTGAAAATTGATGCAAAAGATTTGCAGTTCCTGTCTTTTGCCAACTCCGACGATGTGCAGATCGGGCAATGGGTGCTGGCCGTAGGGAATCCGTTCAACCTTTCTTCTACCGTAACGGCGGGTATTGTTTCCGCCAAAGCCAGAAACATCAATATCCTCAGAGAAAAAGCCGGCAATCTGGCGATAGAATCGTTTATACAAACCGATGCGGCAGTGAATCCCGGCAACAGTGGCGGTGCGCTCGTTGACTTAAACGGTCAGCTGATTGGCATCAACTCTGCCATTGCCACACCCACCGGATCGTATGCGGGCTATTCGTTTGCGATTCCGTCCAATCTGGTGAACAAGGTGGTGAAAGATATGATGGACTTCGGCATGGTACAGCGCGGTTTCCTCGGTGTCAACATCCGCGAGGTAGACGATGAACTGGCGAAAGACCTTAAGCTGGATAAGATTCAGGGTGCCTACATCGCGGAGGTGAACAAAGGCAGCGCTGCCGAAGACGGCGGTGTGAAACGCGGTGATGTGATTATGAAAGTCGGCAATTCGGACATCAGAAACTCCGCCGACCTGCAGGAACATATCGCACGCTATCGCCCCGGCGACAAGGTGACGCTGGAAATCAGAAGGGATGGAAAAACGATTGAAAAAACAGTCACCCTGAAATCCAAAGACAATACGACTTCCCTGCTGGCTAAAAACGATAAAGAAAATCAGGGTGCCGTACTCGACATATTGGGCATAGAAGTAGCGGAAATCAGCACACTGGAAGCTAAGAAAATGGGCGTTGCCGGCGGACTGAAAGTAACGAAAATAAAAGACGGTGTTGTATCGCAGAATACGAACATACAGGAAGGGTTTATCATTACGGCGGTAAACAACAGAGCCATCTCCAAAAAAGAAGACCTGGAAAAACTACTGGGTGAAGCGAAAGGCAGCGGCATATTGTTGGAAGGCAAATATGCACAGGAAAACGGCCGCAAATACTACGCGTTCGGATTTTAAAACAAGATTTCAGTAAATGAAAAGGGCGGAAGTTATTCCGCCCTTTTCATCTTTATGTGACAACGATATTATGCAAATACAAACATCAGCTGTGCTAATCCTGCAAGACCGCCTAATACGGCACCCACCAGAATAAGCTTCAATTCCTCCTCTTCAAATGCAGGACGCAGTACACCCACAAAATCATCGGGATCCATAGCCTGCATACGTTCGCGCATGGTATTTTCGATATCGAAAGCCTTGTCGGTGAGACCATACAGATTGCGGAGTTTTGCCGGCAATTGCACTACAATTTCTTTAATAATCAACTGCTTCGTAGACATATAACGTTCGGTTCCCACCAGCATTCTGGCAATAGGCTCCGCCAGGCCTTTGGTCGCATTCTCCACGCCTTCCTCCACGTGTTCTTCTATCAGTTTAAACATCCTGTCTCCATCGCTTTCATTGAGCATATGTTCCCAGAGATTTTCTGAGTTCAGCACTTTAGCCGCGATAATTTTTGCATATTCCGCAGATACTTCGTTCTGTCTTTTCAGAAACATCCCCTGAAAGGTGATACCGAAATATTTCTTCGGATGTCGGGGTTCAAAAATCATCTTCAAGGCCAGCCAGTTGGTGGCGTACCCCACGATGATGCCGGCCACCGGAAGTGTCCAATCATATGGAAAATAATGCCACACCATCATTTGTCCGATACCAAATATCAGACCGAACCACCAGCCGGAAATCTCAATAAACTTAAATTCTTCTTTGCCGCATTTCAGGAAGATCTCATTCACCAGCTGCTTGTCTTTCACGATAGCATCCACACACATTTTTTTCAGATCCAGTAAATCGTGTATATTGGTTTTCACGGATTCCATCATGGTTTTAATCGCCATCGGAATATCCTGAGAAGTACGGGAGAAGATCTGCTTCTTTACGGCTTCCGGAATATTTTTCCAGATAGTGGGTGCATCTCTTTTCATGATTTTATTCACCACATTTTCAGAAATCTGCTGCATGTGCGGGCCCATTTCATTGGCCACATCTTGCGGATTCAGGCGCTCAAAAATCTCTTCTACCTTAATCAGTTTCTGTGTCATCAAATCGACAGTGATTCCTGCCATTTTCGGTCCGTTTGCCGGGATAATCCCCTGCCATCCGAGTTTCAGTTTTCCCAGCTTTATTCCGACAAAATCAACCGGATTAAACGTCATTACGATAGCCTGCCAGTTCGTAAACCAACCGATAAACCCGCTGACCAATGGAATGGTAGCCAGTTTAAAATAGTAATAATCGTTTTGTGTAAAAAATTGAATGATAGACTCCTGCATACTTTTTAAGGTTAAAAAAATGAAGTGGTAAATTAATACATTTTTCAGAAATCTCCTAATGATACCATGCCAATCGCAGGAAATAAATACCTTTGCGGCGTGGGAAACACCTATTTTCAGTTTAAACAATTCACCGTTCACCAGGATCGCTGCGCGATGAAGGTCTGCACCGACTCCTGTCTTTTCGGCGCATGGATTCCATTAGACTCCGGACCGACCAACATATTGGACATCGGCACAGGCACCGGTTTATTATCGCTGATGCTGGCGCAACGAAGCAACGCAGCGATTGATGCCATTGAACTGGAGGAAGCTGCTGCTTTGCAGGCGAAAGAAAACATTGCATCATCACCGTGGCACGATAGCATTCGCGTATACCACGAAGACATACTAACCTTTACGACACCGAAGTTATATGACCTTATTGTCAGCAATCCGCCGTTTTACGAGCAGTCCGTGCTATCAGAAGACAGCGATGAACAAAGCGCCAAACACGCGACTACGCTGACATTGGATGCTTTGCTAAACAAATCAGCGCAGCTGCTGCATCCGGAAGGAAAATTGGCTATCCTGCTGCCCTATTTCAGAATGCAGGAGTTGATGGACAATGCGAGGCAACATCATTTATATCCGGAACGTGTGATGAAAGTGCAGCCAACTCCCAAACATGCATTTTTCAGATGCATGATACTGTTTGGCAGAAATGCCATTGAGATGCGCACAGAAGAACTGATCATCAAAGACAACGACCAGCAATATTCGGCGGCGGCGAGTGCATTGCTCCGTCCGTTTTACCTGCATCTTTAAGGATAAGTTATGCATGCGGCATCTTAATTACTGTGCAATTAAGCCTTGAAGTACTGCACCTGAATTTAATATGTAGAATTGGTGAACACCTGAAGAGGCTGGGATTAATGGCTAATTTTGATAAAAAGCCTCTTATGCAACACAGACTCTACACCATTATTGCAGCCTTTCTATTGACCATCTCTGGCGCCTATGCGCAAATGCCGCACGATGCCGGAAGATTATGGGCAGACACATTGCTCGCACCGTTTTATCACGGTGTTGCGTCGGGCGACCCGACCCAGCATTCCGTGGTATTATGGACACGAATTACGACCGAAGACAGCCAACCGGAAATAGAATGGCGAGTGGCCACTGACACGCTGATGCAGAACATAGTGGCTTCTGGAAATATCGCAACATCGGCAGAAAAGGATTATACGGTGAAAGTGGATGTAGAAGGTTTAGATGCGGGAAAATATTATTACTATGAATTTTCCTACGGCAATAAAAACTCACTGAGAGGTCGCACCAAGACGCTGCCATCCGGCAATGTGGAACAAGTGCGTTTTGCGGTGGTATCCTGTTCGAGTTTTCCGCACGGCTATTTCAATGTCTATCAGGCATTGCAGGAACGCAATGATGTGGATGCCGTCATTCATCTGGGCGATTACATTTACGAATACGGCAAGAATGAATATGGTACGGTGCGTGTGCCGGAACCGACCAATGAGATACTCACCCTATCTGATTATCGCATGCGGCACGGCATGTACAAGCTGGATTCCATGCTGATGCGACTCCACCAGCAAATGCCATTCTATACCATTTGGGATGACCATGAATTTGCGGATAATGCTTTTGTGGATGGTGCGGAAAACCACACCAGCGCGACAGAAGGAAGCTGGGCTGCCAGAAAACAGGCTGCCCTGCGCGCCTATGCGGAATGGATGCCTATCCGCAAGCTGGACACCCTGCCGGATATCATGTTGTACAGAAAGTATAACCTCGGCAATCTGGTGGATTTATTTTTTCTGGACACCCGAATTGCAGCACGCAAAGAACAAACGATTCTCGCTTCCTTATCCGGCACAGACGATTCCACCCATTACTTGCTGGGACCGGCACAGATGCAATGGCTCGAAGATGGATTGAAGCAATCCACAGCGACCTGGAAAGTGGTCGCACAACAAGTGATGGTTGCTCCTTTCAAAGTATTCAATATTGCTTTCAACTCCGACCAGTGGGATGGCTATCCTACGGAAAGAAAAAGATTGTTTAAGATTATCAACGACAACAACATCAATAATTTTGTGATACTGACCGGCGACATACATTCGGCGTGGGCCAGCGACTTACCACTGGGAAAGACCCCTTACAAGGCTGTTACCGGCGCAGGTTCAGCGGGCGTGGAATTTGTTACGACAGCCGTCACCTCGCCGGGTATTCCGCTTACCGGAATCTTCGGAAATATCGCGGAAGGCGCTGCTGCACAGGTTATCAAAGAAAATAATCCGCATATCAAACACAATAATTTTGTAAACAGAGGCTTTTCTATTATCGACTTCACACCACAGCGGGTACAGAATGATTTCTACAACATAGAAACCATTGAACGTCCCAATAAAAACTACACTTATCAGGTCAGCTATATGGCGGAAAAAGATTCTAATCACCTGAAGAAACAAAACACCTTCAGCAACTACAGCGGTATACTACCCGTAAAAGCACCCTATTATCCGCGTATCAATGTAGCCACCGGCATCCGCCCTCCATACAGTGCCCTGGAAGTGACCGGTGTTTATCCGAATCCGTTTATCAACTATACCGGCGTTCAGTATTATTTGTATACTGCCGACCAATTGCGTGTATCAGTATACAACTTAAACGGTGCGGAAGTCTATCAGCAAGATCTGGGAATGCGTCAGCGAGGGCTTCAGTTTGACAAATTTGACCTGAGTGCATTGCCTGCAGGAGAATATTTACTATCCATACGGACATCTTCCGGAAGTATTACACGCAAACTGATAAAGACACTGTAAATATGGAGTGACAAAAATCAATTTTTACACAAAAATGGTGAGGAAACACAGAAAGTTTTGTATCTTTATTAAAACCTTCTTTTTATGTATAAACATCTACTTTCCTTATTGTTTTTAATAGGATTCTACGCTCAGGGTTGGGCTGTGGGACCGCAGGACATCAGCTTGCGTTCTATGGTGGACACTTCCCTTGCGCCGTTCTATCATGGTGTGGCCTCCGGTGATCCGACACCTAATGCAATTGTCATATGGACGCGTGTTACTGGAGATGATGCAGGACCGGTGAGCGGTACCTGGCGTATGGCACTCGACACGAACTTCACCTCCGTTGTACAATCCGGTACTTTCACCGCAGACAGCACGACGGACTACTGTGTAAAAATTGACGTTACCGGACTTCAGCCGAATACCTGGTACTTCTATGAATTTACCGCATTGGGCAGAAACTCCCTGACAGGCAGAACAAAAACAGCTCCGACCGGAGGTGTTGATCAGTTGCGATTTGCTTTTGTATCCTGTTCCAATTATCCGACAGGCTATTTCAATGCCTATGACCGTATCAAAGACAGAAACGACGTGGATGCCGTGTTGCACCTCGGAGATTATATTTATGAATATGCTGCAGGCATTACCGCTATCCGCAGAGATCATTTGCCGACAACAGAAATCATTAAATTATCAGACTACAGACAACGATATTCCTCTTACCGACTGGATCCTTCTCTGAGAAAATTACATCAGCAATATCCGTTCATTACCGTTTGGGACGACCATGAAACCGCCAACAACTCCTGGATGGATGGTGCGGAAAACCATACACCGGGCAATGAAGGACCATGGATTAACCGTAAGAATGCGGGACAGCAGGCTTATGAAGAATGGCTGCCTATTCGCCTTCCGGAAGCCGGCAACCCAAATAAAATCTGGAGAAAAATGAGCTATGGCAATATGGCCGATATTTTCATGTTGGATACCCGTCTGTACGGACGCACACTGCAAGGTGCGAGAAGCGTAACAGATACAGCAGCTCACCTTTTAGGACGAGAACAAATGGAGTGGCTCAAAACATCCCTGAAAAACTCCACTGCAAAATGGAAAATACTGGGACAGCAGGTAATGGTGGGCAACCTGAATCCTTTCTGGCAGATTATTCCGGGTGGACTCGTACTCAATGATGACCAATGGGACGGCTATCAGGCAGAAAGAAAAGAATTGTATGATTTTGTACTGCAAAATGATATCAAAAATATGATTGTGCTGACCGGTGATATTCACACCGCATGGGCCATGGATTTACCCTACAACCAATCGACCTATAACAAAGCAACCGGCCAAGGTTCAGTGGGCGTTGAGTTTGTTTGTACCAGCGTAACCTCCAGTTCTTCACCTGTTCCTTTGGATCCGTTGAATGGCATCGTATATGAAGCACTTCCACATATCAAATACGTGGAATTACACCGCAAAGGCTACGGAATCCTGAATCTGGAAACACTACAGGCGCAAGCTGACTATTACAATGTCAATACTATTGAGCGCCGTGATACAGGACAGCGGTTTGCAACTGGTTTTTATACCGTTGACAACACCCGTTGGCTGAAAAAAGCAACGACATTCACCTCTTTACTGACCCCAAAATATTATCAGGCGCCGGAAAATCCGAGAATCGGCACCGTGACCGGCATCAGAAATCAGACCAACGAACTGATTTTACTGAGTGCTTATCCGAATCCATTCATCGATCAGGTTTTACTGCAATTCAACATTGTAAAAGGCTCCAATATGGAAGTTCGTGTCTATGATTTAACCGGACGCGAAATGAAGAAAATCAATCTTGGCTTCCTTTCTAAAGGCTTGCACAATGAATCCGTGAATCTAAGCGAACTGGCCAGCGGTGCGTACAAACTGGTTATCAGCAGTGAAAATGATTTCATGGAAAGAACCATAGAGAAATTCTAAACCAACTATATGTCGAAAAAGAAAGAAGTGCTGAAGAAAGAAGCGAAGGAAACAGTATTACTGAAAAAGGAAAAAGCTGTTAAAAAGGAAAAAGTTGCGAAGGCTGTTCCTGCTGCGGATGCTAACATATATCCTATCGGGAAATTATTGCTACCGGCCACTTATAGTGAAGCTGTTATCAATAAGCTGATACAGGATATACATGTACTGCCGGAGCAACTCAAAGCGGTAAGCAAAAAAATCAACAAGAAGAAAAAACTGACCTATTCCTACCGCGAAGGTGGCTGGAATGTGGAACAAATCATCCATCATATAGCAGACAGCCACATGAATGCATTGGTGCGATTCAAGCTGACACTGACAGAAAATAACCCTACGGTCAAACCTTATGATGAAAATTTGTGGGCGGAAACTGTAGACAATCAGCTTCCTGTCAAAAACTCCATCCGCCTGCTGAAAGCTATTCATGCCAAGTGGACGATATTACTGGAGAATATGGATAAAAATGATTTCAAGCGCACTTATTTTCATCCGGAAATGAACCGCACCGTTTCACTGGAGGAAATGCTGGCCACCTACGCGTGGCATGGCAAACACCATGTGGCACAGATAGCAGTAGCACTTAAAAACGGATAATACTATCCACCCATAAATAATATGGCGGCTCCTTCGGAGCCGCCATATTATTGTATGTATACCATCTTATTTTGTATGTATCACCTTGTTCACCAACTCCTCTGAACCGATATATACCGGCGTCCGCTGATGCAGTTCTGTCGGCTGAATGCTCAATATGCGCTGACCGCCATTGCTGGCACTGCCGCCCGCCTGCTCCTGCAAATAGGCCATAGGATTACACTCGTACATCAGCCTCAGCTTTCCGTTCGGCGCACTCTTCGTGGGCGGATACAGGAAGACCCCGCCTTTCAGCAGATTGCGGTGAAAATCCGCCACCATGGAACCGATATAGCGCAATGAATATGGTTTCTTCGTTACATTATCCTGACAGAAATCGACGAACTGCTGTATATTTTCCGGAAAATCGCGACAATTGCCCTGATTCATGGAATAGGTTTTGGCATTCTTCGGCGTCTGAATATCGGCATGTGACAAACAAAACTCCCCGATAGTCGGATCGAGCGTGAAGCCATTCACCCCTTCTCCGGTGGAGTACACCAACATCGTAGATGAACCATATATCACATAACCGGCAGCCGCCTGCTGATCGCCGGCTTGTAAGAAATCTTCGAGCGTGCATAGCGTGCCTACCGGCGATTTGCGGCGGAATACCGAAAAGATAGTGCCCACCGGAGCTATCACATCGATATTACTGGAGCCGTCCAACGGATCGAAGAGCACCACATATTTGGCGTTTTTGCGATTTTCAAAAGCTACAAAAGTATCTTCTTCCTCGCTCGCGATACCGCAGCATTCACCGCTGTTTTGCAGACATTTAATCAGGATTTCATTCGCAAACTCATCCAGCTTTTTCACTTCCTCTCCCTGCACATTGGTTTTTTCGGCATCCCCTAAAATGGCATCTACCAACCCTGCTTTGCTGAGGTCTCTGTTTACAATCTTAGCCGCCAGACCAATGTCTCTGAGCAGTCCGGACAACTCTCCGGTCGCTTCCGGATGACGGTATTGATTTTCAGCGATAAACTCATCTAAAGTAACCAGGCGCATAGATTTTTTTTTGACGTGCGTAAAGATAGGAAAATACCAAGAATGCGAAGCGAAGATTTGCACAAATAGCAAAAAAAACGCTGGGGATTTTAATTATTCCTTAATAAATACGGATGTACTGCCGCAGAGTAATTCAGTATATTAGCAGTCCAAAAATGACCGGCCAACCCCAAATATCTATCCGAAAAGCAGACGCAGATGACCTGGTACAGGTATATGCGTTAATCAGGGAACTGGCGGTTTTTGAAAATGCACCGGACGAACCGAGCAATCCGCTGAAGAAATTTATGGAAGAAGGCACGTGCAAGAATCCGCGCTTTCAGGTGATTGTGGCGGAAGACAAAGGTGAAATCATTGGCATTGCATTGTACTATTATGGCTATTCCACCTGGAAAGGCTCCATGATTTATCTGGATGACCTCGTGGTGAAAGAAAGCTATCGCCGGCAAGGTATCGGCAAACTGCTGCTGGATGAACTGATTGCCATTGCCAAAGAAGAAAATATCAATCAGGTGAGATGGCATGTATTGGACTGGAACGAAAATGCGATTCAGTTCTACAAAAAATATCCCGTTACCTTTGATGACTCTTGGATAACGGTAAAACTGGAAAAAGAATTTTTACGATAACGAAACAGATTCAATAAAATGGCGGACAACGCCAAAAACACATGGCAAGATGAAAGTATTTAAATTCGGAGGAGCATCCGTAAAAGATGCCGCAGGCATCAGAAATGTAGCATCCATTATTCAGCAATACGGAGAGAAAAATCTGGTGGTAGTGGTATCCGCCACCGGCAAGACCACCAATGCACTGGAAGATGTGGTAAAAGCCTATTTCAGCGGCTCCACAGATGACGCCATGGCGGCATTCGCTATTGTGAAGAATAATCACCATACCATCTGCACGGAATTATTCGGCAGTGGCACACACCCTGTTTTTGATAAACTGCAGAATATCTACGCAGAAGTAGACTGGCAGCTGGAAGAAGACAGAAAGGAAGCCTACAACTACGTATACGACCAGATTGTATCACAAGGTGAATTGATTTCATCGGTTATTCTGAGTGCCTATCTGAATGAAAGCGGCGTACAGAATACCTGGCTGGATGTTCGGGATGTGATGAAAACCGACGACACTTACCGCGAGGCGGTGGTGGACTGGTCAAAGACACAATCACTGATGGACAGTATCGTAAAACCTGTGGTAAAAGACAGTATTATCGTTACCCAGGGTTTTATCGGTTGCACACCGGAAAACTGCACTACAACTTTAGGCCGCGAAGGCTCGGATTATACCGCGGCTATCTTTGCCAATATGCTGGACGCAGAACATCAGACGATCTGGAAGGATGTGCCGGGCGTAATGAACGGCGACCCACGCGTATTTAGCGATGCTGTTTTCATTGATGAAATCTCTTTCAATGAAGCTGTGGAAATGACCTTTTACGGTGCAACGGTGATTCACCCGAAAACAATCAAACCACTGCAAAACAAGAATATTCCGCTATTGGTAAGATCGTTTATCAATCCGGAAGGAAAGGGTACCAAAGTGGGTGGAGAAGACCACAACCTACCTCCTATCCGCATCGTGAAAAACAGTCAGGCACTGATTACCCTGCACACCAAAGATTTTTCATTCGTAGAAGATGAAGTGGTGGCAGAAATCTTTACTTCTTTCTCTAATGCCAACCTGAAGCTGAACATGATGCAGCAGGGCGCCATTTCCTTTGAAGCTGTGGTAGACAATATCCCGGAAAAAATTGAAAAAGTGAAAAACGCGCTGCAGGATAAATTCGATTTTTCCATCGTGGAAAATCTGACCATCCTGACGATTCGTCATTACAGCAATTTCGATTATATCAATCAATTCAAAAGCGACCGAAAAGCCTTGCTCGAACAAAGAAGACCGAGTACCTATCAGGGCCTGTTGGTATAAACACACTACCACTATCATACAAAGAAAGCTGCCCGTACGGGCAGCTTTCTTATTTTAACAATTATTGTTTCCTTATTTGCATTCGTTAATTTACCTTTAATCAGATTATTATGAAATGGACTTATGCCATACAGCAAAAAACGAAGGTAGCCTTGTTGCTAACCATCATCCTTGTTTTGGTACTGGTGAAGAGTATTGTGGACAGAAGACATGTGGCGCAACTCGGCGACAGTTTTTCGGCGGTGTACGAAGATCGCTTGCTGGCGGAAAGCTACATCTACAAGCTCAATAACGAATTTTCACAGAAGAAATTCCTGATAGATAATTTTAAAAAGGAAGACAACAAAGACGCGCTGAACTACAAACTGCAATTGCACAATACGCTGCTCAGCGGACTGATCGCAGATTATGAAAAAACGAAACTGACTCCGGCGGAAGATATCCGGTTCAAAGCATTTAAAAAGAATTTCGCGCAAAATATTGTACAGGAATCGAAGTATATACAGCAACTACAATCCGACAGCAGCAACACAGTATCCAAGGAAGCGCTAGATAAATCTATCTATATGGTCATGGATGATTTACGTCAATTATCCAATATCCAGATTACGGAAGGCAAACGGATGACGGATGATTCCAAAAAAATTGTGGCGGGCTCCAACGTGCTCTCCTATTTTGAAGCGGGCTTGCTGTTTGCCATCAGCATATTGATCATCGGATTAATTCTGGCTTCCAAATCCATGCGCCCTAAACAACCGCAACAACACGAATTGAATTAAGCGCCATCCGATTCTTAACAATATTTTATATTAAATTACAGGTTCTGATGACACAAAGGATGTCAGAAAAGAGTAATTTCACAACATGAGAAGAGCAATGGCCTCTATATTGCTTGTTTTTTATCTGTTCACTTCAACAGAATTCGGTCAGTTTTTGCGACTTCCCATACTGATACAACATTTCCACCAACACAAGGAAGATGACGGTATAGCCGACTTCCTGGATTTTCTTGCTGCACATTACAATGTCAACAAACCCATAGATGAGGACCATCATGAGGATACGCAATTGCCATTCAATTCGCATAATGGCTGCACGCATTCCATTAATATTATTGCCTCTTTTACACTATCGGTGACACCTGTATTACCACAGGAATATCATCATGAAATCAGTCACACTGTTTTTCAGGAACAACCATACATTCCGAGCTTTACTGCCAATATCTGGCAACCACCGAAAAAAGCCTGATTACTCTTTCTTTTTCATCCGTCAAAAGACGGACACATTGATTAATTTTCCTATTAAATTTCTTTTGAAATGATTAACAAGATTATAGCATTCTCTATAAAGAATAAGCTTATTGTCGGGCTGGCGGTATTGGTGCTGATAGCATACGGTTCCTTCCAACTCACCCGATTACCCATAGATGCAGTACCCGATATTACCAATAATCAGGTGCAGATAATTACCACAGCGCCATCGCTCGGCGCCGCAGATATTGAAAGACTCATCACCTTCCCTATTGAACAGGCCAACAGCAATATTCCGGGTATGCTGGAAATACGCAGTTTTTCCCGTTTCGGGTTATCACTTGTCACCATCGTATTTGATGACAATACCGATATCTACTGGGCACGACAACAGGTTACAGAAAGATTGCAGGTGGCCAAAGAACAAATACCGGCAGGCACCGGCATTCCCACGCTCGCTCCGGTGACAACGGGTCTTGGTGAAATATACCAGTACGTCGTAAAGCCTAAAAAGGGCTATGAACAACAATACGATATCACTTCACTGCGCACCATTCAGGATTGGATGGTAAGACGGCAGTTGCTGGGCGTGGAAGGTGTAGCGGATGTCAGCAGCTTCGGCGGCAAACTGAAACAATACGAAATTACTGTTGATCCAAATAAACTCAATGCCTATGGACTTACCGTCAATGATATATTTGACGCGCTGGAAAAAAATAATCAGAATACCGGTGGCGCGTATATCGAACATCTTTCAACGGTATTATTTATCCGCAGCGAAGGACTCATCGGCAGTCTGGAAGACATACAACAGATTGCCGTAAAAACATTGCCGGACGGCACACCGCTGATGTTGCATCAGGTGGCCAATATCAGCACCGGCAATGCGACAAGATATGGCGCGATGACCTACAACGGGCAATATGAAGTGGCTGGCGCAGTGGTGATGATGCTGAAAGGTGCCAACAGCAATGAAGTCATCAAAAATGTAAAAGCCAGGATTGAAGAAATACAGAAAACACTGCCGGAAGGCGTAGAGATAGAAGCGTTTCTGGATCGCACAAAGATGGTAAACCATGCCATCGGAACAGTAGAAAAAAACCTGCTCGAAGGCGCACTCATCGTGGTGTTTGTACTGGTGCTATTTCTGGGTAATGTCAGAGCGGGATTGCTGGTCGCTTCGGTTATTCCTTTATCCATGTTATTCGCCGTAATACTGATGAATCAGTTCGGCGTAAGCGGCAACCTGATGAGCCTGGGCGCACTCGATTTCGGCCTGATTGTCGACGGCGCCGTCATTATCGTGGAAGCGGTCATGCATCAGTTGTCGCACAGCAAGAAATTCAGTCACATCGCGCGGCTCAGTCAGCGGGAAATGGATGACGAAGTGCAGCAGGCATCCGGAAAGATGATGAACAGTGCGGTATTCGGGCAGCTCATCATCCTGATTGTATATCTGCCTATTTTCACGCTACAGGGCATTGAAGGCAAGATGTTCAAACCGATGGCGCAAACCGTGGCGTTCGCATTACTCGGCGCCTTCGTGCTGTCGCTCACTTATATTCCGATGATGAGCGCCTTATTTCTCGATAAAAAAATCAAACACAGCAAGAATTTCTCCGACAGATGGATGGAAAAAATTGAAATACGCTATCAGCAACTATTGCAAAAAGCGCTTTCCATTCCGAAGTCCATCATCACCGTTACTATTCTCTTATTCACGCTCGCTTTATTTATATTATCCCGCATGGGCGGCGAATTTATTCCCGCACTCGAGGAAGGTGATTTTGCGGTAGATACCAGAGTGCTCACGGGCAGCAACTTAAATGTATCTATTGATGCCACCATGAAGAGTGAAAAAATTCTATTAGAGAAATTTCCGGAGGTAGAAAAGATTGTGGCGAAAATTGGAAGCGGCGAAGTGCCTACCGATCCGATGCCGATAGAAGCCGCGGATATGATGGTCATTTTGAAAGATAAGGAAGAATGGACTTCCGCGCGCACATTCGACGAACTGGCCGTAAAAATGGGCAAAGCGCTCGAAGTCATTCCGGGTGTCACCTACGGATTTCAGTATCCGGTACAGATGCGGTTTAATGAGCTGATGACCGGTGCACGACAGGATGTGGTGTGTAAAATATTCGGAGAGAACCTCGATACACTGGCGCATTACGCGCAGCAACTTGGAAAACTTGTCAATACGGTAGACGGCGCGACACACCTGTATGTGGAAGCCATTTCCGGTATGCCGCAGATTGTCATAACATACAACAGAGCCGCCATCGCGCAGTACGGACTCGATGTCAGTTCCATCAACCGGATTGTGAATACCGCATTCGCGGGTCAAAGCACCGGAATGTTGTACGAAGGCGAGCGCCGCTTCGATCTGGTCGTGAGACTTGCGGGCGAACAACGTCAGCAATTGCAAGATGTTCAGCAATTGCTGATACCAACGCCACGAGGTGCACAGTTACCGCTGTATCAACTCGCCAAAGTGGAGATACAGGAAGGTCCGAATCAGATACAAAGAGAAGACGCGAAACGACGTATTGTGGTCGGATTCAATGTCCGCGGCCGGGACGTGCAAAGTATCGTACAGGAATTGCAGGAAAAAACAAGCAAAAATATGCGTTTACCTGCCGGCTATTACATTACGTACGGTGGCGCTTTTGAGAATCTGAATGCGGCAAAAGACCGCCTCAGCATTGCTGTTCCCGTCTCACTGGCACTGATATACCTGCTACTGTATTTTGCTTTCAATTCATTAAAACACGGCTTGTTGATTTACTCCGCGATTCCACTTTCGGCTATCGGCGGCATTTTCGCGCTGGCACTGCGTGGAATGCCATTCAGTATCAGCGCAGGCATTGGTTTTATCGCGCTATTTGGCGTTGCAGTGCTGAACGGCATCGTACTGATTACAGAATTCAACAGATTGAAAACAGAAGGATTGAATGATTTACACCGGATTGTGATTATGGGAACCAAAGTGCGATTAAGACCTGTACTTATGACCGCATTTGTGGCATCTCTCGGATTTCTACCGATGGCTATCAGCAATGGCGCAGGAGCGGAAGTGCAGCGTCCGCTGGCTACCGTTGTTATCGGCGGACTCATGATTGCAACATTACTGACGCTGTTTGTTTTGCCGATTTTATACATCCTGTTTGAAAAAGGAAATCCTAAAAAACAGCCTGCCGTTACAACCGCCACAATCTTATTTGTATTATTGAGTTTGTCGTACGGAACGGCATCTGCACAAAACAACATTACACTGAAAGCAGCCATGGACAGTGCCGTGGCCAATAATCTGGCCATCAGAAGCGGACAACTGAAAGCAGCTTACCAGAAAGAGCTCATTCAAACGGCCAACAACCTGCCGCCGGTTAGCATCAGTTCCGAACTCGGTCAGGTAAACAGCATTTATTTTGACGCCAAATTCAGTATCAGTCAAAGCTTCAGCTTCCCGACCGTATACACGCGACAAAAATCCGTACTGAAAGAGACCTGGAAACAAAGTGAATTAATGACCAATTCGGATATTGCGCAATTGCGGAAAAATGTAGCGGAAGTATTTTATACGTATCTCTATCTGCTGAAAAAAGAAGAATTGCTGCGACGACACGATAGTCTGTATAAAATTTTCCTGGAAAAGAGTGTGCTTCGTTTCAACAATGGCGAAAGCAATCTGATGGAAAAACTGACTGCCGAACAGCAATACGGACAAATACAGTTGCAACTCAAACAAATCAGAAACGACCTGACAACAGTGCGCATACAATTCAGTTATCTGTTAAACACCGATGAAACCTTATTGCCGGTATCTGAAGGCAACTACCTGACTTACACGCCACCGGCATCCGTGTCATTTGAACAACATCCGGAGATATTGCCGCTGACGCAGGAAATGGAGATTTCAAAAGCGAGCATCAAGCTGGAAAAAAGCAAAAGGCTGCCGGATTTCACAGTAGGTTACAACAACATGAGTATACGCGGAAACGGCGCGGATAATGTATTTTACAACGCCGGCAAACGATTCCAGTCGGCGCAGGTCGGCATAGGCATTCCATTGAATGCCGGTGCACAGAAAGCCGCCATCCGCGCAGCAGATGCGCAGGTCCGACTGGCAGAAAACCAGGTGCAGCAAAACAAACAGACGCTTCAATCCTTGTTTGAAAAGGAATATGCCAACTATATCATGCAACTGGAAACTGTACTTTATTACGAAAATACCGCGCTGAAAAACTCCGATAGTATCACAAAAGGCGCTGATCTTCAATTCAGCAGCGGAGAAATAAACTATCTCGAGTGGATGATGCTGACCAACCAGATAATCGCACTGCAAAGCAACTATTTGCAGGCGGTGCATCAACTCAACGAAAGCGTTATTCAATTGCATTACTTAACCAATTCCAACTATTAAAATACAGCTCATGAAGACTTCACATAAAATAGCTATCATCCTCTCCTCCATCGTATTTATTACTATTGCAGGATGTAAGAATAAAAAAAACACAGCGGAAGATACACCCGCAGCAACTGCTGAAAATATCGTTCAGCTGACCGCTGAACAAATCAAATATGCAGACATTACCGTTGGTAGTATGCAGCAGCAGGATATCTCCGGCATGCTGACCGTTAACGGGAAAATTGATGTACCGCCACAGAACACGGTATCCATCAGCGTAGCACTGGGCGGCTATCTGAAAAACACGCAACTGCTGACAGGCATGCATGTCAGCAAAGGACAGGTTATTGCCACCATGGAAGATCCGCAATACATCGAATTGCAGGAAAACTACCTGACAACAAAGGCAAAACTGAAAGTAACGGAACTGGAATATCAGCGACAAAAAGAACTGAACCAGAATAAAGTCAGCAGCGATAAAATCTTCCAGCAAACAGAAGCAGAATATACTGCGCTACAGATTCAGCTGAAAGCACTTTCTGAAAAACTGCTGCTGATTGGCATCAATCCGGCTCAGGTAACAATTGGCACTATCTCCAAAAGCATCTCTGTCAAAGCGCCTATCAATGGTTATGTATCTGCTGTGCACGCTAATATCGGCAAATACGCAGCGCCCGGAGATGTATTATTCGAACTGATAGACCCATCTGACATTCATCTTTCCCTTACCGTATTTGAAAAAGACATCGACCGCGTGAAAATCGGACAAAAAGTAATGGCCTACACCAACAATCATCCGGAAAAGAAATACACTTCGCGTATTATTCTCACCGCCAGAAATCTGGGCGACAACCGCGATGCAGAAATCCATTGCCACTTCGATAAATACGATCCGGTATTGATGCCGGGCATGTATATGAATGCCGACATTGAAACCACACACAGCAATGCCTACACATTGCCTGATGATGCGATTGTGCGTCTTGAAAACAAACAGTTTATCTTCATTCAGCAGAAAGACGGACAATATGTAATGACGGAAGTACAAACCGGCATCTCAGACAATGGCATTACAGAAATTCTGAATGGAGACAGTCTGAAAGACGCTACCGTAGTCACACATAATGCTTATACATTACTGATGAAACTCAAGAATAAATCCGAAGAATAAACCGCTGATTCTTTTAAACAGGCAGCTGGCTCATATCCTGTCGGCGCCTGTTTTTTTTATGATTAGAATACTGCTCTTAATTGCGCGCGGCCGGTATTAATCAGTTTTGCTGTGCCGGTTTTACGGCCTTCATACGTTAGTCCGAGTTCGAGATTGCGCGATATGTTTCTGGTATAGGTAGCATTCCACAGATAGTTGTTGCCGGGCTGCAATCCTTCGAGAATCGTGTAGGCTTTGGTCGTTCCGTTTTCTCCGGAAAATTTCACCACCGCGAAAGCAAATTTTGCTTCCAGTGTATTCTTGGCCGCCTTGCTGTATCGCAATTCCAGTTCCATCTTATTAGCCAGCGTTTTCTCGCCTCCCAAACTTGCCGCATTCTGTTTGCTGGTCAATCCGTAGCTGAATGATGTGCGCAACATGGTTTTGAGATTATAGGTGAATTTCGGTTCCAGAAAATATCCGCGGATATTGTAATTGTTCGCGCTGAAATAATCGGACACCAGCGACATTCTGCTTTGTACAAACTTCATCTGCAAAGTGAACATCGTGTTCAGGTTGTAATATCCTTCCAGAATATTATCCATTCTTTTGCGCGTATCAAATCCGTTAATCAGCAGCAGCTTATCTCCCACCAGCTGATTGGTAAAGGAAAAGGAATATACCGGATCGCCTGAATTAAAAATAAAGGTATTACGGATATTGGTATTCAGTGCAATCACATTGCTGTCTGTAGAATTGAATACAAACGGATTGAAAATGCGCAGGTTATTGCTGCGGTAGGTTTTGCGGCGCAACTGCAGATAAGATTGTATCGTCAGCCTCGACATAAACTTCTTGAATCCTTTTTCATTAAACCAGATTGCCTTGGGCTGAATGGTAATATTCTGTGTATAGGCCGTGGAATTGGAACGCACATATTCATTTAAATCAGTGAGCACACGTACATATTGTGCGCTGTCATTAAACTGTGTCGGCACAAACTCATCCAGTTCGCGGATACCATTCTGATTCTGATCTATCCACCGGTAATAGCCTTGTCCGGAAGGCACCTGCACATACGTAAACTGCCGCACTTTCTCGCGTCCGCCGCCAAGCTCATAAATGAAATTCATCCGCAACACTCCGCGCTTAATGCGTGCGCCGTATTCCGTTCTGCCCAGAAAAGTCTTTTCCGGTTCCATCGCCACCGCCGTATCTTTTACCCGTAAATCGCGGTAGGTGAACGTCCAGTTAAACGTCTGATTTTTCAGCTGACTCGCGCCCCCGCGAAACTCCACCGTGTGCGCCAGCGAGGAATCGGCGAAGGATTTATCCCGCACACCCAGATCCTGTCTGAATTTGTATTCCACCATAAAATTCCACTTCGCAGAATCGGGCAGAAAGAACTGAAACAAGACATTGTTATTTTTGAAAGAAGAAGCCTGCAGCTCATTCGTCAATTTGTTTTTGAAGACATTATTTTCCTGTGTGAATCCTGCCCCGAAGCCCAGTCCGCGAGCTTTTGCAATCGAATAACTCGCCATCAGGGAAGGTCGGAAGAACATGGTTTTATAGGCGGAATCCTGCGTGGTAAGCAAACGCGCATCGGCCACTACGTTCACACGTTTGATATTCGTCGAGAAATTCAGTCGGTTCTCAAATCCCTTGTATTGCTGCTGCCGGATAAAAGTGGAAAACTGATAACCCGCGCGGAGATTGTGTTTCATATCCCAGACGGACGACTGAAATCCCGCGATATGTTCGGTCTGATTATTCTGCTGCTCGACGTTCCAGTCGCGGATAAATTCCACATTCCGGAATGGCTCCACCTGTTGAAAATTATCCGATTTAAATTCATAGCGCACGGCATTCGTCCACACCACATTGGATTTCACAGAATCGGTGCGCTGCAGTTGCATCTGTGCGGCATAGCCTTTATTGTCTTTACTACCCAGCGAAGAGAACAGATTTCTGTCGAAATTAGACATGGCCATTTCTGCCTGCACTTTCATCTTACGGCTGATATCGTAGGACGCACCGAAGGTGAACATCAGCTGACTTTTCGGCGTTACTAACAAAACAATAGGCTCATAGCTTCCCTGCGGAATGCCATTGATCGGCGCCACCCATTGATACACGCGGATATTGTTCGCATTTTTTGTCGGCTGATAATTCCCCTTGTTGGCGCCGACAAATGAAAAAGACAACAAATAGCGCGCACTGTCGGGATTGGTATCATACACAAACACCGAATCGTAGGTAATCGCGTTGACCGTGGTATCCATCAGCCGGTACTGCACTCTGCTAGGGTCGTAATCCGTTTCGCGCACACCGCTGACAAAAGCATTGGAAATATCATTGCCGACAGTAGACAAAAAAGCCTTCACACTATCCGACAGCGCATTGGCAATCGGACGGTTCTTGGCGTCCTGTTCCGCATACACCTGTGTGTAGACATTCAGTTTTTTATATTGAAAGCGGATGCCTTCATGCACCGTAGTTCTGAAATAATTGCGATCGGCATACTCAAACTCCACTACAATCCTGGAATCTTTGGTAATCAGAAAACGCGGCATAAAAATCAGCTCACCGGTGTTATAGTCCATCACATAATCGAGCAGTTCGCCGCGCTGCAGGCGCACGCCATCCACAAACACTTTCTCACTACCGGCCAGCACTATGATGAATGTTTCATTGCTGTTGCCCACCAGCCGATAAGGTCCCTGATTGCCCTCTCCGCCCTGAAAAATATTGCGGGTAAATTTACCCCGGCTCACCGCCATAGAAGTGGACGTTTGCAAACGAATGCCATTCTTAAATCGAAGGTCATTGACATAACTCGCTCCCTGCAACTGCTTGGAAAATTTGAGGAAATAGCTATCCATTCCCTTGAGATTGAAATCGCCGGCAATAATCTGATGCGGATCTTTTTTCAGCTGAATAAATACCTTGTCAAAGTCCTGCAACTGCTGAGTGGTTCCATCCGGTTGAAGCGGGATATTATTGTCCGTCAGCGCGGCGGTAATCTCAATCCCGTTTCCGATTTTCCCGCTCAGCCGCAAATCGAGATTGGAATTAAGGGTTAAATCCTGATTGGAGCCAAACTGAATACCACGCGCGAAGTTACCGCTGTAGTTCAGACCGTCAAAATCCAGAAAAGAGGCGGTTTGTATGGCTGGTGGCTGGTAATAAAATTTCTCGTAAAATAAGGAATCTCCTTTGCGTATCATCGCCGGAGTTTTATGCTGCAACGATTGCACGACCTGCACGGGCAGTGTGCGGTAGGTGACATATACGGAATCCGGTCGGACAGCGCCTTTGAAGTATATTTTTCCGGACACCTCCACGGAATAAGATTCAGGGGCAATCACCTGTTGTGTCGCTGCATCGCGCATCACCACGGAATGCGGAAAAACGCTGAGTGTATCCAACTGCAGGCTGTCCGATAACTGCGACACAAACACCGTTCTGAGGTTGGAATATTTACTAAAATCCGACGACAGGGATTGTGCATACAATCCACTTGCACTGACGAGCAGGCAGAGCCAGAAAACGGGTCGTATGAATCGCATGTTTACTATACGGTAAAAATAAAGACATTATTGTATTTGGCAGAATTTATTTACTTTGCAATACATTCACCTGTTTTATGGAAATACTGGATATTATCAAGCGAAGACGCACCATAGACCCCGACGATTTCAACGGAAAAGCGGTGGCTGAAGAGGTCATACAGGCAATGCTGGAAGCGGCCAACTGGGCACCTACGCACGGCTTAACGGAGCCCTGGCGATTCGTAGTGTACGGCCCGGAAAATGTGCAGGATTTCGGCGACTTTCACGGTGGTTTGTATCATACGCTGACGCCGGAAACACAGTTTCTGCAAAAGAAATACGAGAAAATAAAATACAGAGCAAAGAATTGTTCTCATGTCATCGTTTGTATCAACAAACGCGGCGACAAAAGCAATATCCCTGAGCTGGAAGAAATCGCGGCTACGTCCGCTGCTATCCAGAATATGCTGCTGGTAGCTACTGCCCATCAGGTCGGCACCTTCTGGAGCACGGGCGGCATGTGCTATCATCCGGAATTTAAAGCAGGGCTCGGCTTCGGCGAACAGGATCAGGTGTTGGGTATCATCTATATTGGCCAGTATGATATGGCAACGCCCGAAGGAAAACGAAACAGCGATTGGAATAAAAAAGTTATCCGGAAATAGCAAAAGAATACTATCGGAATATCGCCCGCAGCATTCTGTCTTTTCCGGCAAAATCCTGTTTTAACACCAAATCCGAAAAGCCTTTATTCTCTAACATTTCCTTCACCTGTGAGGCATTGAATTCATTCAGCTCGAAGTAGAGATATCCGCCTTTTTTCAGGTGTTGCTGCGCGAAAGTGGCAATCTTATCATAAAAAAGCAACGGCTCATCTTCCGGCACAAATAATGCCAGGGCAGGTTCGTGCTGTACCGTAGACAGTGACATTACTTCCTTTTCACTTTCGGGTATATAAGGTGGATTGGAGACAATGATATCATATTTGCCTGCTTCAGGCATTTGTAAAATGTCAGCGTATATAAACGCAATATCCGTATGATGCTGATGTGCATTTTTTTGTGCGACAGCAAGCGCTGCTTCCGATACATCCATAGCCGCCACTTGCCAGCTTTCGCGGTGTTTCTTCAATACAATGGGAATACAACCGCTGCCGGTGCCGATATCCAATACCTGCGATGTTGTATTTCCTGCATGTTCTTTCAGTATCCAGTCAACCAGTTCTTCCGTTTCCGGTCGCGGTATCAGTACGTGTTCGTCGACATGGAATTCCAATCCGTAAAACCAGGCTTTCTGAAATAGATACTGAATTGGATAGTGATTGGCGATTTTCTCATAGCAGTAATTCAGTTCCTCCATTTCCTCATCCTTCAATTCCCAATCTTTGACATCAAAATAGCGCTTCTGAAAATAATCTTCCAGCGTGTACTTAAACAGGTTATCCGCTTCGCGCTCATCGAAGCTTTCCTGCAACAAGGGCAGGATAATATTTTTATACTGTTGTACGTTCAATTTCGTATTTTCGCAAAGTTAATCAATACTTATCAGCGAAAGACGACATGGCCGATAAAATCCTTTCCACGCACGAAAAATACATGCGCCACTGCCTTGAATTGGCGGAACTCGGCAATGGATTTGTCGCGCCGAATCCGATGGTGGGCGCCGTGTTGGTACACGGAGACCGGATTATCGGAGAAGGCTATCATCAGGTATGCGGACAGGCACATGCGGAAGTGAACTGCATTGCCTCGGTAGCGGAGGAAGATCGCGCGCTGATAGCACAATCCACGCTGTATGTCAGTCTGGAACCCTGTGCGCACACCGGAAAAACGCCACCCTGCGCCGATTTAATCATCCGGCACAACATTCCGAAAGTGGTCATCAGTGTCACCGACCCGTTTGATGCCGTCAACGGCAAGGGCATCGCAAGACTGCGGGAAAACGGTGTGGAAGTCATCACCGGTGTGCTTGAACAAGAAGGCAGGCAACTGCTGAAACATTTCCTGTATTTTCATCAACATAATTTACCCTTCGTCACGCTGAAGTTTGCTCAAAGCCGCGACGGGTTTATCGGTCAACCAAAAAAACGCATTGCCATCAGCGGGCCACTGGCACAACGCTATGTCCATCAATTGCGGGCGCGACATCAGGGCATTCTCGTGGGCAGCAATACCGTACTGACCGACAATCCGGCACTGACCGTAAGGCAGTGGCACGGACAACAGCCGGTAAGAATTGTAGTGGGAAAACAGGAAAAAATTCCTGCTGATTATGCTGTTTTTGACAATAGTGCGCCTACTGTTTTTATCAGCGGCAATACGATGATGGAAGTGCTGAAAAATATCGCGGAGCAAGGCATCATCTCCGTACTGATAGAAGGCGGCGCTCATATCCTGCAACAATGTATAGATGCGCAACTCTGGCAGGAAGCCTGTATCATTACAGGACCTGACGATTTGCAGGAAGGCATCTCCGCTCCTGCGATTCAGGGTATTGTAACAGACACATTTTCTTTGGCAAATGACCGTATTCAACTCCTAAAAAATCCACATGCTGTATTTACTGCTTAGTATTTTATTTTCGACTTCGCTGGTGATTATTCTCCGCTTGTTTGAAAGATGGAAAATAGATACGCGCTATGGCATCGTATTCAATTATCTGGTTTGTGTTATCACCGGACTAACAGCCATGGAGGATATTGCACAATTGCAGCAAATAGCGACCTGGAATGGCTGGGCGGCCTGCCTGTTGCTGGGCGTGGGATTTATTCTCATTTTCAATCTGATTGGAAAATCAACGCAGCTGTTGGGTGTGGCGACCACGAGTATTGCTTTCAAACTATCTTTTATTATTCCGGTAATTGTGGCTGTCTTATTTTACGGCGACCAGCTTACCTTTTTTAAAATTGCGGGTATCGCGGCGGCCATCGCGGCGGTATATTTTATTACCTATCAGAAAGAAGCTACAACTGAGAAAAATAAGCTGCAGAAAGGACTTGCATGGTTGCCGGTGCTGATTTTTGTGGGCAGCGGCATCACCGATTCCTGTTTCAACTACATACAGCGCCATCTTACGCCGCCGGGTTTTGACCATATCGTGACGGTGATGGTTTTTCTGGGTGCATTCCTTTCCGGCATGGTGATGTACGGACGCAACAAGGAGTTATATTCTTTACGGAATATTGCCGGTGGCATTGTGCTCGGTGTACCCAATTATGGTTCTTTGTATTTTCTGCTGAAGGCGTTACAAGAAAGCCCGTTTCCGCCATCTACTTTGTTTCCGGTCAACAATCTGGGCATTGTCTGCGTGGCAGCATTTGTCGGATTACTGTTTTTCAGGGAAAGCGTGAACAGACGCAAAATCATCGGGTTTGTGCTGGCCGTGAGCAGTATAGTACTGATTGGATTTTTAGACCGATAATATCGCGAGCATGGCCGAATACTTCAGCATAGAGCCGGTAGAAAATATACTGTATAAAGACAAAGGCAGTAAATTTATCGGATATGCCTATCCCGTAAAAGACGAAGCAGCCATTAAGGAGAAGCTGGAATACATCCGGCAGGAACATCCCAAAGCCACACACCATTGTTACGCTTATCGCCTGGGATTGGATAAGAATAATTATCGCACCAATGATGACGGAGAGCCTAACGGTACTGCGGGTAAGCCTATGCTGGGGCAAATAGATTCTATTGGAATTACCAACACATTGGTGGTGGTAGTGCGTTATTTCGGGGGCACAAAACTGGGCGTTTCCGGACTGATTGATGCCTACAAGGAAACCACACGCGAAACATTAGCTGTGGCCACCATCATCACCCACAAGATCTTGGACAATTACCGCATCCGTTGCGCTTATGAGCAAGTGCAACGCGTCTACCATATTGTGCATCAGGTGCAGGCACAGATTATCTCGCAGGAACTGGACATCCTGTGTGCATTCGAAATTGCGGTTACAGAAGAACAGAGGACGATGTTGGAAAAGAAACTGACGGAAGAACAGCTGACATTTGAGTGGCTATATAAAAGGTAACTATCCGGGAAATTCTTCATTGACCAGGCTATCCGTATTGGCATCTCGCCTTTCCCGTCGGACGAATTGGTACGATTTTGAGGCCGGCAAATATTGGTATACCTGGAGCGTATAGCAACAAACACCGGAACGGGCGAAGGTGGTGAGCGTTTGCTGTATGCTGTCTATATCCGGAAATAATTCCATGTTTTTTGTCAGCCATTTCTCTTCCTCAAATTTACCTGCTGTTGTTTGCAAATAGAAATCATAGAATGCGGCATGTCCCACTTCTCTCATCACGGCAAAGTCTTCCCGACCGTCGAAATTGAAATCAGCTACAACGATATCGCCGTACATCCCGTCTGCGGCATCCTCATCCTTACCATACCCTGTAAAATAAGAGCGACTGTTTCCCGAATAATAAAACAAGGAAGCTGCGGCATGTGGCAATGGAATTTCCTGGATACTATTATCATCGTCTTTCCTATAAATATGCAGAATCACATTTTTATAGGTGGAATCTTCATCATAAAATGGCTCCAGACTAAAAGAAAAATTATCCGATAAGTACGGATAGTGAAATAGTGCGGGACGACTGGCTGTCACCGGAGTTTCCGGAATACTTTTTTTCTTATGCTCACGACAAGCTAACACCAGTAATAAAGGCAGGATATAGTATATTTTTTTCATAGCAGATGGATGGCTTAAATCTACAATAATAACTCATAAAAAGGAATATATATTGCATGTATTCCAGAAAAAAAATAAAAAAATCCTGCCGGAGCAGGATTGCAATAACAACAAAAGAGAATAATTATTTGATTTTTTTAGGCACCCTGAAATTGAATTGTGTCAGCAAACCAATCTGATACTGCATCGGTTTATCTTTTCGCATGGAGGTGGAAAATCCGGTGCGCGCACCAATCGTCATGTAAAGATTGCGCGACATGTACAAATCGATATCCATGCCTGCCGCCACACCAAATTCCGCCTTGTTGTACGACGGCGCAAGTGGTGCCGGCTGTCCATCCACCAGTATTTTCTGTTTCAGCAGATAGGTGATCTGAGGACCGAACAAGAGGCTCAGTGTAACAGGTTTGGCATTGTAATTATTGATAAATGTCTGCTTGTATTTCATCATCACCGGAAACTTGGTATACAACAACTGCACATCGCGGTATACACTTCCTCTGTCCTGCACTTCCTTGTAGCGCTGCCCCTGCTCGGATATCTGCCATTCCAGCTGTACGCCCCAGCGGTTGGAGAAATCGTATCCGATATTTACACCGTAAGATTTTCCGAAATGGAAGACCGGCTTCAGGCTTTGCGTGTTCTCATCCGCACTGAATTCCTTTTTACTGAGCCAGTTGTTGTTGATACCGATGAAAGCACCCACATGGAATCCCTGATTGATATTGTAGCCATTGAAATGCTTGAGGTTTTTCAACATCTTATCGCGCTTCGGATTCAGATCTGTAACACTCACTGCCTGCTGCATTTTGGCGTCCAGCACTTCCAGTTTCTGCGGCTCTATCATGGAGCGTAGAACGTCCTTGCCGCTGAGCGGCGGCATGTTCGGCGTTGTAGGGTCGAGTGAGGCAGTCAGCGGAAATACTTCGGTATAGAATGGTTGTACTATAGGAACAGTGACATCCTGTACTACCATTTTTTCAGCAGACAAAGCAACCTGTGATGCATTTGCTGTTACCGGATTACTGAGCAGATCCGATGTGTTGCCTGTACCGATATTCGATACTTCCGATGCAGCATTTGCATTCTGATATTCATCACCTACCGTTGTATTATCCGTAGCAGCAGTATAAGCAGTAGTCTGCTGCGCCGCTATTTTATCAGGTGACAATGACTGCTGAGTTGCTGCCGGTTTCACCTCCATTCGCTGCATGCGCTGGGCTTTATCTGCCATAAATATTTGGAGCGCGCTTTTCGGAGCAATCAGTTCCTTTAATGTAGATTTGGAAGTATCGCCATTGTTGCTGTAGAATCCCGGCAGCGTAGTAGCTGTTCCGGCGTTCTCTTTTCCATTTGCAGCCTGCGATTCGAATAAGGTTGGGTGGGTTTCCGGACGTTGTATGTTATTATTTTCCGCAGTAGCAGTAGTATTGGAAGATGTTTTATTACCATTCACATAGGTGCGTTTCAGTTGCGCAATGGCCTTATCCATCGCTACATTCTTATACACCAGGATGCTGGTGGCAGATGTGAAACTTAGCAGCAGCAAAAGCAGCAGGTACTTGTATTTCTCGTACCATGGCTGCACGGGAGGCAATTGCCTTTCAATCTTATCCCAGACAAAAGAAGGCGGCTCCACGCTTGCGTGTTCCAGCTTTTCCCTGATGTGCTGATCAAAATTTTTGTTATGCGCCCGTTTCACTTTTTTTTACGATTTCTGATTTTTTCACCATATCCATCAATAAATATCTGGCTCTGGCCAGTTGCGATTTCGACGTTCCTTCATTAATATCCAGCATCTCTCCGATTTCCTTGTGTGAATAGCCTTCCACCACATAGAGATTGAAGATAGTACGGTATCCGGGTGACAACTGACCAATCATATTCATCAGATCTTCCAGTTGCATGTCGTCTCCGGTGTCTTCCCACGGAATCTGCTTATTCACGTCATCCACGTTGACAATAGGATACATTTTGGTGGATTTGCGGTAGTGTTCTACCGCAGTATTCACCATAATTCGACGAACCCAACCCTCAAAGGATCCGTCACCCCTGAATTTATCTATATTGTTAAAGACCTTTACAAAACCCTCCTGCAATAAATCTTCCGCCGCCTCCCGGTTTTTAGCGTATCGCAGACAGACGGCAAACATCTTTCCGGCCAGCAAGTTGTACAACTTATACTGGGCATCCCGATGATTTTTCAGGCAACCTGCAATCAACTGATTGTATAGTATATGTTTGTCGTCGTTCGGTTGCATCTCGTTTGTAAAAAAATAATTAATCCGGTCTTACTATAAAATTACTGATAGTTATTCAAAAAGTCTATTAACTGTCGGGTGGCCTTTCCGCGGTGACTGATGGCAGATTTTTCCGCTATCGTGAGTTCCGCCAATGTTCTGCCATCGGGCAGCACAAAAACAGGATCGTAGCCAAAACCGTATAATCCGCGTTTCGCTTCTCCTATCACGCCTTCCAGTATGCCTGTAAACTGATGGGATCTACCATCTATTACCAGCGATATCACCGTTTTGAAACGGGCTGCTCGGTGTGGGTTTTTATGCAGTTTCATCAACAGTTTATCCATGTTTTTGTTGTCATCCCGCTCCTCTCCGGCGTAACGTGCACTGAATACTCCGGGTTCGCCGTTCAATGCTTCTACTTCCAGTCCGGTATCCTCCGCAAAACAGTCGACGTGAAAGTGTTCAAACACATACATCGCCTTCTCCAATGCATTCTCTTCGATGGTAAGATGCGTTTCGGGTAGTTCCGCGTTGCATCCGATATCAATTAATTTTTTAATGTGAAATTTTCCGGCGAGCAAAATCTCTATTTCTTTGATTTTGTTGGTGTTATTAGTTGCAAAAACAATTTCTCTCATAAGGGCATCGGTATAGATTGTGTAATTTGTTTCCATAAACGACCTTTCAGGTCGCTGCTGGGCGCCATGATTTCCGGTGCCTGCGCATGAATAACGACAGTATCTCCAATGGTAGCGGCACCATAGAACGGCACTTCAATATTTAAACCTATTTCGGCTGGTGTGAGTCCCATCAGCATCAGGTAGCGCACCGACACCTGCTTGCGGAGCGCCGACCAGCGCACGGGCTGCTTTTTTACATCCATTATGATGGTCCGGTCGAGGCTCACCTTCATCCCGTTCTCCAGCAATTTCTGAATCAATTCTGTCTGCTGTGCCGCGGTAGCAGGCACTTCATGTCCGGGATACAGCACCACCAGTCCGGAAAATGCTTCGGGTGTCTGTACCGTACCGGTGGCATTGAGTATATAAAACGTTTGCATCGGGGAATATTTACTTTACAATCACTACTCAAACCTACACATTTTTTAAGAATAACCGAGTTCGCCGTTTGCATTTCCTGTTTTAATTAATAGTGATTTAGTATCTACATACTCGCAATTTTAATAACTTTGTACATAAATCATTTTTTATGTCTGCATCCGCCATTCCGACCATCGAAACAGAGAAAGTAAAGGAAAGTAAATTGCCCGCCATTGATTTCAATAATATTCCATTTGGCAGAACATTTTCTGACCACATGTTCATTTGCGAATATTTTGACGGAAAATGGCAAACGGCGAAAATCCAGCCTTATCAGCCACTGGAGATGAGTCCGGCCTGCAATGTATTCCATTACGGACAAGCCATTTTTGAAGGCATGAAAGCTTACTATAAAGCCGATGAAAGCGGTGTTGTACTCTTTCGTCCGGAGAAAAACTGGGAACGCCTGAATAAATCCGCGGTGCGCATGTCCATGCCGGAAATTCCGAAGGAGTTATTCATGAACGGTCTGCAGCAGCTCATCCAGCTCGACAGAGATTTCATTCCTAAAAGTGCCGGCAGCTCGCTCTATATCCGTCCGTTTATGATTGGCACAGAGCCATTCATCGGCGTAAAGACATCTGACCGATATCTGTTTATGATTATCATCGGGCCGGTGGGACCTTACTATGGCGAGGCTATTTCCGTACTCGTATATGACACCTATATCCGCGCGACCAAAGGCGGTTACGGCAATGCCAAAGCGGCAGGCAACTATGCCGGCACCTTATATCCGGTGGAACTGGCACGCAAACAAGGCTACAAAGATGTGCTGTGGCTCGATGGCGAACATAAAAAATATGTGAATGAAGTAGGTACCATGAATATCTTTTTCGTGGTGGACGGCGTGTTGATTACGCCGGAAACAGATGGTGCTATCTTGGAAGGAATTACCCGCGACAGTATCATTCAGATTGCCAAAAGTCTCGGAATTCCGGTGGAAGAGCGCGTTATCGCCATTGATGAAATCGTGGCTGCTCACGACAACGGCACGCTGACGGAAATGTTTGGCACAGGAACCGCGGCAGTGGTGAATCCGGTCAACAGATTTGGCTACAAAGGCAAAGACTACCTGTTGGATGAAACGAAATATACCATTTCTGCACGCATCAAAGAGCAACTGGTAGGCATTCAGAAATGCACTATAGAAGATACTTTCGGCTGGGTAGTGGAAATATAATCAGCTTTTCCTTTTTTCATTGCGGATACGGCTCAGCGTTTCGGGTTGAACACCGAGATAGCGCGCAATGTCCTGCAATGGAAAGCGATTGAATATATCCGGATTTTCTTTCAGCAATACCTCATAACGCTCCCGTGCGCTCATGGCCTGAAATGCCTTGATACGTTGTGAATAATAATCTAACAAGTGATGATTCATTTGACGGAAAAATGCTGCAAAATCCGGACGCTGCATCAGCAGGATAAAATGATCCAAAGAAATCCGTAATCCATACCCCTCTTCCACACACAACACACCTTCCGTTGAAGGCTGACGGGAAAAGAAATTATAGATGGGCGAACAGAAATTACATGCTGTAAGGAAGCCGATGATACTACGTCCATGTTGATCCTCTGCATAGAATTCGAATGCACCGGACACCACAAAATTCATGTATGTATGCACTTTCCCCACTTCAAAAACAGGTTGATTTTTTTTCCAGTGCGTATATTTCAGCATCGGAATGACTTCCTCAAAATCACTATTTGCAAATACATCAAACTGACGTAAAAATGACACAAAGTAATTGATACATTCCTGTTGACTTGGTTTAGCAGGTTGTACAAACGAAGCGGCAGATGTTTTTTCAGGGTAAAAAACATTAGCCATAGTCAGGGGTTCTTATGTTTAGCGGATGGAAAATACAAAAAAAAATTTAGTATACACATCCTGTTATACAGCTATCTGGTTATGTAATATGAACCAGACAGGGAATAAAAACAGAAAATTATTTACCGGTTATTTTTTCATGTACGAAGCAATAAGTGTATGTAAAAACACATTTTTTAACAAAATAAAGTGTATATTATTGGTATTTTACAGAAATCGGCTGAAGTGATTTACTAAAACTGAAATTGCTATTCCATTTATGACACATTTACCTCCACTGATTACAGATCTCGGTTTGATTTTGGTTACCGCAGGCATTACTACGCTTCTGTTTAAAAAGATACAACAACCGCTGGTACTCGGCTATATTTTAGCTGGTTTTCTGGTGGGTCCTTATTCCAGCTTGGTGCCCACCGTATCGGACGCGGAGAGTATAAAAACCTGGTCGGAAATCGGGGTAATATTTTTGTTGTTCAGTCTTGGGCTGGAATTCAGTTTTAAAAAACTGGTTAAAGTGGGCGGTTCTGCCTCCATCACCGCGATGGTGGAAATCATCCTGATGATTGTATTCGGCTTTATCGGCGGACAACTCATGGACTGGTCGGTCATGGACAGTATCTTTTTGGGCGCCATTCTATCGATGTCGTCCACCACTATCATCATCCGGGCATTTGACGAAGTAGGTGCCAAAACACAGAAGTTTGCCGGACTCGTTTTCGGCATTCTGATTGTCGAAGACCTGATTGCCATCTTGTTGATGGTAGTACTTTCTACGGTGGCCATCAGCAAAGAATTCGCGGGCGGCGCGCTGACCATGCAGATTTTCAAACTGATATTTTTCCTCATCGCCTGGTTTCTCGCCGGTATCTTTTTTGTTCCCACACTCCTGTCGCGCACACGCAAGCTGATGAGCGACGAAACACTGCTGATTGTATCATTAGGTATGTGCCTGCTCATGGTGATTATCTCCGTGAATGTCGGCTTTTCTGCGGCACTCGGCGCATTCATCATGGGATCTATCTTTGCAGAAACCACTCAAGCCGAAAAAATTGAACATCTCATCAAGTCGGTCAAAGATTTGTTTGCCGCTGTCTTCTTCGTTTCTGTCGGGATGATGATAGACCCGCAGGTACTGATAGACCACGCCGTACCGGTGCTGGTCGTCACGCTGCTAACCATCTTCGGCAAACTATTCGCGACTTCAGCCGGTGCGCTGCTATCCGGACAGCCGCTGAAACAATCCGTGCAAGCCGGCATGAGCCTCGCGCAAATCGGAGAATTTTCCTTTATCATCGCCTCACTCGGCGTATCGCTCAAGGTAACGAGCGACTTCCTCTATCCCATTACCGTTGCGGCCTCCGCCGTCACCACACTCACCACACCGTATATGATCAAACAATCGGAACCGGTGTACAATTATCTCGAGAAAATATTACCGCAAAGCTGGATCCGATTCTTCAACCGCTACAGTTCCGGCTCGCAGCAGATTACCGCCACCAGTGAATGGAATACGCTGCTTCGCTCCTATGCGACACAAATGGTGATACATTCCGTGGTGATTATCGCGATGATATTGCTCTCCAAAACTTACCTCTATCCTGTTATCGCGGAACTGACCGATAAAACGCTGACAGCCTCCATCCTCACTACACTTCTCACGCTGACGCTGATGACACCGCCTATCTGGGCGTTGGCGGTCCGAAAAATCCATCACCATTCCTACCGCCACCTGTGGCTGGACAGAAGGATGAACCGAAGTCCGCTGATAGGCATTGAAATCCTGCGTATAGGGCTGGCCATCGGCTTGGTCGGAATGTTGCTGAACACTTACTTCCCGACTATCATCGCGCTGATTATTGCCATTATCATTATCGCGGTGGTTTCCTTTATTTTCTCTAAAACGCTGAATGCATTCTATGAAAGAATAGAAAATCAGTTTCTGAAAAACCTGCACGAAAAGGAAAATCAGAAAGCGCACTACAAAGCTATTGTCCCGTGGGATGCCCACTTTGCCAAGTTCACGATTCCACAGGAAGCACCTTTCATCGGCAAGCAGCTGATTGAACTGCAATTCCGGGAAACATACGGCGTGAACATCGCGATGATTGAACGCGGCAAAAAAACGATTGTTTCGCCCAACCGTTGGGAATACCTGTATCCCGGCGACAAAATCATGGTGATAGGAACGGACGAACAACTCGAAAAATTCCAGGATTTATTTGACATACAGAAAGACATGGTGGAGGAAAAACGTCCTGATGTCATTCTGAAAAATATGATTGTCAACAAAGATTGTATTCTGCTCAACCATAGCATCAACCAATTATCCGCCGACCTTAAATCAGCCGTGCTGATTGTCGGCATTGAACGCAACGGCGAGCGCATTCTCAATCCTGATTCCTCCACCGTTATTCAGGAAGAAGATATTGTGTGGGCCATCGGAACGAAAGAAAAACTCAACACCTTCTTTACGCGACCGCAAAAATAATGAGGTTTGCTTCGCAACAGAAACGACCGACCCAAACAAAAAAATCCTGAGCAATGCTCAGGATTTTTTGTATATGATCTGCTGATTACATCAACCAGTCAATCAGTTTTCTAATCAGTTTGGTACCGCTTTCCGTATAAGGTGGGAATCGCTGTTTGAAATCACTCAACGTAGATTTTTTGAGGATACCTTTCATGTGGCTGAATGTCTCGAAGCTCACATCACCATGGTAGGCGCCCATGCCACTCTCGCCGACGCCACCGAATGGCAGTTCAAACTGTCCGACGTGCATCAGACACTCGTTGATAGAGGCATTTCCGGAAGAGGTTTCATTCAGGATGCGCTCCTGATACATTTTGTCTTCAGAGAAAATATACAATGCCAGCGGTTTGTTGCGGGAGTTGACAAAACGAATCGCATCATCGAGTTTTTCATATTCAATGATGGGCAGGATAGGTCCGAAAATTTCGCCCTGCATCACCGGATCATCCCCAGTGACACCATCAATCAAAGTCGGCGCGATATACAAATCGTTGATATCCGTTTTTCCGCCCATCAGGATATTGCCTTTCTCGAGCAATTTCGTCAGACGCACGAAATGTTTTTCATTGATAATACGTCCCAGATCCGGGCTTTTCTGCGGGTCTTCCCCGAAGAATTCCTTCGTTGTTTTGATGAATAAATCCACGAATTTCTGCTTCACCTTTTTGTCCACCAGTACATAATCCGGTGCCACGCAGGTTTGTCCGGTATTAGTGAATTTTCCCCACACAATACGCTTGATGCCCCAGTTGGTATTGAAGGTTTCATCCACGAAGCACGGGCTTTTTCCGCCGAGTTCGAGGGTTACCGGCGTGAGGTGTTTGGATGCCGCAGCGTAAATCTGACGGCCTACATCCGGACTTCCGGTGAAGAAGATATAATCAAATTTCTGTTCGAGCAGTTCGTTGCTCTGACGGATATCTGACAACACCACTTTCAGGTAACTTTCATCAAAATTGCTGTTGATGAGTTTTTCCATCACGCGGGCCGTATTTTCCGACATACGGGAAGGGCGGATAATACAAGTATTACCTGCCGCCAGTGCACCGATAGCAGGTGCAATCGCTAATTGGAAAGGATAGTTCCACGGTGCCACTACATACGTTACGCCATATGGTTCCGGCTGAATCCAGGAAGAACCCAACTGATGAAACAAAGGTGTTTTCACTTTTCGCGGCTTCGCCAGCGAGCGGATGGTTTTCAGCGTGTGCTTGATATCGGCGAGCAGGAAACCTACTTCCGTGCCGTATGCTTCCATCGGCGATTTGTTCAAATCCTTTTTCAGCGCATCCATAATTTCCTGCTGATTATCGCTGATCACTTGTCGCAGCTTTTTCAGTTGCTCGATGCGGAATTCAATATCTTTGGTTTTGCCGGTATTGAAAAAATTACGCTGTTTATTCACCAGCGTGGCAGCATCAAATTCGGTGTACACCTGATTTTCTAGGGTTACTGTTGCCATACAATCGTTTATTTAGAACTGTAAAATAGTATTTTTTAAGCTTATTTGTAGTCTATCCCTATTTTTTTGTAGATAAAATGCAGTATCCACGCCGGACCGATGAGCAGAAACTGCAGGTCTTCAAAAAATGCCGGTTTCTGTCCTTCCAGCTTGTGGCCGACAAACTGAAATATCCAGGCTATCACAAACAAACCGAGTTGAATATACAAATACATTTGCGCACCGATTTGTTCATACAACAAGGCATGTATCAACAACATGGCGCCGCCGACCAGCAGAAAACCGATAAACAAGGGAATGGAAAGCCGGAAATAAAAAGCAAGCGCCAGCACATAAAATACGGTAGCTGCATTTATCCAGGGTTTGGCTTCCAGGCGGAGTGGAATACACCACAATAGCCCCAACACGGTGAAGAAAATCACCGGCACACAAATCCAGTGAATCAGCTTGTTGGTAGGGTGCTGATGGTCGCGGGCGTAGAGTTGCAGCCATTGATCTATCGTCTTCATAGCAACTGATTTATATCAATTAGTGAAAATACTTTACGTACTATAGTTGTTAACGTTCAGCAAGTTAGAAAATAATTCTTAATATGTTCCGCTAAACGCAAGTTAAAAAGTTATAAAAAAGTTTGGGTTTTTGGTATTTAGCAGATATCTTTGGTAAACATTCGTTAACTAAAAAACAAAATTAAATGAAAATCAAATTTTTAGCATTTACCATCTCCGCTGTTTTAGCAGGATTTATGATTTCTGGCTGTGGCGATGAAGAAACAGTTGCTCCATCTATTTACTCTGCGCCAGATGACAGTACTTCATTAAACACTACCTACAAAGGGCAACATACAGTACTTGTATTCACCATAGCAGATACTATTGAATTAATAAACGCAAATGTAGGCGACAAACGATTAGAAATAACAAGTACAGCTTTAGGACAATCTATTTGGGGTACAATAGATGCTAACGATCCTTTTAAGGTAATTTTAGATTCTGTTTTTCAGGAATCGTTAGCAATTGGTCAAGTTGAAGCTAATAATATCAGAGCTGGGGGAACAGGAACCCTTAGCAAAGATTACAAGACCGTTAAAACTTCTATCAAAATTAAGCAAGGAACTGCAAAGGTAGCTGGAAGCCCAATTAGTATTGCGGGACAAGAATTAAAAGGTTCTTTTAACAAATAACCATCTTAAAATAAAAAAAGACCGTCTTGTATCAAGACGGTCTTTTTTTTAACTTAACTATTCACTGCAGCTTGTTTTTAATGAAAAATGTTCGTTCAGCTATTTTTTTTGTCAAAAGTCAAAAAAATACGTCACCACTAAGGACTTACAATAAATTAACATAAATTAGCAACATTAACTAAATAAAAACAAACATGAAGAAACTCTCCTTGTTGATTTTGATGTGCGGCTTTATGCAACTCTTTGCACAAAAAGCTACTTTAAAAGGCATATTGAAAGACTCCAAATCGAATGAAACGCTGATTGGTGTCAATGTCTCCGTAGAAAACTCCACCATTGGCAGTACTACAGACATTGACGGAAACTATGAATTATCGTTGGATCCGGGCACCTATCAGATCATCTTCAGCTATGTCGGTTATGACAATATCACGAAATCCGTGACACTGAAGGAAAATGAAGTACAGACTTTGGATATCGCGATGGGCGAAGTACAGAGTTTATTGGACGAAGTGGTAGTAACCAGCAGTAAGTTTGAACGTAAGATAGGAGAAGAAAGTGTTTCTATCGACATCATCAAACCGGCGGCACTCGAAAAACAAAACCTGAACAACGTAAGTGAGGTATTGCAACGCAGCAGCGGGGTGACCGTAGTGGACGGACAAGCAAATATCCGCGGTGGTTCGGGCTATTCTTACGGCGCAGGTACCCGTGTATT